>ERZ779725.255-NODE-255-length-36736-cov-3.881737_pt1 | contig 36736 bp, 40 predicted proteins | sample MGYA00511890_ERZ779725 | MGnify/ENA primary metagenome ERZ779725 (study PRJEB29588, sample SAMEA2148549) | human gut metagenome | biome: human gut; feature: human-associated habitat; material: faeces | place: Denmark | collected 2008/2010 ...
CGGCGGACAGACCACCTGTCGCAGAGAGCTGGAGTTTTGCAGTGTCCAGGAACCCGGAGCCGTTTACAGTCAGCACTTCCAGGTCATTGAATGTCAGTGCCGTGCCACTCAGTTTTACAGGACCGTTGGAACCTGCAGCGAACTCAATACCGTCAGCACCGGTTGCGGCCATCTTGATCTTTGCACCTGTATAGTTGCTCAGATCTACAGAGCCGGATTCCAGCGCGTCGATTCGGGTGTTCAGTCCATTGATGGTCGTCTGCAGATCTGTGACCTGCGCAATGGTAACTGCGCCGACTTTCAGTTTATTGTCAGCAGATTTTACGATTGTGGCGTTGTCATACGCCACTGCGATTGTAATCGCACCTGTTGTCGCACTCTGTACGACAGAGATCGGTTCTGTCGCCAGAACCATACGGGCAGAAAGTTGGATACCATTTGCCATGAAAATACCTCACGTTGTTAGATTACTACTTTCCATATGCCTTGAATATCGAATCCAGTGACATCCAAAATGTACGCACCTGTTTCGTCAATCCCATCTGGGACAATCCCGAAATACACGTTTCCGGGAGACATGATACCGCTCGGAACCAAATCCATTTTGATATGGAGTTTTCCATTCTGTATTTGATCCGGTGTAAAGTATTTCGTGCGGACCAGTCCACGATTTACCAGTGTTTTATCCTCCTGGATCTGATACGTGTACCAGTTGTTGCCGTCCCCCTTCACCATCAAGATCTGACCGCTGTAGGCAGTCGGATCTGTCGTTGCGTACTGTTCCGCCCCCTCATACGTCAGAAATCGTGTGTTTTTCTCGTATGGAAGCGCATCGACGCGTTCCATACCTACAGGTATTGTTACATAACTTTTTTCCGCCATCGTGGATCTCCGCTTATGCTTGCTCAATTGTCACGTTCCATGTCTCCGGAGTCAGCGCTTTTGCCGCTTGATACAGATATACGCGGTATGTTTGCGAAGCTGCTTCTGTCGCACCAGACATCAGCAATGAGCCTTCCACAAAAGCACCTTCATAGTGTGTGCTGCCTCCAGCCGGAATGACAGAAGCCAGTTTCAATGTAGTCGGAACTGCGATGTAGATTCTGCGCGTCCCGGTCCGCAACGTCAACGCAAATGAAATACGGCTTGTCGATGTAATAAACGCGCCTGTTTTCGTACGGATAAACGCAGAGTCAAAAGCGGAACCGTCTGCGTTCCGGTATGTTGTTCCAATCGTATCTGGATCTGGATTTTCGGTCGCATCGTTCGCATCGATACCATACCAATATTTCTGCAGCCATTTCACGGTAAAATCTGCCGTATATGCATTATCTTTTGTATTGACTGCACGAATACGCCATGTGTGCGTTGCAGATTCATTGTGTGTAATCGCATCGGACGTCGCTGTATAAGAATTTGCAAACGGATCATAATTCTCCACAACTGTCACAGCTTCCGGTGTAACCTGTTGAATCGACAGTGAGCCCGCCTTCACATTGCCAGGATTTGTAATCGACCATGTGAATCGCGGATTTGCAGGCATAGTCGCACCGACTTCCAACTGTGTGGACACTCCAGCGATTGTGAATGATCCGAATTTCGGTGGACTGTACGGATAAAACATCTGGGTAAACAGTTCTTGAAATGACTGTTTATCGATATTAGTAACGCCGGCTTTAATATCTCCAACCGTTGTCTTCACGGTAGTCTCTCCTTCCGGTGTTTGATACAGCTGATCCGCTTCGGTCAGTACCGGCATTTGTTTTGCCGTATCATCTGCTGGATCTACAGCCGTTCCCGTAATGGCAGCAGCATTGATTGTAGTTTTATACTGCTGATTTGGATCATCACCGACAACTTCGGTCTGAATATTATTACGGGTATTTTTCACCCATGTGGTATCTTCCGTATCCGGCAACTCCGGTTTATTCCGAATAAAGCTCAGCTTGGAGCTGTCGGTCTCCGCCCAGTCGGCCTGAACTTGAACGGTGCCGCCCCCGCCAGAGTTACCGATTACCTCCAGCACCAGTTGATTGCCAACTCCCGGCTGCAACTGATACAACTGATATTTGCCGTCATCTCCTTTTACGGATACCGTCTGTCCCGCATATGCGGTTTTATCTGACGCGGCGTACGTACTGGCTGCTGCCAGAGAATCGAAAACAACATTGGATTCCAACGGGTCATTGTCAACCCGTCGAAATCCGATCAATGTTGATATGTACTTATCTGCCATTGTAACGCCTCATTTACAGTTGAACTAAAAAGGTATCCGCAGACAGCGAGGCCAGCGCTTGATATAAATATACACGGTACGGCACTGTTTTTGTATTTCCGGCAATCGGCACCGATAGTTCAGCCTGGATGAACGCGGTCAAATAATTGTATTGCGTAACCTCCGACTTAATGCTGGACACAGTCAACGTGTTCGGAACAGCGATATAAACGCGTTGCGCATGTTCCGGAATCGGGAGTTTGACCAACGTACCTTCTGACAGATTCAAGACCTTGGTATCTGCCGCATTCGTACGGATGTAAGCACCGTCAAAGATAGAACCATCCGCATTCTGATATGTGCCATCTTCAATGTCTGCAGGATCAGGCTGATCTCCGACATTTTGATCGGTGTGGAAGAATCCTGCATAGCTCCATTGAAACGCTGTGGACGCTGCAGCCTGGTTCCCTTCTGTATCAGTGAATGATAACTGAAACGACAGCGAACCTGGTTCTGTCTTTTGATAAGGGGTCATGTTGTTGACCGTCAACGATCCTGCAGACATGTCAAATCCAGATCGCAGAACAGTGCCACCTTCTGCTGTCAGCTTCGTGGTATCTGCCACAACCTGATCCGTGTTGGTTACCTGAAATTGGAACGTTTCTGTTGTTTCCGTCGACTCACCGCACTCCAGCTGGCTGTCCTGGATAGAAAAGGATCTGATTTCAGGCTTATCGTATGGGAACAGCATTTTCTGCATCAAGGGAATGATTTTCATGCCATCCACAACCATGCCGGATTCCAGCCCGCCAACAGTCGCTTTAATCGGATCTGTTGATTCATATCCTTCCGGATTATGGAATGTAATCGCGTCTTCATTGATAGAAAGATCCTGTTCCTGTCCATCCGGTCCCAATACCTTTGGCGCAGTTCTAAATACAACGGCGTTTTCTTCGTTCACATAGACCGCAGGAATCAGCGATTGCAGAAATGCGAGTTCTTCTGCGGACAGATACTTATTGTAGGTGCCCTGCTGGATATCGTCCAGCGATGTCGGAACAACGCTTCCACTGGATGAAGATGACGATGACGATGAAGAGTCAGAGGAAGCAGATGAAGAACTGGATGGTTCTGCACTGCTGCTGGACGATTCGGAAGAAGCAGATGAATCGGAAGAGCTGCTGGACGGATCCGGGATCGGACCGCCGCCTTCATCGCACTCATTGATCAGCTCTGTCAACGTAATCACGGTTTTTCCGGTACCTGTGACACAGAAGAAATTCCTCCACACAGTCCAGGAACCATCAATTGATGTCAGACAAGAACCATCCTCCGGTTCTACAGTCACCCAGACCTGAGACAATGGATCTAAATACGTACAGCTGATCTGTGCCGGCAGGATCCCCATATTATGATTGATACAGAGATCAGTGTCTTTCCATCGAAGATCCGCCGGAACTTCAGGGGCGTCTCCCGGATATAACTTGATGTATTCCGGGATCATGGAACCGGGACTGTTGATCTTCTCCTGTACGCTGTTTCCTTCGCCCAGGATAAACCGCGCACCCGACATCCACATCAGCGGTGCCCATCGTTGTCCGGTCCATTGCCACAGCCTTCCTACACCGCATGTATCATACGCAACATCGCCGGCTTTTTTACAAGCTACTGTCGGTGCATATCCATGATAATTTCCGCTGTTGTAGATGACCGCAACATCGCGCAAATTCATTGCTGTTGATTTTTTCGTTGTCATCGTTGTACCTATAGTTTAATCGGAATTCCGTTCAATGTGACTTCATTGCTATAAAATACACCGGGCAGCGGTTTTTCACACGCATCGACACCCGTATTGAATACAACGGTATTCCCGTCATCCTCCGATGGATTGGTTGGGCAGCAACTGGTTCCGGGTACCTGTACCGGTTCACAAGGATCTGGCTTTTCATAGGGACAGTATGTATTCAACTCTTCAGAAGTCCATTTCTGAATTGAGTCTTCCGTGATGACGGTAAATTCTTCTGTCATCTGATCACCGCTGTTCAGCAGATCCAGCTCGGTCAGCAGTCGTTGGATTTCGCGGTATACAGCACTCACCCACTCTTTCGCCAATTTCGGTGATGCAAAATCTTTTGCCGTACCTGCAGAAAGTATGTATCCTACACTGTTCACACTGGAAGGAGATGTTGAGAAGTTCTCCAGATCATCCGGATATGCGACGCGTGCATATGTCGTAGTAGGCTCGTTGTAGTATGCATTCTTTGGACTGTATTTCAAAACAAAAATCGTAAGCGGCACGCCGATCGTGCTGCTTACGTTCAGTGCGACACGCGTTGTGATACTATGGGGTTCCGCCTGCGACAGTTGAACCTTGAGCCTCACGGTTCTTTTTGTTGACTCGTCCATCGGCATCGATAATCCTATTCAGTTCTTCGGATGCCTCTTTTGACAGAGCCACATCCAATTGTTTGATTTGATTCAGACATTCTATGGTCTTAACATATACCGAATAGTCGATGGCTGCTACATCGGAATCAGACCGCTCTTGAACGCTTAATACCTGCTGCGGCTCATCAATCGTATTGTTGGACGGAGGTGGTGTGACAAAATCCAATGAATCGGGGGACTTATAGATACCGTCGATGCGAAGCAGATGCTGAATATACCGTTTCACAGCCTCACTGTACATCAAATCCCCGTTTTTCTGATCATCCTCGTCCGGACTTCCCATAATCAAATTGGCTTCGGTAACTCCCCAGCTGATGTCATACAAATCAGGAGCCTCTGAAGCAACATACGGATTCCGGTTCAGCGTTCTGCACACCAGCCCGAATGTGACTGGATCCACCCAGAACATATTGGAATTCAAAAGACCGATTGCCGCATTCAGTCGATTGACCAGGGGCATTCCGACTTTTGGATTTCTACTGATCAGCAACTCACGTACAGTCTCCGTATCATAGTCAAGCAGCTCGCTTCCTACAATATCATACGCATAGATCAGAAGGGGCGTAGCGAACGCCCCTTTATTGTGCAAAATAGAATCAGACGGCATTTGCGAATCTTTCGATGAATTCACATTTCAACGGTTCCGGCATACTGCCGATCACAGATGCCGCTTCTTCCACAGTGGCATATTCTTTTAATACAACACCACAGGCGCTTGCCCACTTGGAAATCTGTTCCATCAGGTTGGAATTCATAAACACTCCGGACTTTACAGAACGTTTGGAATCCAATGCAACCGGTGTATTTGCCTTCTTCCGAAGGAATTCTTCGTTGGACAGAAACACGGCTTCTTCTGCTGGAAGCATGCCCTCATATGCCAGCTTGTGAATTAGACCGCAACCCTGATCAAAGGTGTCGATCGCATCCACCATCGCGTCTGCAAACAGAGTACCCTGATCTGTGAGATCTTCACACATGCTGGACAGCTTATGCAGCGCATCTACTTCTTTGTCCATGTGACGAATTGCCGCATACTGAATCCGCTTACGAATCTCGGACCGGCACCGATCGCTGTCCGGATGCGCCATTCCAGCCATCTTCTCCAGCCGATTCTCTTTCCCATCCGCCGTATATCCGTATTGATCCGCGATTCGAACCAGCTCTCGTGCGCATTCACGGCAGAGTTCAGCCGGATAAGAAGCGCGCTTCTGCATCAACGTATTGACTGCGTCTTGAAATGACGGCTCGTCATAAATAACAAACTCCGCGCTGCAACCTGCTTTTTTCACAAGGCAATGTTCAGCGGCTACGTCTTTCAGTTGAAAATCCTGATTTGTGATTCCGAACAACTTACAGGCTTCCTGCACTTTGTCGTATGCGGTTTTCGAGATCGCCCGTCCTTCGATCGCCGCTTTCTTCATCAGAGCTGCGGACACCCAGGCTGCAGCTTGGTTATCGATCCGATAACCAGAAACAGTCAATGCGTCCGCACCCTGTGGATTCAGCGAGTCCGCACTTGCGTGCTGTACATACGGGGGTACATTAAAGATTACATCGAGTTCCATTCGCTGAGCTACCTATCGTTCCTGTTCACAATTCCTACGAATTTTCCCCTTCCATCGAGACTCTGCCGAGCCTCATCAGAAGCTATTCCCTGTCGCACAGGGTGTAAATTCTGAGGCCCGCTTGTATATTGTAAAAATAATGCAATTCACCGAAAGTGTCAAATAATAGGAGAAAAATGTATATGAATAAACCAATTCAGCGTATCGAAGGCGCCAATATTCGCAAAAAATTACGAGATTCAGGGAAACCTGGTGGTGAAGAACGTTTATGCTGCGGTGGACGTCGACAGTTCAACAGGAACTACGAAGCACAACTGAAACTACTCGGAATGCACGGCAGCTTCATTGTACAGGAACGCGGTATTATCGTCGCAAAGGTTCATATCCCATAAAAATAAAGAGGCGGGAACATCCCGCCTCTTTATTCTACTTCTGTTGACCCAGAATATTTTTCAAATTACTTTGCTGCTCCCGTGTCAGATTCTTTTCCCAGCCGAATCCCAGCACACGTTCGAATTGTTTCGGATCGTCCAGTATAAATTCCGGACCGTCGATCACAGACAACGCTCCTTCCGGGAGTTCATCACCGTGCTTTTTCAGATAAGCCTCCGCTTCCAGGACCGCAGCGCGAGCTTCTTTGTATACATCACGCAAAACACTTCCGCCGCGTCCGTCGCCAAAATACTGGGGATATTTGGCGGCAGCTTCCATAATCGTCAGAAAATTGATTCGAAATCGGGATACAGACATCAATGTCGTATGCACCCAATGATCGGATACGACTTTGCTGAATGCCTCGGGATCCGTCATTTCAACTTCAATACCGACCAGCTGCCTGGCATACTCAACCGCAGCATCGTAGGCTTTTTTCTCATCCGCAATCAGCAAAATCATTCCATTCACTGCTTTAATCGCTTGCAGCGACGGAAAGTGCTGCTGCATTTTCGAATCCAGATACTCGACCTTCCGATTCGCCAGATATTGCATCTGATCCAATGGCGTCATACCTGCGAGCTTCTCCCGCTCTTCAATCTCTTTCAGCGTTTTTGCATTGGCAGCGGTATCGCTCATACGTAGCAGATCTTTCACTGCCTGTGTCTTTTTCCGCCGCTCCTCCAACTCTGCCGCTTTTTTCTGCTCTACATCTGTCATGCGCAATTCCTTTCTTATTCTCCTGTTAACAGGTTGTATTCCACACTGTCCATATCATATTTGCTGGTATCGATCGCAAATACCGGATATTGATTTGCGACGTCGCACATTGCGACAAACCCGATGTTCACAGCATGTGCTCCGTCATCCGGAAAGCTCGGAGACTTCGCCAATAAATATACATCACTTCCCTTCGCCAATTCCTGTTTTTGTTCCACAATTGCGAGAAAATCTCGTTGAGGAGCGGACTTATCCAGCGCATCGAACATTGGAAGCGTGATTTTCCGATACTGTATCGCCATCATTGTCATCAGAAGCGATTTCGTTTTGTCGACACTGTACGATCTACGAATCCCAGTATCTACGTATGTCACCATATTTGCAGTCGGTTTATAAGAATAACTGATCGGATATACTCTTGTCGCCCATTCTGCATGACTGCCAATCAGCAGCGCCTCCCGCATCCATCCTGCTCCGGTAAAGTCATGCGCAATCAAGTCTGCTCGCACCTGTTGAGCGACCTGTACAACAGTGTCAGACTCAATTTTCGGATGTGTTCCCTGCAGAAGCCGCTTCATATATAACACATCAGTCTGTCCAGAATAAAACCGTCGACCCAGCACCGCGATCACTGTCGTACTGGTACCGTTTCCGCCGCCGGTCCAGTCCACACCAACGACGATCATATCATAATTTTCCCGCTCCTGTATAGCGGTCTCCAATGTATTCGGCAATTGATTCCTCGCTTCCAACAAGTCTTTCAATGTCAAAATACGAGTCGCGGTATCATCCGGAACACCGAGCACTTCGTTCAGGAACACGGTCTTATTCAATTCCCGGCGCTTTCGCATCACGTCCCGCCATTTGTCTTCCCTCTCGCAGTGAAACGGGAAGACAATCTGCGGAATATGATATCCTACATGTTCCTCGATTCGGGAAGGATACGCATGGACAAAAAAACCAGTGCGCGTCGCCAGCGTGCCGGAACAGTACGCGCAACTGAGCCCCGTAGACCGCATCATTTTAAACAGCTCCATCTGCGGAGCTGCAATGTTGTATTTTCCACAGTGATGGCAACGAATACACCAGTGACCCTGAGAGCTCCGTTCAAAACTGGCCGCCAGCGTACCATCCAGCGTTTTCGCAGTACCAAGGTATGTCATAATACCGTAGTCAGACGCAGAACAACACTCTTCGAGTACCGGAATAAAATCGTTGTTAATATCCTGACAGTTATAGCTGCAAAGACCGTTCGCCAGGATAAAATTATGAGTTCCGACAACCTCGATATCGTATACCGGCCGTTCTCCGATGTACTCAATCGAAACAATCGGATCATATTGGTATGTTGCAGGAACAGCGGTCAACAGCTCTTCATTGCCCGAAGTCTCGCATTCCGTGCATTCTGATACGCACGAGATTTCTTCAGATACTCTGCATACCGAACAGGATCTGCCTTGATCGCTTCCATCCGCTTCCGATACCGTTCTCTTTCGGCAGCAGCATCTTTGGCCTTTTTCGCAGCCAGCTCTTCCGGCGTCAGCTTCGCTAACCGCCGCTGCTCCGCCAACCGATCGCGCTCCAGCTTCTGCTGACGCAGTATAGGATCGGCATTGATCTTGGCACGGTACTTTCTCTGTTTTTCCGCTTTCGCCGGATCGTTCTTCCACTGTTCCCGTGCAGCTGCATTCGCAAGCTCTCTCCGATGTGCATACCGCTCCGGATCGGCTTTCACAGCCTGATAGTGTCGCGCACACTCCAGCTTTCTCTGCAGTTTGTACTCTGGATCGTCCTTGTGCTCCAGTCTCCACTGACGACGCTTCTCGTTGAGTCTCTCCGCGTTCTTCCGCCTCCACTCCGTGCTGTACCGATTCAGCTCCGCTTTCTTCTCTGCCGGCAGTGCAGCATACGCAGCCCGCGAAAGCGCATTGATGCGATCCCTGTGCGCAACTTTGTACTGACGGCTCTTCTCGCGTCGACAGTCTCGTGTCCGATCCAGATACATCTGACGCATCGTTTGACGCCGAATCGCGGCACATTGCGGAGAGCAGCACTGATGATGCCCCTGTATAATCAGCTCCCCGCATACGACACACGGACGTGTCGCAAGTTCGATCTTGTACTTCATGCTCTCTGGCACATACGGTTTGATCAGCTCGACCAACCGCAGATATCCGCGTACGGTCAGACTGAGAATTCTCGCAATCTTCCCGGTTGACGAATGTTTCACTGTAATCACAGTCGAATCGATGTCCCACTCCTCCTTCAACCAGATTCGCAGCCGATCCACATCCTCCAGCACAAAGCCGTTCGTCGAAATCGACGCACCTGAATTCTGTCCGGTCGGTCTGGACCCGTCGTCCATGAACCACCAAGCCAACGCGATCGGATGCGTGATCGAGTACAGAAATTCCCATGTAATCCGTTTCGGACCTTTGGGATCCGGATACATCATTGCACACAACAAGTGATACGTTCTTTTTGCTGTCAGGTGTAGCACGGACCAGTAATCCCCGAATCCTGGATTCTCCTTCTTTTGCGGTTCGCAACGTGCGTGCTCTTGTAACAGCTTGTATTTGTGAGAAACGTACTCGTGCTGTTTCCAGCTGTGATTCCATCGAATCCTCGCTGTATACTGACCGTTGCGCCCCTCCAAGGCACCGTCCCCCATGAGCGATCCCATGATCGCATTCAGTTGCAGCGTGTCGATGCTCTCTTGCTCCGCGACTTTGTACAGTTCGATCTTTTTGCAGCTTTGTCTCACCAGTTCCATACATATACTCCACGATTTCGGAAAGACGCATCTTTCCATTGTTTGTCGGCAACAGATGTCCCTCCGTACAGGAGATAGATCGACCTGATGCTGTTGTAACTCGGTAGCAAGGTCTCACACCTTTGTATGACGCATCCCTTACTACTGTAGAGTATAATATAGCACCATCTTTGAACGATACAAGCACGTCTCCACTTTTTATTTCAAATATTTTTAATATTAGTATCTTTCCCGCTCGTTTTGCTATAATTTCTGTTAAGTAATCACTACACTCGTCCAAGAGCAATGAGGATACCCCACTCGCACCACGAACAGAATCTGGGCTGGTGTAGCTGTTCACTAACATTAAAAAGTTTCCATTGCGGAACGTCTTCATATCCATGGAATCATTTCCGCGCCGATCAATCAGCTCGTCTCGAATGATACAGCCTTTCAGCAGTGGATTGAGAATCTGAGCATGGAATCGTTTTTTCTGTTCAAAGCGCGGCTCTACGATGAGTGTGTTCATTCCAGCCATCATACCTGTCATCAGAATACTGCGTTGCGCAACAGACCATGACTTTGCGACCTGCCGTCCGCACATGATTGTCGTTTGTTTCGGTGTGCGAAGTTTAAAAAATGGTGATAACTGTATACGCTCATCCAATGTCAGGTGTTTTCCCGCCATTTTAAACAGCGCAATCAGCGGAGCAAAATTATCGATCTTTCCGCTCCTGATATCTGCGATAATCATATCCGCATACGCTTTTCCGTCCATATCAACTCCATTTCGTTCTGTTGTCTGCCCATTATAAAATAACATGGGTTCAAGGCGACGCAATCCGCTTTTTGCGCGAAAAACTGCTTAAAAACGCCTGTTTTTGCGGCATAATACATAGAGGTATGTGTACCTCTGAAAAATTTAAACAAAAGGAAGCATATCATGGAAAAGACAGAAGAACGGTTGGTAAATGCAATCGGGTCCGTATGTACGATACTAGCGCAGAAGATGCGGAGAATAAAGGAGCTCGAATCCGAGCTCACACAACACGAGAAGGAGTTGGAGCTTTATATTCCAAAGCTACCAGGACTTCCGATTGTGGATTCACTGATCGTGGACTATATGACGCTGAGACTGAGGACAGCGCTCAACGATTCATATATAGAAACCACGGAGGGGCTGAAAACTGCCATCCGTGTAATTTCACATATGCGGAATCTGGCGGATGTGCGATATCCGTTGAATGCGGACACAGTGACGTCTGTTGCTATTATAAATTGGATCGATCGAAATATGGAGATTCGATCCGCGTTTGATCTGCAAAAACGGGAATATCCGTTCCTGTTACTCCCACTGAATGTGGAAAAACATGGATTCCGCTATATCGGAGTTCCGATTCCTTATCATCCTGCGATTACGCAAGAACACATAAAAAAATTGGATCAATATTTTGATCCGTATTATAAACTGGGAACGAAGATAACGGACTTGAAAGCAGAATCCACAATGGATGCTGTGTTCTGCCACCTCTTGAAAGAGGATGTTGTGTTTGAAGATTAAAAAGCTCTACCATAGAGCCTGTTACAAGTGAAAGGAAAGATTATGAACGTATTGAGAAACTTGATGTATAAAGCGTACTTCTACTCTCTGTCTCCCGCAGAGCAGGTAGAAGAATGTAAATTGAAGCGGTCTTGGATTCGAGATAATCTGAGACAAGCGAGTACAGCGTCTGCAGCCGCTGCAACCGCTAAAACACCCGCTGCAGCGAATCCCGCGCCGAATCCAGTTCCTGCTCCGGTCCCCTCCTCCCAATCTGTACAGGAATCCTGTACGGAGTCTGTACAAAAGCCTGCTATTGACGTCACTGCTGTGAAAAAAGCGATCGTCAACAGTATTACGGCGCAGCACAGCCTCATTGCACACTGGCTGGACGCGTATATGATGAACGCGCCCTGGATGGAGGACGCGTTTCTGTATCTCGTACGGCAGATGCAAACCCGTTGTTTGCCGTACGCAACGCTCCGGGGTCTTCCGCCGAACATGGTGAAGACGCTGGAAGAGTATTTAAACAAGATTGATCCGGCTGAGTGGGAAGCCACTGCAAGTGCGGATCAAACCTCGATTACTTTGTACCTGGCAGACGCCAGATATAAGGAAATCGAGTGATTCATGCCGCAAAAACAGGTCAAAATGAGCGAAAAACCGCTTAAAAACGCCTGTTTTTGCGGCATAATACATAGAGGTATGTGTACCTCTGAAAAATTTAAACAAAAGGAAGCATATCATGGAAAAAGAAAGAACTGCGAATGAAGTCTTGAAAGATATATACAAAGGTTTAGACCGACTGGATGAGATATCGAGGAAATTAAATTTAATTTCCCAGCAGATCAAAAAATAATAGTAGCGACGGGCACTGCATAAAGTAACAACAGGAAGGTTTAGAGCTGCCACTGTGCCCGTCGCTTTTTTCATTGAATTAAGTTCCCGCAATCTGTACAGGATTCGCGGGATTTTTTATAACACATCATATCATAACATAGGAAAGTATGAATATGATTACCTTCATCGCATTCAACGTGTTTTTAATCCCAGTGATGTGTGTCCTGTTTGGAATATCGCTCGGCGTATACTGGTGTACGTCGACGCCGGAAAAGCAGGAGAATCATCAAAACAAAAAATCCGTTAACCTGCCACCGTTCAAAAGATAATGGCAACAGTAGCGGATTTGGCCGAACGGGCGGTAAGCCGGTTCGGTCATCATCGATATGACGTATGCTGCATGCAACGTGCGCTGCGTCTTATCAAGCTCCTCGATCTGACCGACATCGATCGGTCAGATTTTGAAGAAATCCTGGTACAGCTGATGAATGCCCGTGCGACATCGAGACGGCGGGAAATTTCAGGCATACAGGATGGCCTAGACTATCGCCAACGTCGTATGGCGGTGGATGCAATGATCTGCTGCGTGAGAGTCTTGCTCGGAGAAAGCACCAAAGCAGAAGCCGAACAGATTCTGGATCGGCTGGAAGAAGAACTCTTCCGGAAACACGCAAAAGAAGCGCTGCGATAGCGCTGTCGGTGTGATCTACATATCGTCGAACTGAGAGCGATTTTATTCGTCCCGAACTATTAACAACAAGGAGTGTAAAATGTTCGACGATATCGCAAAGATCACAGTAAACGGGCATGAATTCTATGAAGAAGACCTTCGTAAAAGCTGTTACATCATTGCGCAACAGCTGTTTCATGCCAACGAGAAACCGCTAACTGCAAAGCTGAGAGGAGTTCAATTCCTTGAAGCTGTGCATGAAATAAGACCTGATCTGGTCCCGAATATTAAGGTTGTTCGGAGACTGGTCGGTCTGGAACAGGAATAACTATGTGGGAGAAATACCCGCTCATCGGATTGCTGCTGGTTGTGGTGATCCTGATGAGATCATGTTCTTGAACTTCATGCGCAGGTTGACGGAAGGTCAGCTTGCTTCTGTAGAGTGACTGCAAGGTGAGATCACAGTCGGCTCAACAACTCGAACAGATAAAATGCACAGAGACTTATCCATGAGAACGATTGGAACGAACGTATTTGCAGACGATCGTTTCTGTGCAGCTTATAATCTGATTGTCTGCAGGCAGAACCGCTGGTGCCGACTGGTGGATTATTCGTTCTATCGGTGGGAGGCTTGTTTATCAGGCCTCTTTTTTTTACATATCAAAAAAATAAAGGAGTGTATTATGCACGAAGATAATGCATATGATGACGAAGATCTGTACACTGAGGATGGCGATTTTAAACCAGACTTCTGGCCGGACGACGAAGATCTGGAGGATTATGACCATGATTGGGCGTTCGATGACGAAGAACTCAACTATACGGATGAAGAAGACTTGGACGACGATCAGGAATCCCCGGAGTCGTTGGCCTACTTTGATATGGTGCAGGATGACGAAGGAAACTGGGTATATCCTGAAGATCTAGAAGAGCAACGCAGAGAACTTAGAGAACTTCAATGGTGAACAAGGAAAAAACTCAAGATGGAATCAAACAAGAGTATAATTGGATATCAGTTGTTGGAGAACGTAGAGATCGCGCAGAAACAGAAAGCGAATCTGTTTGTTTACAAAAATCCGATGGACGTATTGCAAAATTATCCTCCTGCATGCGCTGCGAAATCGCGGGCATTGTATGCGGTTCTATATATAGACCGCGAACATATCTTGGAGTATACCGCCGATTCATGGATCGTAAACTATTTCAAAATAATAAATGTGCACGGACCGCTGCAATGGATTCAGTATTGTGCCAGTGAAGCTCTGCGTTCCAATGCGAAAGTTTTAACACAGCACGCAGACAGACGGGTCGCTGTTACTCCAGGTTCCAAGTCTATCGCAACAAGCACCAAGACTGCCGGCATTTCAAAGTCTCTTGGCATTGATTCAATATCAAGCTGTGTTGGAGATAGAAGTGTTGCGATTTCTATGGATTCCAGGTCGATTGCAGCGTGCATCGGACCGAAGAGTTTCGCATATCAGGAAGGAAGAGGAGGGCTCGCCGTTAGCACCGGATATCGCAGTGAATCACGCGCGGACTGCAATGGGATCGCATTTGCGATGGGCAGACACGGCGTAGTAAGCGGTACTTATGGTTGTTGGATCGGCTGCGCAGAATATGGGGACGACGGTGTAACGATTGTAAACATCAAGTTCGCGTTTGTGGATAACGTTAAAATCAAAGAATATACTCGCTATAAACTGAGAGACGGCGAATTTGTGCCTGTAGATGAACAATAAATACTGATAAAGGAAACACATATGCGTATTGGCAAAGAAACCGGACTGAACCCGACGATTCCACTCTGTCCGTATTGCGGAGAAGGTAAAAATCAGATCATTCTTACCGGATACGAGGGTGAAAAACGGGCCAGGGAGAATGGTCATCCTGATGGACAAATGCCGATGTATATTCGACTGGAAGGCGATATCGAACCCTGCGACGAATGTAAGAAAAAGGGAATCGCGCTCGTCGAAGTCAACCCGGAAACAAAAGAACCATCCGGCACACTTCATCTGGCAAAAGAGGAGTTCATTAAACGCCTTTTATCACACGATTCAAAGCTGTTGAATCGCGTATTGAAGCAGCGGATCCTGATGATCCCGGAAGGATCGCTGAAACTGGAAAACTGAATCGACGACCAAGAAGGGAGGATTTTTATGACATAGCAAGATAGAACCGTCGAAATGTATCCGAATGTAAGAATAATTATTGAGAATCAGGCTTAAAGATGGAAAAGAACTTTTTTAAAAGACACGTCAGCGTTGTAACAGAAGAATTGATCGGAACAAATCCGGCATTGGCACTTGCCCTGCGTCGAATGGATCGAGATACGTTCATCCGACTGGCAACGACTTCTTACGACGCGGCACTTGGAACGATGATGGCGCAAGCCGGCGATTCCAGCATTTGGGTGCTGTACGATCAGATGCGGAATGGGCTTTCCCAGTTTCTGGGAGATCTGATCGTATCGAGGAATCAGCCGCTGGAACAGCTGATTCCCGGACTTGATAGGACAGATCCGGAGCTGCAGACTGTTTCCAACGCACGCAAGGTGCTGGTTGGAGCATATCAGCTTCGGCTGCAGCAGAGTCCATTGAAAGCCTGATGTGACGAAACAACGTGGGTGCTTTTACGGCATCCACGAGTCTCCGGAACTGCGGATTCTGAAGAACACCGCAGTTCCTTTTTAGCTCATCTTTTGTAACATGGATGCCACGCTTGCACAATGCAGCCGACAAAGCGGACGCCTGGTCGTCTTTTCTGATACGAGATCGCGCTCGCAGTACAAGACGAAGAGTTGCCTTGTCGATTCCGGTTTCCTCGGCTAATTTATGTATCAGTGTTCTGGTGTCGATGTTCATATCGGGTAGTTTAGCACATAATGTAGGAGAAAACAAACATGCAAAACACCCTGTCTAACCAAGAAAGGACCCATGTCCAGTAATTTCAGGAGTTCGTTATGCAACGCGAAACCGAACAATTACTGGCGTGGGCACCCGCAATCCTAGGAGGGATGGGTTTATGGATCGGACTGTCGTATTTGCCTGTGATGGGCGGCTTCATCCATATCATACTCATCTCAATCGCATTTCTCATTTCAAGATCAGTAGGAGGTGCAGTTTTACTTATTTACATCTGTTCTCACATTGACACATTATCACGTCTCATACCAGTCATAGCAATACTCAGCATTGTCGCTTTGATTCGTGATATATGGCTGTTTATAGACAACAAAAAACATGAAAAAGATAACCTTAATCTATGAAAATTGATATCATACCCGCGTCTGCTGTACAGAGCAGCTGGATGGACGCGGTCATCTCTCACTGCTGGGGTGTTCGTCGAAAAGCGTCGATGGACCGCTATTATCAGTCAAACGACTCCGTCACACTGCTTCTGCAATATCTGGCGCTCTGCCGCGCACCGCGATCAGTCGCGCTGCAGATCCGAACGCATGAGAAAAAAGACGGATGCTATGTGTGGCTGGAATCAGGTCGCTCTGATTATCTGGAACGACAGCACGTAGAACCGAAACCGTACAGCAGAGAAGAGGAAATCAATTTCGCGATTTTGTTCAATCCCCGTTGTCTGAGGAACATCAGCCATCAGCGATTCTGTACGAAAGCGGAACTGCCGACACGGAACTTCATGGAACTTTGGAAACAGGAACTGGAAAAAATCGACCCGGATCTCGCTGCAATCATGGAACCGCTCTGCGCTTACAGAAACGGAAAATGTACGGAGATTCGCGGCTGTGATCGTTGGAAACAGTATTCGGAAGCGTCTCAATAAGTAATCGGGCTTGTCAGAACAGTTGAATCGCAAGAGTACGGAGTGTATTCCGTACTCTTTTTATGTATAACTAAAAACAGAACAGGTATTTGAATCATGCAAGACCACGACGACTATATCAAACGGAAAAAAGAAGCGCGAAAAGCGGCAAAAGAACTACAAAAAGCAGAAAAAGGGCTGCGAAAATGGAGCGCACACAGAGCACGCATGGAACGCAAAACCATGTGTGTAGCGTATACAGGCGGAGACTATTACATCTGGACGCGCAGATCCCACCTGGATAACGGCTGCCGATCCTGTATATGTGGGACTTTAGACGGAGGATGCCGGTATCGAAACAGACCCGAAGATCGCTGCATCTGCGCATTGAACGGCAACTCAAAATGGCTGATCAAACGCATCCATCGACGGGAGATTCTGTGGTCGTGGCACGGTCGAAGATTTACGATTATCATATCCAAATTTCGAAATCCGTTCAAAATCTGGTTTCTGAGAAACAGCAGCGATCATGATACAGACGCAGATGTCTACTAAAACGTTTTAGAGCGCACGTAGAATTTAGCTGTGAAAAGAGACGAGTGTTGATATATAATTTCAACACTCGCAATCAGAACGCATTCTATTCATCATTCACAGGAGTACGATATGATCAGTTATGGTCTTTATCGATTGTTGCCGTTTCTGTACGAGGAGGAACTGATACAACGACATGCCGATGTGTTTGTAGTGGGTTCAATCCTTGAATTCGGATTGATCGGTCTGTTTGTACTGTATCTGATTCTGCGGGTATTGGTCGGTATAATCGATCCAGGCGAATAAAGTATCTGTCCGGTGCGGCAATAAATGCCGACTAAACCGTTTTAGAACGCACCAGAATCAACGAAACTTGTAAATACGATAAATGAGTCGACTTTTGCATCAACGACGATCAGAAGCCTGTCTCTCGCAATCCCTCATGGGATGGATGAGTGAAGTGTCTTTAAAGCAACGCCAATATCGCGTTCAGACCGGCAACAGTCGGTAGAATCAACGGCATTGTTATTTATGATATCTCCTTCCTGCACATAGAGTTACAATAAAAAGAAAATCAGTTTTATGGAAACTATAATACTATTTATCCGTAATGCGTTTCACAATGTGAGACAAAATGGTACCCCTCCCCTCTCCCTTTGTAAATCAGATTAACAAAGGTCGCGCGTATCTTATTTTCGCGTGTTACACATGCGCGCCCGTGCGCGCGTATATACGTGTGCAGGCGCACACGCGATTAAGGTACTTTAATATTAAATATAAATATAAATATAAATATAAATATAAATATAAATATATAAATATTAAAATTAGAAGTCTTAAAGTATCAAACTTTACATGAGGTGAAGAGTAAATCTGTGAACGTATGTGAACAGATTTACGACAAGTAGTAATTACCTGAACGAATGTGAAGGTAATTACGTACGACTGAACGGATGTAAAGTTTGACAACAGTACGAGCGCGTGCGAGAATAGGATGCGTGTGCGCGTTCAATAGGAACGCGTGCGTCAAAGAGGATGCGTGCGTACACGTATGTACGTGCCAGAGTGCGCACAAGCGCGCTAAGGAGCTTGATAGTCAACAAGTTAAGCACACACTGATTCCTGTTTTTGACGTATCTTGCACCTCGTCCTCCGCACTCGCTTCGCTCCTTGCTCGGTACTCGGAGCGCTTCCTTCGTCAGAATAAGACGCGTCATTCTTCCGCGCTTATTCTGACGAAATGCGTTCCTACTCGCAGCGAGTATTGTGTCTTCGACACACGAACTCGAATGCAAAAAAGTCATCCGTTCGCATCTCGACTTGCTCTGGCTATTCGCCAGATCAACTCTCCATGCTCATCTCATGACTTTTTTGGGCCTGGGAGACTTTTTTCTTTTTCTGAAGAAGAATCGGTCAAAATTCATGATACATTACCAATCCAGCCAACATACAACGACACAGACGAAAGGAGCATTATGCTGACGATCGGAATTTTCTCTGATCTGCATCCAATGGATCATATCACAACGGGAGGCGTCAGACTGGAAGGAGACTGTCTCTACGCAATTCAGCAGATCGAAAAATATCTGAACACCATACGACTGGATGCGGCATTTTTTCCAGGAGATCTTCTGGACGCGGTCAGAGCGGACGGAAATGAACTCAAACTGTTGAAAAAGTTGTTTGACGTCATCGACAAACATCAAATGATCCCGAAGTTCATGATTCAGGGAAACCACGACAAAGGACTGGTCGCAATTCCTGAAGTTTGTTTTCAGGCCATCAATCTGGATGGGCTGACTGTACAGCTGCCGGGAACAACGACAACGATAGCCGGAATCAAATATCAACCGGATCAAGCGGTCTTTCGGGAAAAATTGAAGAATACGGCTGCCGACATTTTGATCTGCCATGTCAGTATGCAGCCGTTTGCGAACTTTGAATCGGAACATCCGATCACACCGGATGATTTCCCGGACAATGTACTGGCGTTTGTCGGAGATACGCATCTGACGCAGGTCTATGAGAATCCAGCGCGAGGACAGACAATCGTATCTCCGGGTTTTCTGTATCCGACAGACAAAACAGAACTCCTGCACGGACAACCGGGATTCACGGTACTGGTACTGGCTACGACACAGGAAGATCAACAGACTATTGGAGGTAGATTTCAACTGTTTCCGTTCAAGCTGAATAAACGCGCAGCGTTGAATCTGGTGCAAAAAGAGGGAGACGCCCCCCCCCCCCGCGACAGCGTCGCGGTCTGGGCGGACAGTCTGGATGCTGACATACGATCGGCGTTGAAACCCGTCGTATACGTCAGAAAAGACCGGCTGGATGACTATGACTGGCCGGAGGACGTAATCCAGATCCCTGTGAATACCGCGAATATCGTCGTCGACACAGATACCGATTACGAGGCCGCAGAGGCATCGTCAATCGTCGAAAGGATCCGACAGGTAGTTGGAGTACTGTTGAGTGACGATCGCGATCAGGAGTCCGTTACAGCGCTTTGTATCGAATTGATGGGATCCGACAAACCGGCATCGGTTCTGTCGGACTACGTGGAAAGGATGTTGAATGTTCAAACTGAATCTTGTTAATGTCGGAGCGCTCGGCTCGATGGAAATCGAGCTGGAGTCCGGTTTGACAGCGGTTCTCGGACCGAATGGAGTGGGGAAATCTACGCTGGTCAACGCGTTTTTCTTTGCGCTGACCGGTGAGACGCTTGATGGAGCGTCGCTGGAAGACATGATTACGTGGGGTCATCCCCATATGATCGTGACATTGACCGGAGACTGTTTTCAGGTACAGCGTACCGTTCGACGAGAAGGGACGACGAAGCAGGTGCTGACTGCGGATGGGGTAGATCTCCACAAAAAGACCGAGATCAACGACTGGATCTTGGCACATTACGGGCTCTCGGACAGCTCTGTGTTCCGGTCTGTGTATTTCGCCGAGCAGTTCAAGGCGATCAGCATTATCGAAGCGACGAACAGCCAACGGCTGGAGATGCTGTCGAATGTGTTCGGATTGAACAAGTTCGAGAAGTGCCGCGCGGTTCTTCAGCAGACGATCAGCAGTCTGAATGTCGCTTCGATCAGCGATGACATGATGCGGCAGCTTCAGGCCAATGTCGAATCGTCTGATACAGCGTTGCTGGAGAGTCAGGCGAATCTCGACTTTTGTCGGCAGGACATTTTGTCCGAGGAAGAACAGCAGCGACTGACGCAGGTGACGCAATCGATTACGATCGAACGGTTGGAGCAGGTACAGCAGGAACTGGCAACCACAGAGCAGTCGTTGCAGTCTCTGGAATCGCAGTTGCAGTCTCTGCCGCAGGATGTTGAGCGCCCTGATTACGACGGTTATCAGCAGAAATTGCGATATGATGCGCTGCTTCCGGAGTACGTGCGGGCAAAAGCTGCTTACGATACGCTGCAGAGCAATCGGGAAACGTCTGTCGCAAACGTGGAAAAGCTGATCAACGAGATGCAGCAGAAACTTGGTGCGCTGCAGAGCAAACGCGCTGAGATTGAAGGACGCAGATCCAAATTGGAAAACGGAAAGTGTCCGATCACCGGAGGGCAGCCCTGTCCGGATCTGCTGAGCATGACAAACGTGGCGACCATTCAGCAGGAGCTGTTTGATGTCGATGTGAAAATCAAGGCGCTGGAAACGAATCTTGAGCAGGCGCAGCAGATGAAACAACGATCGCTTGTTTATGAACGAGAGTTGCTGACGGCGACGACCGAGCTTCAGCAGATTACCGGACAGCTGGCGGCGGTAAAACCGTATGCGGATTTCGACATCGTACTGTTTCAGCAGCAGGATCAGCGATTTCAGCAACATCAGCAAATCGCAAAACAGCGAGAAGCGCTGATTCAGCAGAAACTGCCGTTGATGGCTCAGAAACAAACGCTGAGCGCGATTGTTGAAAACGCTAGTAAGAACCCGGCTGTGCCATTGATCGAGCAGGAAGAGGCCTCTGCAACGTTGCAGAAACACTCTGTAGCCGTTCACAATCTTCCTGTGTACCAAAACGCGGTGACAACAGCGATTCAGACGAAGAAAGCGGCGGTGGATGCGTTGGAGGCAGCGTCACGCCAGAACGAGGAAGCATTCCGCGTTCAACGCTGTAAAGATCTGTTGACGAAAACAAGGCATGTAATGCACCGGGACAATGCGCCCAGATTGCTGCTGGATACGGTGCGCAAGGAACTCAATCAGCGCACAGCGCAGTATGTTGAAGCATTCGAATTTCCGTACACACCGGTCTGGTATCCGGATGGCAGTTTTGTTTATAACGCAACTCTGCAGGAAGGAATTAACGTAAAACGGTTGTCAGGAGGGCAGAAATACGTTCTGACTATCATCTCAAGGTGTGTATTCGCCGATATTTTACGTTCAACATTTCCGATTTTGGCACTGGATGAACCGACGACAGGACTTGATAAACCAAACAGGGAAATCTTGTCCGGCATGCTTCAAAATATCTCTGATATTCTTGGAAAAAAAGGCATGACGCTCTTGATTCCATCGCACGATGATGTTATCGTAAGCGCCGCAACGCGGCTTATAGAACTTTAGAAAGGGTCGATGATGATCAAAAAAGAGAGTTTGCAGTTTGCAGCCGATTTGTTGATTACAGCACTGCAGGACGCAAAAGATCCGACGAAACAGGAGTTCACGCAGGTTTCTTATCGTGATGACGACACCGCGTATCTGCTTATGAACTCCGGTTCTGTTTCCATCCGAATCGCGCATCGGGGAAAAGATGTGGCGAAGATTCCGGAGTCCGGAGCCGTGCAGCGGCTTCCGTTTTTGGACTTTTTTGCTGATCCGGACAATCACAAAAAGTTGGAGAGGCAGGACAACGGTTGTTATGTCGTGAAGAATCCGGATGAGCATTCATACGCACCCTGTAAGAACAAAGATTTGTCTCCGGGCGCGTTTGATCTTGATGACTACATGAAGAACATCCGTGGCTTGTATGTTACACAAACCACAAAACTTCCGGCGTTTGATTTGGAGGGTATGACGCGGATTGCGTTGGATGGGAAGGCGTTGTATTTGATTCGAGATGACCAGACAGCTGTCTGGAAGAGAATTTCCGTCGACTGCGGTCAGCGGTTTCACGGCCTGATGCCTGGTATGCTGGCGGTTGCGAAAAAAGATGAGGAGGGCTGCTTTTTTGGTATTTCGTCCTTTAAAGGTCTTCCGATTCTTCAGTTGTGCTGGCCGAATCGAAACATCGATGCGGCAGTTGCATTGGGTTATCCGCGAAGTTTGTCGGAATTTACGTTCTATACGGATACGCACACTTATGTTCTGAGCGGGATCCAGAACTGTGTTTACAAAACAATCAATCAAATGGAGCGAAAGGAACAAAATATGGCGAAAAGTGAAATGGATGCGTCTCTTCAGGCTCTTCAGAATCTCCAGTCTCTTCAGAGTTTGCAGTGTGCGAAACACCAGGTCAAGCAGATTTCAGCAGAAAAACAGGAACCTTCGCAGCAGCGGCAGACGTTTGTGTCGCAGAATCTCGCGCAGCAGGTCGCTTCCCAGGTGTTGCCGAAACAGAATATCGGAAATGTACCGCTTCAACAGCAACCGCTCACGCAGGTGCAGATAGAGCAGCCCGCCGCACCGGTCGTGCAGTCCGCTGCACCTGAACCAGTGTCGGCTGCCAGCAGTGAAACAACATCGCAGTCATCCTCTGCTTTTGTTGCTACCGTGAAAGAGTCTATTGCACATATGGCGTCTCGTGAAGGATTTTCAGATGCCGTAGCTGTACCGGTGGAAGACAGCAAAGAAGAGGAGCGAATTATGGGAGAGATGTCGGATCTGAAAATATCCGCGACCGCAGTCCATGCGCCTGCCAACATTCGAACGAAACGGACGAAGTCCGTGGAATCTGCTGCATCTGTGATGACAGAATCCGAAGGAACGGTTTCTGTATCTGATAAAATGCAGGCGGTGTTGGACAAGAGTGATTCCGGCGAAGTTCAGTCGATTGCAGAGTTGCTTGATCTGCTGATTCAAAGCATCCAGAATCATCTGGAGATCAGCAAAACGCAACTCAAAGTGATGAAGCTGATCCAGAAGCAGTATAAGATGGAGCAAAAGAACAATCCGTCCTGGAAAGAGAAGTACGAAGAGCTGCAGGCTACGTTCAATACGTTGAAATCGCTGTTTAACGGCAGGTGATCGTATGATGACGCCGGAAATAAAACTGACAAGAGTCAACGCGTTCATTTATTCGAACGTGTTCTACTCTTGGATGCGACCGTTATTTACGGCGAAATTGATCGATAAAGGGGCAAAGAAGGAGAAAGGAAACGGTAAGAACACTGATCTTTCTGAGCCCCGTTTCGGCGTTCGGTATACAAAAGACATGTATGCGGAAGTAGATGACGGCGGATGTATTTTTCTTGCAGGATTGTATCCGGAGTTCGAGAAAGAGGCAAGAAAGCGCGGTTATTCGTTTTCATTACAGGAAGGCAGAGAGCTGTCCCCCGACTTGAACAAACCGTGTTTTGATCGGTTGGACGACGGATTACGATATCGGCAGGATGAGGTGATCCAAAAAATCACACAGAACGATAAAGGGATTATCAAATGTTCTACTGGCTTTGGTAAATCTTTTATCATTAAACAGCTGTGTAAGATTTATCCGACTTTGCGAATTGTGATCACTACATCTTCCGCCGAAGTCGTGGACGATCTGTATACGCAATTGAAAGCACTGCTGGGTGCGAATGAAGTTGGAAAGCTGTCATCCGGAACTCCTTCCGTGGAGGAGATGAAGCGTGTTGTCGTGTCTACCGTTGCCAGTCTGCGTCGTGCACCGCTGGAGATTTGCGATTTGTTCTTGTTCGATGAAGTTCATGCCGTTGGAGACAATAAGACAGCCGACGTTTTGATCAATCGAATGGGAAAAGCGCGGATGTTCGGGTTTACCGCATCGTTGAGTCGCGGTGATAATGCCGTGATTTTGATACGGGCATTGTTTGGTCAGGTGCTTGCTTCTGTTGATTATCAGGAGGCGGCGGAACATGGGCTTGTAACCAAGATCACTGCGATGATGGCAAAATGCCGAATCGATCGGAATATTCCGGTGATCAATAATTTGGCAATTGATGAAAGAAACAACTATTGGCGCAATCGTGAGCGAAATCAGTTGATCGCATCGATTGCCAGCAATATTTCGGACGAAGAGCAATGTCTGATTTCTGTAAAGACGTTAGAGCATGCGATTTATCTGAAATCGGTGCCGGCGTTGCGCGATTATCGAATCATGCATTACGGCAATGTTCCGAAGCCTGAGAAGAAACTGGTTCCATTTACAATTGAGAACGCACCGAGAGGAGGCGTTACAGTCGTCAGTAAGCGGACAGGAAAACTGCATCAGTTGCAATTGGACGAAGGAGACGCTGAGCATTTTCCCGGTTATCGGGATGAGTCCGGTAAGTTCTATTCGTTTTTTGCCGCGATGCAGTCATTTCTGTTTCCGCAGAAACCGTCTGAATCGAACTTGGTTGTTCCTACGACGCAGGAAATGGAATGCGCCGCGTTTGGACAGTGGGTGTTGGAGCCGGTGTTGATCAATGGCATTGATGTTGCGCCGTTTAAGATGACCCCGAAAGAGCGTAGAAACCTGCGTACGCAGTTTGAACGTGGGGAAGTCTTGAAGATGATTGCGACGTACACGCTGAAAGAAGGTGTTAATATCAATGGGCTCAAATATCTGATTCGTGCGGACGGAGGTGTTTCTGATGTGATCTGCACTCAGTTTCCCGGTCGTCTGTCGCGATTGCAGGAAGGAAAAAAAGTTGCCATGTTGATTGATTTGTATGATGATTTCAACTCCTGGGTAAGACTTCGTTCGGAGCTTCGAATGAAGCACTATAGGGCGAAAGGATGGCTGCGTTGAGCCCCGTGGAACAGTTAGACAGGGCAATCGAAGTAGCGTTGTCGCACTTGCAGGTCAACTGGTCGCAGGCTGACAAGGTGAGAATTGCACAGGCGTTAGCTGGTTTGCCTCCGTTGTATCAGGGATATCCGATGCCGTTTTCTACGTATTTGTTGTTTGTGTTAGAACAAGGGCATTTGAATCGACTGTGTTATGTCAATGCGTTGATTCACGATACGATCCTACAAAAATTTTCTGACGGGTATGCGGAGATGCAGACGGATGCAAATACAACAGCAATCGTTGATCAGAAGAATTTTCAGTCAGAGGCGTGTGCGTTTCAAGATATTGCGAAAGCGATATCTTCGCCGCATCTGGCGATTTCAACACTGTATCGGTACATGGTGGCGATACAGATGTCGCTTGATTCGCTGATCACCGATGATCTGTTTACAGAGGCAAAACTGCAGTTGCGGAAGAATCCGTATTCGTACTTTGCATACGGTCCGAAGTTTGTTCCGTTTCTACCGCTACGATGGAGGGATTTGTGATGGAATTGGATCTGAATCCGACATTGACGGCACCGGAACAGCTGAAGCGGGAAGTGGCTCTGGCGGGATTGCTGTATTTCGAATCTGTTCGCAATATGTACATGGTGTTTGCCGAGACGGAATTGGCGATCACAACGCTTGTATTGGGCGAAAGCGGATCTGCGCTGGCGTCAATGGAAAGCATCCTGCGACTGTATTTGAAAGCGGATATTCATGCAAGCAGCACGATGTTGCTACGGCGATTGTTGACGCATTATGACATCCTTCCTCCTGCCAACGTGACGCTGCGAAAGGAGTATCGATCCTTGTTGCTTCAACTGTCGGAGCGTTCGCAGTATACGGAGCAGGACAGCCTGACCATGATGCGATATCTGATTCGACTGGCAAGTTATAAATCGCTGACGGATCAGTTGCGGAAAATTCCATCCATCGACAAAAGCAATGAGGTATTGAATCAGTACCAGCAGCAAATGTCCAAGCTGGATGGAAATTATCGCATGCGGCTCTACAATCCGATACGGGATATCGATGAACTGATGTTGCATCAGGAACGCGTTCCCACAGGTATTGGATTCATTGATCGGTTAACCGGAGGCGGTCTGGTATTCGGACAGCATCTCGGTATTCTGGGTCCGTCCGGCGGCGGTAAAACTGTAATATCAATACAGTTGATGTGCAACCTGGCGATTCAGGGGCATAATGTGTTGTACCTGCAGTTTGAACAGCCGGTGAAAGGAGATCCGGATATCGTTTCGAGAATTTACTCGTACTTGTCTGGAGAACCGATCACGACGTTTTACGGAAAGACAACAAAAGAGTTGAATCCGGAGGTTCTGAATAAGCTGAGGAAAATGCAGCCGATTTCAGACCGTATTCGGTGCGCTTCGATGCTGGATGTAAAAGAGGAAGGTGGTCATGCCACTGGAGCTGGAAGCATTCAGGATATCATCAATGTGATAGATGAGGCGATACGAAGCGGGTTCACACCGAAGGTTGTGATCATCGACTGGCTAGGCGCTGCCGTTTCCGATTTCATGAACGCCGGTGACGGTGGAGATCAAAATTATCCAATCGTGGCGGAACACATTCAAGATGTGTTGAACGGTTACGGAAAGGATCATGGGATTTCGATTGTTTACTTACATCAGACATCGACGGAAGCGCAGGCGAGAGAATCTGCTTATAAACCGAAAAAAGGAGACGCGTATTATTTTCGGGCGTTTGCAAATAAGTTGGAAACCTGTATGCAGCTTGGTACCGCTACACTGCAACCTGATGAAACACAGGTGTGTTATCTGGTAATTGGCAAGGCGCGAGGAGCTGTTCCGAATAAGTCGATCGTTGTTCGGATCAACGGGCGGATGGCAAGAATGGAAGAAACCAAAGAAGGTGAGTATATACCTGGACATGGTGGTAAATTGCAACGATTGTCATCTTTAGTGCAAACAAACGAACCAAAAGAAACTGAATTAGGTACAGATGTAAGTAAATTTGATGAGTTTTCGGCAAATTATGGACGGTAAGTAGCGTATTCGGTAGCGTAAATCATGAGAAATCAGAAGTTATATGACGCGATGTGCGTCGTATTTAAGGAAAAACCCAAAGTCATTAACAACGGGGAGGCTGCGATTTTGTCGCTACCTCCCCCTCTTGTCTCGTTTGTGCCGTGCATTACTCCGCTTTCCACCAGTCATATCTCCGGTGGTGAGCAGTACGCGGTCAATTGCCCGTTTTGCGGGGATACGAGGCATCGTCTCTACGTTTCGCATATGTGGAATCAGATCATTGAGACTTCCAATCATGTGAAGTATCATTGCTCGAAGCATCTGATTCGGTGTTTCAATGAAGACTGTCAACGAAAGGAGGAAAACTTTAATCAACTTTGTGAAAGACTGATTCATGTAATGAAAAACCCGCAAGTCATCCGGCTGGCTGACGTGCAGACGGTGGAACTCCAGACAAATCTGACAACGATCAAAAATCAGGTGCCGTATCCGGAGCAGGCGATGTCGTTACGAGATCCGCGTGTTCCGCATCACGTTCTCCAATATCTGGAGAACCGTGGCTTTGATATTGATTACGTTGCCAGCTGGGGCGTACAGGTCGCATGGATTCCTTACCCGATTCAGGGAGAGGAAATTCCGATGAAGTACCCGATTCTGATTGTGCCTGTGTATCAGTACGGACATTATTGGTTCTGGCAGGGGCGACTTGTTCCGGTCGACGGTACAGAGCATGGAGACTTGGAGAGACGCGCTACCGGAGAATTTTATTCGAAGTATTATATTCCCCGTGGAGCGAAGAAGAACTGGGCGCTTTACAATCTCGACAACGCGGAGAAATTCAGTGAAGTCGCGATCGTAGAGGGAGTGACTGATGTTTGGAGAATAGGAGACAATGCGGTCGCAACTTTTGGGAAACAGTTGTCTCCGGCACAGAAGAAGACACTCCGTGACCGGTTCCGTGGGAAACGTCTGGTATTCGTACCGGATATGAATGATCCACAGACTGTGGCGATTGCGGAAGCGCAGCGCATCGAATTGCTGTCTTCCGGCAGCTTCAGTGCAGTGGAAATTTCTTGCATCGAGTCCGGGAAAGATCCCGGTAGTTTAAGAATTCCACAGGGGCAAATATGGAATTATTTGAACAAGCACATTATTTCGCAGGGGAGACTTACGGGTATTCCTTTTGGAGACCAGGCCTTCCTGTAATGGTGTGTCAAGACCAATGGTGCGGTATTGACTCTGAAACCGAGCTGATCCAGAACAGACACAGCTGGCCTGATGTCGTAGTCGCTGGGTTCTGCTCGAAGGGGCATTGCCAGCTTGTCTGGTGGACAGACCTTCCTGTTTATCTACCACAATTTCTGGCGTTAAATCCGTACACGACATTGGTGTTTTTGAACCTGGCGTTTGATTTTAACGTGATGGGTCGGTCGATTCTTCTGGAGGAACTGAAGAAAGACAATCGCGTAATTGAACTTCAGGCGAATTATCGAATGAGCCGCATGGCGGAAAAAGGATGGTTCCCTGGTAAAAATACGTTGGAATCTATCACGAGAGAAACGCTGGGCGTCAATCTCGACAAGGAAAGCGGTGTGCGAACGTCTTATACCAGAGATATGATATGGACGGAACAGCACGCCGTATATCTGGTCGAGGACTGCGCTGCGACTTATCGCTGCGGTAAGGTATACAGCGGTATGCCGACGCAAGACATTCAGGCAAGAGCTTCGTTTGTACTCGCTGAGATCGGATTCAACGGCATGCTCGTCGATCAGTATTTTCTGCGGGAGCAGGCGCATAAGATCTCTTCCGAAATGGAAGAACTCGCTGTCACGTTGAAGGGCTTTGGATATCGAACAAAATCCGAAGTCGACGACATGACGCAGCGGGAACGCTTGATTCGGATCTGTAAGATGCTGTACGTTGACGAGGCGGAAAAAATTCTGCCGGCGTCTGAAGTAAAGCAGATCGGAAGAGCATGGTGGATGCTGGCGGCATCCTATGTTTATCAGGCGTTGAGCGCGCCCGGTACGACACCATCTGATATTCGAGAGATGATGCTGACGCTGTTGAATGTGTTGCGTAGTAAGCCGAAGATGAATAAGGCGAACCGCAAGTTCTTCGACGATGCGGCGACATATCTGCTTCGCGTACTGGAAAAGATCGACTGTGTGGAATGCATGGAGGGTCTTGGAGAGGCAAAAGCCAGCTCTTCTTATCCGTTCATTGTGCTGTTGGAAATCATGGCGCAGGAGTTCTCGTTGGGCAATACGTTGACCAGCATGGAAACCGTACACCAGAAGTTCCAGGAAGAGCATGAAGAGAACATGGGGTGGCTTCCGACCGCCGAGAAGAAGCTGTCTCCGACAAAATTCCTGCAGCAGCATTTGATCCAGTTGATGCAGCAGACGCCAGCGTTGGTTTTGCCGTATACCGATGCCAGCGCAGAGAACATCCAGGCATTTCTGAAGGACGAGAAGAAAACTGCGAAGAAAGAGGGTGTCGGCATTCGAGTGATCAGCCATCATCCGATTTATTCGCTGCAGTATTCGACCGCAGAAGAAGGTAAGCCTGCGCGGACTGTCGACATTAGACCGTTGGAAGTGTTTCAGCTGCAGTCTTGTGACATGTGGCGACTGTCTGATGTCAATATTGTAGATCCATTCTTAGAAGCGTATGTCGCGTACAAACATCGGGAGAAGATGCTCAGTACGTACATCACGGATAAGTACATCGAAGAGGACGGTCGCGTCCATCCCCGCTTCGATTTAATGAAGAGGACAGCGAGGACCGGTTCAAAGTTTATTACGTGTACACAGGAAACTAGCGTAATAGACAGGACCCTTCAGAGAGTAATCTCTGACGAAGAAGAAAGTGAATTGCTGGAAGCCTAAGTCAGTAGTGTAGACTGATATGGTAATCAGCAGCCGATCAACCGGAATGCTAAGGGACTCGAAGAGTCCTATGCGCCGGGGAAAAGGTTCAACGACTGTCGGGAGGTCAACCTGATAAGCGCTCCCGTTAGGGTCTAAGCAGGCCCGAAGTGCTCTCAGTCGGGAAACCGACTGAATTGTATAGTCTGTGCCGTATCGAAAGATACGGGAAGCCCCGATCTGACCAATCGGATAAGCCGGGTAGGTAGTAGCGCACCTATCTGAACAAGAACCACGAGGTCAGTTGATGCGACGTAAATTCTGAGTTTAGGTACTTGAGAATTTTGAAATTCGTTGTATAGTGAGAAGTAAGAATACTTCAGGTCTATAGAACACATGATTCAAAGAGCTCATACAATTAAACTGAAACCCAATAAGGCACAGGCGGTATTACTGTCGAAGACAGCCGGTACTGCCAGATACGCTTACAATTGGGGTTTAGCTAAGTGGAATGAGCTCTACGAAAAAGGTGAGAAGTGTGATCCGTATATGCTGAGTCGTATGTGGACGCAGGAACGTCCAGACTGGAGCAGAGAAGTATTCAGTGGAGCTGGGTTTAAAGCGATTATGAATCTTGGAGGAGCGTTCAAAGCGTTCTTTCAGGGATTCAGAAGTCATCCTACGTTTCATCGGAAAGGTCTTAAAGACAGCTTCTATGTCAGTAATGACAAAGCGAGACTGTACGGATCGAAGATCCGACTCCCGAATATCGGAAGAGTACGTATGACTGAGCCGTTACGTTATTCTGATTGTAAGGTTATGTCCTATACGGTTAGACGTAAAGCCGATGGCTGGTACGTAACGATCTCGGTTGAGATCGAGGAAGACCGCCGTACTGATTCTGAATCTTTCGTAGGAGTAGATGTAGGCTGTAAACATCTGGCAGTAGCGAGTGACGGTACAGTTTGCGATACTCCTGGAAAACTGAAAGACTTAGAACGTCAGCTGAAACGGAGACAGCGTCTCCTCGCTCGTAAGGAGAAAGGCTCTCACAATCGAGCGAAAGCGAGATTGAGACTTTCCCGTACTTTTCAACGAATTCAAAATATCAAGAACGATACAGTTCACAAGTTTACAGCGACAGTAGCCAAAAACCACGGTACTGTGTGTCTGGAAACTCTGGACGTCAAGGACATGAAAGAGGGAGAAAATAAGTACATCCGTAAAGGTGTACAAAACTCCTGTATGTCGGAAATCTTGAGACAACTGAAGTATAAGTGTAATAACTTTATCGAAGTTGATAAGTATTTCCCGTCCAGTAAGACTTGTAGTAACTGTCATAGCCTCAAAGCAGATTTAGATCTCTCGGAGAGAGTCTATAAGTGTGATAACTGTCACATAGAACTTGATAGAGATCTTAACGCTGCTCTGAACCTCCGTCAGGAGGGCTTCAGAATTTACACCCTGGGTCACAGGGGAAGTGCTTCTGGAGAGACTCGGTAGAGTCTCGTTGAAGGAAGAAGATTCGTAAGAATCGTGAACAGTTGACGTATCTGACACGGACCCTGCCGAATTATTTCTGTAAAAAGTGAATATTCGACGTAGAAAATCCGCGTTTCTCTGGTATATTGAGAAACAGTGCGGGGGCCATTAGCTCAGTTGGTTAGAGCACTTGCTTTGCAAGCAAGATGTCGCCGGTTCGAGTCCGGCATGGTCCACCAGATAACACGCCGACTTAGCTCAGCTGGCTAGAGCAGTTGACTTGTAATCAGCAGGTCGTGGGTTCGATTCCCACAGTCGGCTCCATTATTTGATAAATTCCCGTCTACTCGACGTAAAGAGTTGGTAGGGCGCCTGACACCATAAACGGCGCAGCGCGCGGCGGTTTGACAGCGCAGTTTTCTGGTGGTTCACTAAAGCACTAACCACTGCCCTGTCGAGGTGGTGTTACAGCGCGGTAACACAAATATGAGAAAGGTACAGTCCTTACCTTATAAGCGATGGAAAGCATGGACGTTATCGAAGTCGTTTAGCTCAGTCGGTTAGAGCATTTCCTTTACACGGAAAGGGTCGCCGGTTCGAATCCGGCAGCGACTACCATCTTATGCCGGAGTGGCGGAATGGCAGACGCGTCAGACTCAAAATCTGATGCTCAATGAGCATATGGGTTCAAGTCCCATCTCCGGTACCATTATAAGCAAAACGAACAGGAACAAATCATGCTTTTTATTATCTTTTTTGTACTCATGGCAGCGCTCGTCATTATCGGAGATAAAGTAGACAAGTCTGTTAAAGCACAATGCATGCATTGTAAAAACGATGATTGCAGTTGGTGCGGCAAGACCGATATTTACTGATTGTATGACTGACTGAGTGAATGAATGAATGAGATTGGAGCACACAATGCGGTTAGACGATGACTGGGAAAAGAGAGAAAGACTGAAAGAAGGGTTAGCGAAGATAACGAAAAAGGGAAAATATAAGGAAAAGAAGAAGGGCGTCAGAATTCGTCCGGTTACTTAGCCGCTTAGCTGGTCCGTAGTTCAGTAGGCGCACAGAGCAAGTGCGTTTTTCTTTTTGAAAGGGAGTGACATGGCAGAAAAAACAACGATTGAACAGTGTTTACAGGAGATCGCAGCGATCGAAGAGCAGCACAAGCAGCTCGATGTGCGTGCTGCAAAATTACGTGAACGAGTACAGGCTGCACTTCGGAAACGTATTGATAGGGCAATGACGTCTTTGATTGGTACCATGTGGCTGCAGTCCTCTTATAACACGAGAGATGAATCTTCTTATACGCTATTCGGCAGAATCGACGGATATACGCAATTTATATGCGAAGACATGCGACTTCGATGTATTCGTCTTGCACTTACAAATTGTGTGTGCGTAAGATCTACGTTGAAAAGCTACTCAGTTACCAGTTACCCGATTCAAACACAAGACAGAACAGTGCGCATATCCGCAGATAAGGTACCTGCGTTTCAAGATATCATAAATCGATGGTCAGAGACGAGAGATGTTGACGGGTTATTTTCGGTCAGTACAATTATGCGGACAGATGAAGACCGTGCGCTGTGCCAAGTGATTGCTGCAAAGGCGCGATCCATACTCGCAAATTCGGAACATCCGAATCGTGATTGGACCCGCTATGTTTGTGTCGATATTTTGAATCGGCCTGATTTGGTACCGGCTGATCTTGTGGTGAAACAGATTAAGGAGTTGCCGAATGGGGAAAATTGAACAGGTCGTCCAGGCGTTTCAAGATGCGTATCGACGTTGGAGCGCGGAGACTGGTGTTCGATTAACTGATTCACAGCAGTATTGGGTATTCGTGAAAAAGCTGGACCTGTATCACAGGACCGGCTTTTTTTGTTTCCATCAATATGAATTGAGGGAATCGGCGGTTACTCCAAACCTGATGGTATGTACGCGCTGCCATACGGCGGTCGGATATCGATGCGATCAATCTCCAGATCACATTCATCACTGTTATCACAAGGGGGATATTATTCGTCTTTTGAACGGTGAATTCGTTGTTCCTGCGTTTAAACAGGTTGTCGGGCATTGTGTATTTTGTGACAAAAAAAATGCGAGAAAGGATCATGGCTCGGTATCGTGAGTTTGTAAAAAAGCATATCATAAGCTCAGCTCCTTATATGGACGAGATGGTTTGGCATGCAGAGTCTAACGCAATTCGTCCTTTGACAGAAACTATACAGCAGAAATCCGGTTCTGGATTCAGCGAATTGTTGGCATCACCTTTTTGGAGGAACTATCGGACTTACGTGTGTCCATGTTGCGGCGCGGAGTTGTCTTTTTCTCCGCTGTTTGGATCCGTCATAAAAAATCCTGCGTATGCAGGAGGTTTGTACCCGGTATTCGACCGTTCTGGATATTATTTTGTGCCGAGTTCTTATACACAGGGTGATCTGCTTCGTATGGTAGAAAGAAAGCATCTGATGTGGTGCTGCAAACAGTGTCGGCATGCGATTTCACGTAAACGGCGAAAGACGCAGACACCTGCTGTATTGAGTTGGTGGTACGTCAGGAGCTTTGTTTATATGGAATTTGTGAAACAGAATGCTGTCGTGTGTAATTGCCGAAATGGTTGTTTCATATGGGGCTGTACTGACGCTGAGAACGCGCTGGAATATAGTGAGACGGTTCGGCGTATTTGTGATCGAAATCTGCCTTTCGAGCGGAAGAAGCAAGAAGTGCGAGCACTTCAATTGGAGGATCGTATTGTACATCTTGAAGATCAAATTCATACTGTGTCTTCCAGCGGAGGACGGCTATATCTGCAGGAAAAATTAGCGGACCAATATAGAATGATGTTAGTAGTCTGGCGTGAATTAAACAGTGTAACAGCATAGAAAGGACGTAAAAAATGAGATTGCTGAATGCGATGAGAGATACGATGATCGAGCGCATTATACATAAGAAGTTCGACGGTATCAAGGAGGAGCAGTCGCGCAGAGTGTTGGAAATCGCACGAGATATCGTGGATGAAAGCATAGTTAGCAGTGCATCGGAGAATTGGAATTTCACGGAGGAGCCGCTCGATGTCTGGAAACGGTTGCCGGAATCATGGTTTCCGGTATCGACTTCCGGAATCGCAGTGTCTTGTGTGGGTGATTCACGGTTTTCGGCAGATGTGTTCGGGCCGGCAGGACGCGTTTATTTAGCGTGGTATCCGCATCCGATAAAGATGCCGGCACATATCTTTTATGATTCAGTACATACACGAGATCTGAGCTACTCGACTGCGCAGCGAATTATTCGTTATGTGAGGCTTCAAAGGTCCATTGAACAAGACGAACGAGACACACGGAATTTGCTGACAAAGGTTTTTCGATCACATACGACGACCACTTCACTGCTTCAGATGTATCCGGAGCTGCGGGCTTTTATACCGATCGATGAGAAGCGCAAGAAGCCGTTGTTGCCGGTACCGAAACCGGATCCGGCGTTGAAAGAGCTGTTGGAATCGTTGGTGCCAAATGCGTAAAATGATGCGAACATCAAAACGCACGGTGCGTGATCAGTATACGAGACTGGTAGAGATTCCGATTAAAACCGGCATACTATCGTTTGATGATCGCTGCCAGTCGCTGTTTACAGGTGAGGTGCGTGCTCCCACGCAATTCAGCGCTGTGATTCCATTGCGATCCGCAAAGCAATACTATTCAGATCCAGAGGGTGCGTATACCGCGCGTGTGTTGCGTCAATTTCGCGCATTTGATGTACCGGAAGACGTTTTGCAGCAATTGCAGTATTTTGCGGTAAAACAGCGAATCATTGTGCATTGTTTTTTCATGAAGGTGCATTATGATTTCAGACTGATTGGTGTACTTGCGTTTGATTTGATTACGGCAGACTGTTGTTTGACGTATGTCGGAGATCTGCGGGCGGAACTTCGGTATTCGGTCGTATTGGATCGTTGCCGAGCTGCCCTGCAACGTGCGATGCGAAAGACAGAATGGACAATGCCGACTGCTGATGGGAAGACGGAAGTGTCGATTTCGGTGTTTAAACGGTACGTGCGTTCTCTCGGATATGCGGTGTCTCGGTTGGATGATCCGGTGCCGACGTACTGGGTTCACGAGCGGAATCGACAAACGTATTTGTTGACGGAACCGGCGGACCCATCGGATGTTTGTCGAATGCGCTTAGATCAATGGCTTCGTACGCATACGGTAAAACAACCTGTTTCAGTAGATGGAAAAGTTGTGTTTATTCCAATTCAAATTGTGTAAAGGATTTGAGCTTTATGTGTGAGAAATATGATGGATGTCCAGTTTGTTGCAGAGCTGCTGGTATCGAAAAAGTCGGAAAATCAGTGAACAGTCTATTGATATTTGCTGTTTTTGTTGTATCTTGAGTTTTGCAGCCGTACGGAGGGCGTTTGAACGTTGGACTTGTTCCAGCAATCTGATTGCATATGTTGTGTCGTGCGGCAGCGATAGATGCGGTAAGTCAGACCGTAGTTGTGCACAACGATGCCTGTGGAGCATTCATGCCATCTCGGTGGGTGTTTGGAAGCAGGAAGATTCGAAAGAATCAAGACGGAAACATCGGCCAATGTGTGCGTTTGGTGTACGAGATATTCCGTGCATCCACGCACACGGCCACTTTACGGTGCGGCGTAGAGCAGCGGTAGCTCAGCAGGCCCATAACCTGCGCGTTGGTGGTTCGACTCCACCCGCCGCTACCATTTTGTGTAGTCTCGTGGTGTAACGGCAGCACATCTGGTTTTGGTCCAGATAGTTCAGGTTCGAATCCGGGCGAGACTGCCATTGTGAGCATACCCTCGTAAGCCTCTCGGTTTTACCGATGCTCAACCTTCGAGGGGTTTTATAGAAATGGTCCGGCATAGCTCAGCGGTAGAGTAGGTGGCTG
>ERZ779725.264-NODE-264-length-35977-cov-3.028785_pt1 | contig 35977 bp, 39 predicted proteins | sample MGYA00511890_ERZ779725 | MGnify/ENA primary metagenome ERZ779725 (study PRJEB29588, sample SAMEA2148549) | human gut metagenome | biome: human gut; feature: human-associated habitat; material: faeces | place: Denmark | collected 2008/2010 ...
CCCCCCCCCCCCCCGCCGATGCCGTTTCATACAGGCAGGCAGACAGCGGAAGATTCTCATATGCGCTGATAAAGACCGCACCGCCAAAGAACAGCACCAGATACATCGTCAGAATGGTCGCGGCGGTCTTGACGGAGCTGCAATCGACTCTGCGTCCGAAAAATTGGGCACTATCGCGCTGGCGGAAGGTCGCAGTGGCATTGGCAATCAAGACCGCCAGCGTCGTTGTTTTCATGCCGCCTGCTGTAGAACCCGGAGAACCGCCGATGAGCATCAAAAGGATCATCACGCCCTGCGACGCACCGGACATCGCGGATAGATTTACCGTGTTGAAGCCCGCTGTCCTCGGCGTGACGGACTGAAAAAAGGATGCCAGCAGCCGGTTTCCCGCAGGCAGCGAGGAAAAGTCCGCGAAGAAGAAAAACGCGGCGGGCAGAAAAATTAAAAGACCTGTCGTGACGAGAATCACCTTGCTCTGCATTCGGTAGCGATGAAACCGCCACTTGTTTTCAAAGATGTCATCCCACGTCAGAAATCCAATGCCGCCAATCACGATCAACAGCATAATCGTGATATTGATTACCGGACTGCCCGCATAGCCGGTAAGGGATGGATAGCGGTTGCTTTCTGTCCCAAGAATGTCAAACCCGGCGTTGCAAAAAGCAGATATGGAATGAAATATCGCCATCCAGACGCCGCGCCATCCATAGTCACGGCAGAACACCGGCAGCATGGCAAGTGCGCCCAGCAGTTCAATCAGAAATGTCCCTCGCAGGATGAAGCGTGTCAGACGGACGATTCCGCCGACCTTTGGTGCTGAAATTGCATCCTGCATGGTGCTGCGCTGCATCAGAGAGATTCTTCGCCCGGACAACAGCGCAAACGATGCTGCTACGGTTACGACACCAAGACCACCAATTTGGATCAGCGCCAGAATAACCGCCTGCCCAAAGGTTGACCAGTAGCTGCCTGTATCCTGCACCACAAGCCCTGTCACGCAGACGGCAGAGGTTGCTGTAAACAGCGTTTCATTGAATGGAGTTACATTCCCTCCAGTCGTGGAGATCGGCAGCATCAGCAGCAGCGCTCCGAGCAGAATGACCCCGGCAAAACCTAATATGATAATTTGAAAAGACGAAAGGCGGCGCTTTCGACGAATGATCTCTTCCGGCATAAAGGCAGCTCCTTATTTCTGTGACTCCTTATTTCTGTGATGGTTATATTATACAGCCGGAGATTTTAAGAGCGGATAAGGGACATTTGCGACGTATTAAGATTGAATAAAGATGAGGAGATTGCTTGTGCAGATTGGGCAAGGTGAAAGTCTTGTCCAATTTTTTGTATCCCGAAACCCCCGCCATAGTGGCGGGGTTGAAAATAGCTTAAGCGATGAACAAAACAGCCTAATGTGCTAAACTGTAAAGAAAGCCTGCCAGCTAAAGAAGTTTAACACATTAGGAGGATGTTAAAATGACAGAACAAAATAACACCACGAACAGTTTAGCACACACAAAGTGGAATTGTAAGTACCACATAGTATTTGCACCAAAATACAGACGGAAAGTGTTCTATGCTGAGAAAAGAGAAGACATACGAGAAATAATACGGACACTATGCCAATGGAAAGGAGTTGAAATAATAGAGGGAGAGGTATGCCCCGACCATATACACCTGCTGCTTAGTATACCGCCGAAATTTAGTGTTTCCGGGTTTATGGGATACTTGAAAGGCAAGAGCAGCTTAATGATATTCCAAAAGTATGGTAATATGAAATTTGCATACAGGAATAGGGAGTTTTGGTGCAAAGGATATTATGTGGATACGGTAGGGAAAAACACGAAAGCTATAACAGAATACATAGCCGACCAGCTGAAAAGAGACAAGGAAGCTGACCAATTAAGTATATTCGACCCACGGGACCCGTTTACGGGTAGCAAGTAATGGGCGCAAGCTGGCAGGCGTTTTATGCGCACTTGTGCGCCGCTAGTATTATTAGGGCTATGCCCGAAACTGAAATACCCCCCGCTATGCGGGGGGATCTTTATTGCTGTATGCGTTTCAGAGCTTCACGGCCTTTACCGCGCGGATAATGTTTTCCACGGTGGCTTCCATGTCTGACTTTGCGCGAAGCTTTATAAGTTTTCGCTCCATGGCCACACGGTTTATGCTGAATATTGCACTGACGCCAAGGTCGTATGCGCTTTCTATACCATCCGCAATGTCCCCAACAACGGCTATTGTGGGTACGCCGCATTTGCTTGCCCTCCGCGCAACGCCTATAACGGTTTTTCCGCGCATGCTTTGCGGGTCTATGCGCCCTTCTCCCGTCAGTACAAGGTCCGCGCCTGCGAGTATTGATTCAAAATCTATAATGTCAAGCAGGCCGTCTATGCCCATTTGCAGCGGGCAGTTGAAAAAAGCCATCATGCCGAAGCCCATCCCGCCCGCTGCACCGGCGGAAGGCATCGACGCAAGCTTCGCTTTGCCGGATACTTCGGCAAGGTGCTTTAATCCAGCGTCGAGCCGCGCTATCATGGCCACATTTGCGCCCTTCTGCGGGCCGAATACGTTCGCGGCACCCGTTTCACCAAGCAGAGGATTGTCAACGTCGCACATGGCGGATATGCTCACGCCGCTAAGCGCCGAATCAAGCCCGCTGTAATCAATGCTTGCTATATCTTTAAGCGTTCTGCCTACGGGTATAAAGCTTTTGCCTGATTTATCATAAAATTTAATGCCTGCCGCAGCAACTGCGCCGCAGCCGCCGTCGTTGGTTGCGCTGCCGCCAAGGCCGATAACTATGCGCTTTGCGCCGGAGCGGGCGGCGTTGCATATCAGCTCGCCAACGCCATAGGTCGTTGTGAGCTCCGGATTCTTTTTGCCGTATACCAGCGGAAGCCCCGCACATGCTGACATTTCTATTACAGCTGTACCGTCATCCGTTATGCCGTATGAACTGCTAAGCTTTTCAAAATGCGGGCCGGTAACGGTAATCGCCTTTCGCTTGCCGCCGAGCGCGGAAAGAAACGCATCCACGCTGCCTTCTCCGCCGTCCGCAACGGGAACGGATATGATTTTTGCATCGCTGTCTATTCTTTCTATTGCGTGCTGCATAATTTCGCATATTTCGCGCGATGTCATGGTTCCTTTGAATGAATCCGGAACCAGAACGTATTTGGACATAAGCAAATCCCTCCTAAAACTATGTATATTATACCAAATAGCGGCTATACATACAAATCTGTCGTCATGTGAAGCGGACTATATTTTTCATGTATGGACAACGCGGCGGCAACGTGGTAACATATCGGTGGTAAAAAATAGGGCAGAGTAGGCTATCGTGCGTTAATCCCTTTTGAAAAAGGGTAGCAGTGCCGGCGGAACGGGGAGTTGTCCGCCGGACGAAAAACCGGAAAGGTTTGCGGTGCGGTGGTCGAATCCCGCTGCTGCATATTGGAATAAACCTGCTTCCTCTATGCGGTGATGTACGCTGAAAAAAAGAGGAGGTATTTTTTATGCAGGCAAACAGGTTAACGAATCATCAAAAGATAGTGCGCCTTGTGGTGTGCGCAATGCTTACGGCACTCGGCGTGGTGCTGGGCGGGCTATTGAGTATACCGGCAATGCCGTTCGGATCATATACGCTTAAAATAGGCTTCGGCGTGCTGCCGGTTATAATCGCCGGCGTGCTTTATGGGCCGGGATACGGGGCTATAGTCGGCGCGCTGTGCGATCTGCTTCAGGCGCTCATTTTCCCCAAAGGCGCATATATGCCGTGGTTCACGGTTGTGGGCGCTCTGTTTGGGCTAATACCCGGGCTGTTCTTCATTAAAAGGCAAACGCCCACGTTCCCTCGGATATTGCTTGCGGTTGCCGTTGGGCAAATCGTGGGCAGCGTTATATGCAATACGCTGCTTGTAATCTGGCTTTATGGTTCGCCGTGGCAAATAGTTTACGCGCGCATAATAAACCAGGCTGTTATGATACCGTTGTATTCTGCACTTGTATACCTTTGCATGAAGGTGATAGCCAAAACGAAGATGGGCAAAGCGTTGGTTTAACGTTGGCAAAATATGGCTATACTCTGTATACAAAATATACGGAGGTATGGTATTATGTTAAGGCAAAATAAAAGCGCGCTGGATGAGGAGATAGCATCCGCATTATATAAATGGCGAATGGCAGCCGCGTATTACGAAAGCGCAAAGGATGGCGACCTTATGGAATACGCCATATATGAGCTGGAGGCGGCAAAACGCCGCTACACATATCTTCTCAGGCTAAAGCGAAACGGCGCGTGACCGGGGCTATCCCCGGGGAAAGGGGAAATATGAGCGTTATAATTGCTCTGCTGTTGGGATTCGGCATACTGTGGCTTGCATGCAAGGTGCTGAAAGTATCGCTGAAGATATTCTGGAAACTGTTCGTTAATGCGCTTATAGGCGCCGCGATACTGCTTATAATCAATTTTTTCGGCGCGGCAATAGGCATAAGCATCACCATATCGTTCCTTTCGGCATTGATAGTCGGTATACTGGGCGTGCCGGGCGTTATAATACTGTTGCTGTTGCAGCTGTTCTAAAAGGCAAAAATATAAGGAGGCGGGCATTTGATCCGTCTCCTTTTCAGTATGCTACGGTGTTGCGAAGGATACCGCGTCCGGCGTGGCAATGGGTTCAGGCGGGGGAGAATAGTCGCTTATACGTAGCGTGTCTCCGCTCAGTATAGCCTGCCGCTCGCCAAGGGCAAAGTATGCGCCGCCGCTTGGGCCAACATGCAGCACGGTGTCGGATATATATTCGCTTGCGTATGATGTCCAGCCGGAATCATCGCGCATTATTCGGCCGCTCAGCTTTTCAACCGAAGAATCGGCGGGATAGACCGCAAATTGAACGTATTCGGCATCTGTATTGAAATAACCGCCCAAAATATCGCCGTTGTCATAAGTGAATTCAAAGTTATAGCCGCCGTCCGCCGCGCTCATTGTGCCGCTGCCGGATTCGGAGCCGCTTATGGTTGCGGAGTATACACCACTTTGGGTGTAAGTCAGCCGGCCTATGCTTTGCGCCAATGTGGAAAGCACGCGGCTATGCGCCGAACACATTATGGACATTTCAAGCGCCTCGTTGCTTTCTATGCTGCCGAGCATATCGGCTAAGGGCATAAGCGCAGGATCCGTTGCGGTGGAATAATCGTTGCAGAATGTCCAAAGTGGATTAAGCTCAAACGGGGTGGTTTCGGCTGTAGGCTCGGGCGTTTCACTTTGCTCTGCCGACGGGGAAGGTACGGCCGCGGCCGATGGCGAAGGCAAGGCACTATGCGCGGCTGTTGCTGCGGGAGATGGCGCGGGTGAGACAGTGCCTGATGCCGTGCAGGCGCAAAAAACAGCCGCAATAATCAATGCGGCTGAAAAAACACAGTATGCTTTTAATCTGTTTATGCTGCGCATCATTTCTCCTTTGTGCTTTTGCTGTTGTTATAGCTTTCAAGCAGGGAAGCAATATCAAAATCTCCGCTTTCGATCATGGCTGCGTATTGATTTATGCCGCGGTATACGCCGAATGCGCATGCATCTTGATACGCTGCGCGGTTAAGGCGAATATCGTCCGACTCGTTTGAAAGGCAGCCCATCTCGATAGCTATAACAGGTGAATCGGAATAATTGAAGCCGGTCTGGTCGCTCAGACTTACTATGCCGAGCGGCTGAGCGCCGGTAAACGTACAAAATTCTTTTATAACAGCCGTGGCAAGCGCAAGGCTTTTTACATACATGCCGTTATCGGAAGGAACGGAGGCTTCCTTCACTTCGCGGGTGGTTATATCGCGGCTCATGCTCCTCGGCTTGGCGGGGGAAGAGAGCGTGTTGTTGAAAAGCATACCTTCGGACGGTATGAGTACCGTGCAGCCGGATGTATTGGCATCCTGCGCGCTTTCGCAATGCAGCCTTATCCAGAAATCCACATTGGCTTCGTTCATTATTTCCGCGCGTTCGCTGTTGCTTATGGAAACATCCGCATCGGTACGGCTCATTATAACATTTGCGCCGCTAAGACGCAGAAGCCCTGCAAGCTTATTGGCTATTATCAAATTTATGGTGTGTTCGCCGATGCCGCTCTTTACGCCAACGGAACCGGAGGATTGCTTTACCTTTGAAAGGAGAGAGCCGGGCGCGATGGGTTCAAGTTCATCGTCCGCAATAAGCTGATGACCGGGGTCTATGCCGATCGTAAGGCCGCTTAAATCATCGGAAGAAAAATCGTATTCTTCCATGGCCTCATCCATATCAAAGCGTATACCTACGCCATATTCGCTGCTTACGGAAGCGGAGAGCATGTCCTTAAGTTTGGTGGTCATGTCGGAGCCTATGCCGTTGAAATACGCATTATCTGCATGGCCATAGTAATCCACGCCTACGCCGGCAGCGTACTCGGTTTCGCTTTCCGCATCGGGAACGGAGGGAAGCGTATCATCGCTTTTATCGTTAGGCGCGGCAAGGCATAATGCGCTCGTAAACATGAACGCAAGCGAAAGCCCGGCAGCCACCAGCTGCTTTACCATACGGCTTAACATAAACGGCACACATCTCCTTTCCCTAACATCAATATGGGCAGCACACAACTGCCCATATATGAATTTTACCATTTTGTCGGCATTTTGCAATATTTTTGTAATGCTCTAAATGTTAATTTTGTATGTCCACGCGCGTGAAGGTAAGTTTATCATCGATAACTACCATCTTCACCGTGTCGCCTATTGTTATTTTGCCGGAAAGTATCTCCTCGCTCAGCGCGTCCTCCACCCGCTGCTGTATTGCGCGGCGCAGCGGGCGTGCGCCGTATTCGGGATCGAACCCTTCGCTGCTTATAAGCCGCGCCGCGTCGTCGGTGACTATCAGCTCAATATTTCGTTCCTTCAGCCGCGCCGCAACGCTCTTCAGCATCAGCTTTGCTATGGCAAGCGTCTGCTCCTGCTCAAGCGGGGCAAACAAAACGATTTCATCCACTCTGTTCAAAAACTCCGGCTTGAATGTGCGCTTGAGCTCGTTCATCATGGTTTCGCGCGTGCGCTCGGCCTGCATGGCCTTTCTGTCCGCACCGAAGCCGAGCACGCTTGCCTTGGCCGCGCTTTGCGCGCCGGCGTTGCTGGTCATTATTATTACCGTGTTTCTGAAATCCACGCTCCTGCCGCCTGAATCAGTCAGCCTGCCGTCCTCAAGCACCTGAAGCAGTATGTTGAAAACATCAGCATGCGCCTTTTCGATTTCGTCAAAAAGTATTACGCAGTACGGCTTGCGCCTTATGCGCCGTATCCAACGTAGCCCGGCGGGGAGCCGACAAGCTTGCTTACGCTGTGCGGTTCCATATATTCGCTCATGTCCAGCCGTATCATTGCGGATTCGTCGCTGAACAGTGCCGATGAAAGCGCGCGTGCCAGCTCCGTTTTGCCAACGCCCGTGGGACCCAGGAATATGAAGGAACCTATCGGGCGGGAGGGGTCTTTGAGTCCTGCCCTTGCGCGGCGTATGGCGCGGGAGACTGCGCTTACCGCCTCGTCCTGGCCTATTATACGCTCGTGCAGGCGCTGCTCAAGGTGCAGCAGCTTGTCCGTTTCGCTCTGGCTAAGTTCGCTTACGGGTATGCCCGTCCATGCATTAACAACTTCTGCAATATCTTCCGCCGTAACGGTGCAGCGGTTATCCTCGCGCTCCTTTTCCCAGTCAGCTTTTATCGATTCCATGCTCGCACGCAGTTCCATCTCCTCGTCGCGCACGGCGGCGGCCGTTTCGTAATCCTGCCGGCTTACGGCTTCCTCTTTTTGCTTCAGCAGCGTTTCAAGCTTTGCCCTCAGCTTTTTCATGTCCGGCGGGGCGTTATATACCCTAAGCCTTACGCGGCTTGCGGCCTCGTCCATCAGATCTATCGCTTTATCTGGCAAAAATCTGTCCGATATATAACGCCAGCTAAGCTCTACTGCCGCATGAACGGCTTCGTCCGTTATGTGCGCCTTGTGATGCGATTCATAGCGTTCCCTAAGCCCAAGCAGTATCTCCTCGGCTTCTTCTTTGGATGGTTCGCCAACGGTTACGGGCTGGAATCGCCGCGCAAGCGCCGCGTCCTTTTCAATATGCTTGCGGTATTCGTCCAGGCTTGTTGCGCCTATTATCTGTATCTCACCGCGGGCGAGTGCGGGCTTTAGTATGTTCGCTGCGTCTACGCTGCCTTCGCTTGCGCCCGCACCTACTATCGTGTGCAGTTCGTCTATGAACAGTATCGTATGCGCGTCCGCACGGAGTTCGGCTATGGCGTTGTTTATGCGTTCCTCAAATTCGCCGCGGTATTTTGTGCCGGCTATCATGCTGGCAAGGTCAAGCGTAACTATGCGCTTGTCCCTGAGCAGCTCCGGTATTTTGCCGGAGGCTATCTTTTGCGCAAGGCCTTCTATTATGGCGCTTTTACCTACGCCCGGGTCGCCTATCAGCACGGGGTTATTCTTCGTGCGGCGGGAAAGTATTTGTATAACGCGCTCTATTTCCTTTTCGCGCCCTATGAGCGGGTCAAGCTCTCCGTCCCGCGCAAGGCCGGTAAGATCGCGCCCGTATTGATCCAGCACCGGCGTGCCGCTGCTTTCGTTGGTAACGCCAGCGCCTTGCGCGCCCTGTTCGCTTTGGCCGGAAAGGAAAGCCCTAAGCGTTGCTATATCCGCGCCAAGGTCTTCAAGTATCCTTACGGCGACGGAATCACGCTCACGGAGTATTGCAAGCAATATATGCTCGGTTGAAATATAGCTTGCTTTCATTGCCTTAGCCTCGTACAGGCTTAGCTCAAGTATCTTTTTTGTGCGCGGGGTATAGCCGAAGCTATCGGTAAAATGATAGTCTCCCGGGCCGACAAGCTGCTCGCTGCGTTCAAGCACGCCGTCCGCCGTGATGTTGAACGCCGCAAGCGCGCGTGCTGCCGCGCCTTCGCCTTCGTTTATAAGTCCCAGCAGGAGATGCTCGCTGCCAACATAGTTATGTCCCATGCTGCGCGCCGCATCCTGCGCCAATGCCAGCGCCTTTTTCGCGCCTTCGCTGCATCTATCGGAAAAAGCCATTATATCAGCTCCTTTATGCCTTAAATATGCCGGATATTATTCCGACCCAAGCTTATTTTAGACTAAAACGCCATCTCTATCAATCATATAATATTAAATTGTGGTGAAAGTTGTATGTCTGTGGTATTATTTATATATATGCGCTTTGTCCATGCGCGCGCATATGACATATTATGTATGTAAGGAGGGGCGCATAAGCGCCCGCCTATACTACGAAACGGAAGTGAAACCATGATATATTTAGACAACAGCGCAACAACGCGCACGCTGGACATAGCTGCGGATACCGCGGCACAATATATGAAGGCGGACTTTTTCAACCCCGCGGCTGCATATTCGGCAGCGGTAGAGGTGGAAAGGAACATTAATTCTGCCAGGGCAAGGCTGGCTAATGCCATACATGCCCAAAGCGACGAAATAATATACACCTCCGGCGGAACGGAGAGCAATAATACTGCCATATTCGGCGCGCTTAGGGCGCGGCGCGGCGGCGGGCGGATAATAGTCGGCGCTACCGAGCATCCGTCCGTATACGAAGCGGCGATGAGCATGAAGGGGCCGTATGTTATAAACGAAGCCCGCGTGGATAAAACCGGCGCATACGACGTGAACATGCTTGCGCAGAGCATAGCCAACGACGTTGCGTTCGTATCCGTTATGCAGGTGAATAACGAAACCGGCGCGATAAACGACATACCCGCGATATATAAGGCAGTTAAGCAGCGCGCGCCAATGGCTATAATGCACGTTGACGGAGTGCAGGGATTTTTGAAGGTGCCGTTTGACGCGCGGTATTGCGACATGTATTCTATAAGCGGACATAAATTCCATGCGCCAAAGGGTGTCGGCGCGCTGTACGTTAAGCGCGGCACGCGCTTCGCGGGCGGCCAAATAGGCGGCGGGCAGGAGCGCAATCTGCGTTCCGGCACAACGAACACCCCGGGCATAATGGGCATGGACGCAGCGATAGGATACTATGCCGAAAACATAGACAATATCCGCCAAAGGCTGATGAACATGAAGCTTAGGCTGGCAAGCAACCTGACGAGCATAAGCGATACGTTTATAAACGGCCCTACGCCCGAGCTTGGCGCGCCGCACATATTGAACGTATCTTTCCTTGGCGTAAGGGGAGAGGTGCTGCTGCACGCGCTGGAGGAAAAGGGAATATATGTTTCCACGGGCTCCGCCTGCTCCGCGCACAAAAAGGGCAAAAACCGCATACTCAACGCCATGGGCGTGGTTGGGGACAGGCAGGAAGGTGCGATACGCTTCAGCCTGAGCATGTTCAACACCATTGAGGAAATGGACATTGCGGCCGAAGAAATAGCCGCGCAGCTCGCTTTCCTAAGAAGGTTCAAAAGAAGATAAAACCGGCGCAATGCATCCGGCGGGAGCATATCCCGCCGGGATATATAAGCGAAACAACTTACTTGATATACGGAGGATGAAATTTGGAACAGGTATTGCTTATTCGTTACGACGAAATTCACCTTAAGGGGCTGAACAGGCCGTTTTTTGAGCGCAAGCTTATAGAAGGCATAAAGCATTCGCTCAGCGGACTTAATGCGACTGTACATAAGGAACAAGGCCGGATATTCGTTTACGGCATAGCGGCGGAGGACAGGGACGAGGCAGTGGACAGGCTTACCCGCGTGTTCGGCGTGCATTCGATAAGCCCCGCCGTTGGCGTTGAAAAGGACTGGAACACGATAGTTGCCGCCGCGCGGGACATAACCGAAAAGGCGATAGGCAGCCGCGAAAAAGCAACGTTCAAATGCTTCTGCCGCCGTTCGGATAAGGGCTTTTTCATGAATTCGGAAGAGATAAACCGCGAACTGGGTCACGAAATGCTTGAAGCTTTCCCCAACCTCAGCGTTGATATCAGGGAACCGGAAATAAAGCTTTGTGTGGAAATACGGGAAATGGCGTTCATATATGCTCAGGAGATTATGGGTGCGGGAGGTATGCCAACGGGTACGGCCGGACTTGCAACGTTGCTCATATCCGGCGGTATAGACAGCCCCGTTGCGGGATATATGATGGCAAGGCGCGGGCTTGAACTGACGGCCGTGCATTTTTACAGCTATCCTTACACCAGCGAACGCGCGCGGGACAAGGTTGTTGACCTTGCAAGGATAGTTTCACGTTACAGCGGGCCGATAAAGCTGCACCTTGTGCCGTTTACGGAAATACAGCTTGCCATATACGAAAAATGCCCGCCCAAGGAGACAACGGTGCTCATGCGCAGGCTTATGATGAAAATAGCCCAGCTTTGGGCGGAAAAGGACGGCGCCCGCGCCCTTATTACCGGCGAAGCGCTGGGCCAGGTGGCAAGCCAAACGCTCGAAAGCCTGTGCGTAACGGATGACGCGGTGACAATGCCTGTATTCCGCCCGCTGATAGGCTTCGATAAAAATGACATAGTCGCCATCGCAAAGAAGATAGATACTTTCAATACGTCCATACTTCCGTATGAGGATTGCTGCACGGTGTTTGTACCCCAGCATCCGGTAACCAAGCCGGAGGTGCAGAAGATGCGCGAAAGCGAGGCGCTTGTTGATTTCAGCGAAATGATACAGCGCGCGATAGAAAATACGGAAACCGTAACGGCGATATAATGGCTCCGCGCGGCATAAAAACGGCGGCGCTGGCGCTGATGGCGGCAATGATGATAACGCTGATTTGCGCATGCGCGGCTGACGGCCCAACATGGGATGCGATAACGCCGGACGAAACTCCGGCGGCGACCGCCGCGCCGGCGAACCCCAATGAAGAAAGGATGTATGACCGGCTGGAACTGATGCGGCATGAGGAGCTGGTGGACGAGCAGAGCGTTATGATATGCCCTGCCGTTGCGGATGATGAATACAGCTATATATCAACGCTTATCGCCATCCGTGTGCGCTCAAGGATAAGAAGCTATGACTATGCCGTATCTACGGCGTTCAGAATAAAGTGCAACGCAAACGGTGTGCTTTCCATGCTGATAAGCTTTTACGATATTGAAACGGACGAGCTTATCGATAAGCTGCCGATAACCTATGACCTGGCGCTCGGAAGAGAGATACAGATACAGGATTGCTTTGAAGATGGGGACGGAGCATGGCGGAGCGTGCTTGCTGCCCGAGTACAGTCCGCTGCAGAAGGGCAGAATATGACCCTTTTGAACGACATTATGCCAATAGAGGACGACAGGCTGTTTTATTTAACCGGAGCGGGCATAACAGTAATGTATCGCCCGTATGAAATAACAACGGGGCTTGACCCGTGGCCGGAGCTTTCAATATCGTTGCCTGATTTGAAACGATGGCTAAAGGATGGCGGAGCGGCGGACAGACTGCTTAATACGGAGAATACGGAAACGGAAGTGCCGTGGGATGAATACGGCGCGGATACCGAAGAAATGAACGGAGATTTATCGGCGTAAAACATACGCAGCTTATACGGAGGTGGAATAGAAATGCGATGTTCATGCAGGGTATGCGGAACATATATGGTGCAGGTGGAGCACGGGCTGCAAAGTGGCTGCAAATGCCCGGATTGCGGCAACGAATGCCACGACTGCATGGGGAGCGCACAGCCGCCGATGAGCGTTGAACAGCTGAGAGAAAGGCTGGAGTTCATGGCGCTTACGGGGCAGTTTGAAGGCGACGGAGAGGAAGAATATGGCCGCAGCTACGCGGACGGTAAATACGATCAATAGATATGCAAAAGGAGAAGAGCATGTATTTATATAATTCGGCAACGCACAAAAAAGAAGAGTTCATACCCAACGATCCAAGTCTGGTAAAGATGTATACCTGCGGGCCTACGGTATATCACTATGCGCACATAGGCAACCTGCGCAGCTATATAATGGAGGATGTGCTTGAAAAGTATCTGCGCTATATCGGATATCCCGTAAAGCGCGTTATGAACATAACGGACGTTGGTCATCTTACAAGCGACGCTGACGAAGGCGATGATAAGATGCTCAAGGGCGCAAAGCGCGAGCATAAAACGGTTATGGAAATAGCCAAGTTCTACACGGACGCATTTTTTGATGACTGCAGAAAGCTGAACATAAAAAGGCCGGATGTTGTTCAGCCCGCTACGGGATGCATAGATGAATATATAAAGATAATAACCAAGCTTATTGATACGGGCTATGCGTACTTCAGCAACGGCAACGTGTATTTCGATACTTCAAAGCTGGATAAATACTATATATTCAATGAGCATAAGGAAGAGGACCTTGCCGTTGGCGTGCGCGAAGGAGTGGAGGAGGACACCAACAAGCGCAATAAGAACGATTTTGTGCTGTGGTTCACCAAATCCAAGTTTGAGGATCAGGCGCTCAAGTGGGATTCCCCGTGGGGAACGGGCTACCCCGGCTGGCATATAGAATGCACTGGTATATCGCTCAAATACCTTGGCGAAAACCTTGACATACATTGCGGCGGTATAGACAATGCTTTCCCGCACCATACCAACGAAATAGCGCAATCTGAAAGCTACATTGGTCATCCTTGGTGCAAATACTGGATGCACGTTATGCATCTGAATACCGCAAGCGGAAAAATGTCCAAATCAAAGGGAGAGTTCCTTACCGTATCCCTACTTGAAGAAAAGGGCTACGATCCGCTGTGCTATCGCCTGTTCTGCCTGCAGAGCCATTACAGGCGCAATCTTGTGTTTACATGGGAAAACCTTGATAACGCTGCGGGAACATACCAAAAGCTTATTGCAAAGGTAGCGGCGCTGAAGAACGACGGCGGCGAAATAGATAACGAAGCCGTTGCGACGCTGAGGGAAAGGTTCAACGCTGCCCTTGGTAACGACCTTAATACGTCCCTTGCCGTTACCGCGCTTTACGACGTGCTGAAGTATAAAACGAACGATGCCACGAAGCTGTTCTTGCTGGATGATTTTGACAAGGTGCTGAGCCTTGACCTTATAAAGAAGGCGGAAGAGGTGCGCAAGCGCGCCGCGGCGGCTGCAAAGCCCACGGCCGGCGTATATAGCATTTTGGCTGAGGATGGCAGCGAGGATGCCGAAGTGACGGAGAAGATAAAAGCGCGTTACGAAGCGAAGAAGGCGAAGAATTTTGCCGAGGCCGACCGCATACGCGATGAGCTTAAAGCGCAGGGCATAGAGATAACGGATATACCCGGCGGCGCAAGATGGAAGCGCATATGAAATGAATTGAAATATCCCCCGTGCCGATAGTGGCTCGGGGGATATCTTTTGCCGCGCAAGGCGGCGCTGATCCTAATTTCAGAAACCGGTCTGCTGCCTGAGCGTATCCATATCCTGCTTGGCGGTTGTGATGTCGCTTTGCGGGGCCTGCTTGGTTTTGTAGAAGCCGCGCTGATTCATCTGCTCGAATATGGCAAGCTGATCCGCGGAGCATTCAACAAGGTTGTTCGCAAGCAAACCCCTCAAATTTGCGCAGGAGGATTCGCTTATGTCGCTGGCGTATTCTTTTACCAGCTGTTTTTCGCTTGAAAGGAGATCACTCAAAATCTCCTGTTCACTCATGTTGGGGCGGGAATTAAACGTGCTGTTCATGCGTGGTTCCTCCTTCTTAGCTATGGCTGCGCAGATAGTTGTCCAGCGAGTCGAAATGCTGCTTGTGGTGCTGCGCTGCGCGGTTGGCTATGTCTTTAAGCGTTTGATCGCTTAGCCATTCGGAGCATACGCGGCACTTTTTATAAGCAAGCGCTTCGTGGTGCATCTGGTCCTGGATTATGCCCAGGTTTTTCGTGTCCATCCCCGCGCCCTGTGCCTGGGGATTGCCGTTTTGGTCAAGGGTCATGTTTTTTCCTCCTGAATCAAGATCTTTTTTGCCGAATGACGGCGGCAATTTTTACCGTGCCGCGAATCATTGGGCAAGTTTAGTATTGCTAAAATGCCGTTTGCTTATTATGATTAAAGGTAGCAATACGGCCACGATAAGGCGGCGGAGGAATTTTTTATGAAGAAAAACAGGCTTGCAAGCTCGCCGATGGATGCGGCGCTTGATTACCTTTCAGACAGGGCGCGCACCGTGCGCGAGGTTGAGGAAAAGCTTGATTCGCTAAACTATGGCGAATACGAAGTGAATCAGGTTATAAGCAGGCTGATAGAGCTTAAATATCTTGACGATGAGAAATATGCGGCGGATTTCATCGCGACCCGCCTTGCTACAAAGCCAATAAGCAGAAAAAAGCTTTGGACGCAGCTATATGCGCATAAGCTTTCAAAGGATGTTATAAACGCCGCGCTTGAGGCTGTAACGCCCGAAACAGAGCAGGAAAATGCGCTTGCCGTGGCGAAAAAATTCGATGCTCAGTTTGCCTCGCTTGAAGAACACGAGCGTAAGCAGCGCGTAACGCGCCGGCTTATGGGGCGCGGCTTTGGATACGACGCGGCAAAGTGCGCGCTGGAAACGATATTCGACAATGCCGATGATGTGGATTTCTCCTGCGCGGATGATGATGACGGCGAATAAAAAATGGAACAGCTAACGTTTGAAAAGATAAAGGCATTGATAGGCGAAAGAAAGCCGACCGCTAATAAGGGAGATAATGGCCGCGCGCTTATAATTGCGGGCAGCGAACTGATGAGCGGGGCTGCGCTCATGTGCGCGGCTGCGGCGCTGCGCTCCGGCGTCGGTACGCTGAAGGCCATTGTGCCGAACGGGGCGCGGCAGGCGTTTTACAGTGTGCCTGAATGCATGTGCATTGCGTTCGGCGGCGAGAAATGGAATGAGCTTGACGAAGGCTTCATAGCGCCGTATATTGCCGAAGCGAGCGCCATATGCGTAGGCCCCGGCATGGGTAAGGACAGCGGGGTTGAAAACACGGTGCGGCTAGCGCTTGCGGCAAAAAAGCCGATCGTGATAGATGCGGATGGGCTGAATGCGCTTTCCCGCATAGAGAATATTGCAAATATGCTGCACGATAAGGCCGTGCTTACGCCGCACATAGGCGAAATGGCGCGGCTTACGGGGCTTAGCACGGCATACATAAAAGAAAATCAGGCGGAAGTGGCCGCAAAGTATGCTAAGCGGTGGGGCTGCACGGTGCTGCTGAAATCATACCGAAGCGTTATAGCCTGCCATGATGGGCAAATCGCGCTGAATACAAACGGCAACAGCGGCCTTGCAAAGGGCGGCAGCGGAGATGTGCTAAGCGGAATAACGCTTGCTATGCTGAGCCAAGGGCTGGAGCCGTTCGGCGCGGCGTGTGCGGGGGCATATACATTGGGCGCAAGCGCGGACGAGGCCATGCGGCTGCTGAATGAGCGAATGCTTATGGCGCGGGATGTTACGGACGCGGTTGAACAAACGGTAAACAAATTGTTTGAATAAACAAGCTAAAATTAAGGAGGATAAGTGAAATGCTTGTATTGAAAAACGGAAACGTGATGACTATGGCAGGCCCTGCTTTTGTGGGCGACGTGGCTATAGAAAACGGCAAAATAGTCGCCGTGGGCCAGAGCCTTTCGTACAGCGATGCGGAAGTGCGCGACGTTACCGGCATGACCGTTATGCCCGGCATAGTTGACCCGCATTGCCACATAGGCATGTGGGAGGATGCGATGGGCTTTGAAGGCGCGGACGGGAATGAATGCACAAATCCCATAACTCCCGAGCTTAGGGCGATAGATGCCATAAATCCATACGACCGCTGCTTTGAGGAAGCGGCTGCGGGCGGCGTTACCACCTGCGTGACAGGCCCCGGCAGCGCGAATGTTATAGGCGGACAGTTCGTGGCGATAAAGACATATGGCGACAGTGTAGATGACATGGTACTGCGCTTCCCCGTGGCCGTAAAGGCAGCCTTTGGCGAAAACCCCAAGCGGGTATATAATGGGAAGAACCAGACACCGTCTACCAGAATGGCTACGGCCGCCCTTATGCGCAAGGCGCTGATAGAGGCGCAGGAATACAACGAAAAGCTTGAAAGGGGCAAGGCGGACCCCGAAAAGATGCCCGAAAGAAATCTTGGCAAGGAGATACTGGCGCGCGTGATACGCCGCGAACTGCCCATGAAGATACATGCGCACCGTGCTGACGATATACTTACCGCCATACGCATATGCCGCGAATTTAAGCTGCGCTACACGCTTGACCATTGCACGGAAGGATATCTTATAACCGATAAGCTTAAAGAGGCACTCAGCGAGGACTGCGAAGGCATAATAGTTGGGCCGCTGCTTACCGACCGCAGCAAGATAGAACTGAAGAACCTTTCCTTCAAGGCGCCTAAGGTGCTGGAGCAGGCGGGTATAGAATACGCAATGATGACCGATCACCCCGTTACACCGGAACAGTATCTGCCCATATGCACGGCCGTTGCCGTGCGCGAAGGCGCAAGTGAGGAAAGCGCGCTCAAGGCCATAACCATAAACGCGGCCAAGATAACCGGCATAGCGGACAGGGTAGGCTCCATAGAAGTAGGCAAGGATGCGGACATAGCCGTGTTCAGCGGTCATCCGTTCGATTTCCGCTCCCGCTGCGTGCTCACGCTGGTGAACGGCAAAGTGGCGCACGAGGAAGCATAAAACCGCATAAAAAGCACATAACAAAAGGCATCTGTCAAACAAACGACGGATGCCTTTTTATTGTTAAATAATCACATGCGGTTTGAATATTGCTTGCACTTTTCGCTGAGTTCTTCCATAAAGGATAAATCTGCATACTCCTAAATATAGAAAATTTTACAACAAATAGGCGGCTTTTGCAATAGTTCAGCGTTACGTTTTGCCATTTTTTCGCGTCGTAATCACTTATGCATATTGACTTATGGTGCCAAAACTCATAATTAACGGTAAAAATGCGAACTGCTGCGCAGTCGGATGAGCAGTCCGCAAAAGCGTTGTTAGGAGGAATCCAAGTATGGCTAAAGGTGAAAACATATTCAAACGGAAGGATGGACGCTGGGAGGCGCGTTACGGCAAAGGGCACGATGCGGCAGGCAAGCTGAAATACGGCTTTTGCTACGGCAAAACATATGATAGCCCAGCCTATGGCAGTTGGGTGCAACGCTGACCCTGATGACATGAAAAGCTTGATAGAATTAGGCTATTTTACGGCCGAAGGAAATTGCAGCATTCCTGTTGGCGAAGGTACACTCCCAGGTTATGACACAATTTGCTATCACAGCAATGTCCAGACGGCGTTCACGTCCTGACAGTGGAGCAAAGAGATTACAAGTATAACATGACGATAGGGGGCCTGATGCTTGAAATCAGGTCTTCTATATCGCTGAACTTGCCGGAGAGCTTCCGGCCGTTCATGGCGGCGCAATCCGGCGGGAGGGAAGATTGCACAATAACGGTTCATGTGAGCGGCATGAACGATTACGCGGTAAACGAGGGGGACATAACGCGGCGCTTTCGCCTGAGTGAAGGCGAATATGTTGTGAGCACGGAGGCAGGCGGCAATGCGGACGATGTTCATATTGCAATATGGTGGCGCTGCGAAAATGGACATTCATGGCGGGCAAGGATAATAAGCCGCACCAATGGGAATGGATGCCCAATTTGTGCAGGGAAAAGCGTGCAAAGCGGCATAAATGATTTAAGTACAATGTATCCGAAAATAGCGGAGGAATGGAACACGCAGTGAAACGGCAACCTTATGCCAAACATGGTAACAGCATATAGCAACAAAAAAGTATGGTGGCGATGCAAAGCGGGGCATGAATGGCAGGCTGTAATAGCGGCGCGGACAACTCAGAATTCAGCATGCCCATATTGCGCCGGGAAACGCGTATTGAGCGGGTTTAATGATCTTGCAACGGTATATCCGAATATTGCCGCGCAGTGGGACGGAGAACTTAACGGGAACCTTACACCAAATATGGTGTTGCCTGGAAGTCATAAGCGTGTGTGGTGGAAATGCGGCGATGGGCATGTATGGAAGGCGGCGGTGTTTTCACGCACAGGCAAAGCCAAGTGCGGCTGCTGGTATGCGCAGGAAGAATAAACAACCATATAAAAAACGGAAATACGTTCATTCCAATTTGATATAAGTAGCCGATATGGGCAAACAGCGCTTGATTTTTTGGCCCCAATAGCGTATTATTTGTAAAAAATTGGCCTCGGAGAGGATTTATGCTTGTAACTTGGTATGGTATAATGCTAAAATACTAAGGATAAGTCCTTATTGGAGGTTTATGTGCGCATAATCGCAGGCTCCTGCAAGGGGCGGCCTATACTCGCGCCGAAGGGAATGGATACCCGTCCTACACTAGATAGAGTGAAGGAATCGCTTTTCGGCATAATACAGTTTCAGCTTTACGGTAAAACCGTGCTTGACCTTTTTGCAGGATCAGGCAATCTGGGGCTTGAGGCGCTTAGCCGCGGGGCAAGCTTTGCGGCGTTCAACGATATGTCCCGCGATGCGGTAAAGGTGATACGTGCAAACATTGAAAAGCTTGGCTTTGAGCAGAAGTCGGTCGTCATGAACGTAGACTTTGCCCAGGCCATACGCTCGCTCTCGGCAAGGAGGTTTGATATCGTGTTCATTGACCCGCCGGACAGGGCCGGGCTTATGGGAAAGGCGCTGAGGGAACTCAGCTCAGCGGGCATATTGAACGAGGGCGCAATGGTAATAGCCGAGCATGATGCGCATATTGCGCCGGTGGATACGGGGGCGCTTGTGCTTTATGACAGGCGAATATACCGCGACACCGCGCTGTCCTTTTACAGGCTGGAAGGAGAAGAATGAAAAACGCTGTTTTCCCGGGAAGCTTCGATCCGTTTACGGTTGGGCATCTTGATATACTCAAGCGGGCATGCGAAATATTCGATCATGTTACCGTGTGCGTTATACCAAATCCCGCCAAGCATTATCTGTTCGGCGATGAGGAACGGGTCATGCTGATAAACCGTGTGATAGAGGCGGAGGGGATAAAGAACGCGGCGGCGGACAGCTTCAGCGGGCTTACTGTTGAATGCGCGCGTAAGCACGACGCGGGGTTTATAGTGCGCGGGCTTCGCTCATATGACGATTATGAGTTCGAGACCAATATGGAGTACTTTAATAAGCGCCTTGCGCCGGAGGTGCAGACGGTGTATCTTGCGTGCGATGCGGCGCATGTGCACATAAGCTCAAGCGCGGTGCGCGAATTAATGAAATACGGTGCGGATATCGGCGCGCTGGTGCCGAATGAAATATCTGAATACATCCTTGGAAAGGTTGAGAAAAATGAGCAATAATATCCAGAATATGCAGATTTTTACCATTATAGGCCAGATAGAAGACATGGTTGAAAACAGCCCCCGTCCAAAAATAGGCGGAGCGAACAAGCGCGTGATAGACGTTGAAGAAATGATGGATCTGCTGGGCGATCTTAAGGTCACAATACCGGAGGATATCCGCAGGGCCAACAGCGTTATAGTCGATGCGCAGTCCATGATAGACAATGCTGACGAGCACGCAAGGGACGTTGTGAGCCAGGCTGAGACCGACGGCGAAAAGATAGTGGCCGACGCTAAGCAGAAGGCGGCGGACATAATAGAAAAGGCGCGTAGCGAATACGAAAGGCTTGTATCAGAGGACGAGATATATCAAGAAGCGCAGCGCAGAGCGAAGCTGCTTGCGCAGAAGGCGGAAGCAAACGCCGGCCTTGTATTTGAAAATGCTAAGTGCTATGCGGACGATGTTCTTAAGGATCTTGAAAACTTCCTTAATGAGTACCGTCAGCTTGTTGCTATAAATCGAAAGGACCTTGACGCAAGGAATACTGCAAACGCCAATAATCAGCCCTCTGCCGAGCCTGCAGCCGAAAACGAAAACGGCAATGCGAACGCGGCAGAGGAAGAAACCGTAGCCGAAGAGCCCAAGAAGCATACCCATACGGCCAAGATGAAGTCCAAGCCCATTGATGACGAGGAAGAGGACGAATACGAGGACGAGGAAGACGACGAAGAAGAAAAGGGCGGATTCTTTGGCAAACTGTTTGGAAAGAAAAAGAAGAATATCGACTTCGACGACGACGATTTCGACGACGAAGAATAATTCGCATAAACGATGATAAACCGCGGCGCGAATAGCGCCGCCTATTTTTTTATAAGGAGATAAAGTACCATGGCAATGCTGCAAACGACCATACCCGAAGGGTACAAAACCAAGTTGAACCTTTATGACACGCAAAATGCTATTGCGCTGATAAAGGCCACGTTTCAGGAAGCGCTTTCGGGCGTGTTGAACCTCAAGCGCGTATCCGCGCCGCTGTTCGTATATCCGGATACGGGTCTGAACGATAATCTTAACGGCGTGGAACGCCCTGTACGCTTTGATGCGCCCGCAACAGGGAGGGATGCAGAGGTTGTGCATTCGCTGGCAAAATGGAAGCGTTATGCGCTGAAGCGTTATGATTTTCATGAGGGACGCGGCCTTTACACGGACATGAACGCTATCCGCAGGGATGAAAGGCTGGATAATCTGCATTCAATATACGTTGACCAGTGGGACTGGGAAAAGGTGATAACCAGACAGGATAGGAACAGGGCGTATCTTGAGCGCACGGTACGTTCAATAGTGGAAGCAGTTGGCTATACGCTGGCCGTTGTGCAGGCGAAGTATCCTGTGCTTAATGCGCAGATGAACCGCGAAGTAACGTTCGTAACCAGCCAAGAGTTGCTGGATATGTATCCGGATAAGACTGCCAAGGAGCGAGAATACCTTTTTGCCAAGGAACACGGCACCATATTCGTTGAAAAAATAGGCGGTGTGCTTTCAAACGGCGAACCGCACGACGGCCGCGCACCCGACTACGACGATTGGGAACTCAACGGCGACATAATACTTTATAACAGCGTGCTGGACAGCGAATTTGAAATATCCAGCATGGGCATAAGGGTTGATGAGGAATCAATGAAAAAGCAGCTTGCCGCGGCGCATTGCGAGGAGCGTGCGGAGCTGCCGTTCCATAAAGCGCTGCTCAATGGCGAACTGCCGCTCACTATCGGCGGCGGTATAGGCCAGTCCCGCCTTTGCATGTTCATGCTTGAAAAGGCGCATATAGGCGAAGTGCAGTCCTCCATATGGGATAAGCATACCATGGAAGAAGCGGAGAAAGCGGGCGTAATACTGCTCTAATCCCGCTCAATACCGGCGTTTTTCAGCCTTTCCAACCTTGCTTTTGCGGCGCAGATAAGCATTACCGCGCCCATTGCCGCCATTGAGCAGGCAAGTATAGCAAGGGCGGAAAGGCTGTTTTGCCCTAATGTTTCCATTATTTCCGGCTCCGCGGTAACGCTTTGCGCACCATTGCAGCAGAGAGGGAACAACAGATACGCTATCAGCGCGGCAAGCATGCCCTGCGCCAGCTTGCATATCAGATACTTCTTTATATCTATACGCATGAATATCATGCTCTGCGCCATTATGCAAAGCCCGCCGAAAGAGAACGCGAATGCGGCAAGCGCCGTGGCTTCCCGTAAGCTGAGCGCAGCATCAGCTATGCGGTTAGCGCCGGTCGCGGCTTCCACCGCGGCGCATATCATCACTTCAGCCGCCTGGCTGGTACCGCCGAGCAGCGGGATAAGCTGCTTGAGCGGCCAAGCGATTATGCTCAACAGGCCGGTTATTTCCAGCATGCGCATCAAAACGGAAAAGAATACTATCATGCCGCATATCGATATGAGCGAGGCTGCGGCTTCCGTAACGCTGGCGGCGAATAGCACGCCGGCGTTTACTTTCTCATCGCGTGCTTCAATGCGCGTAGGCATGGGTGTTGTTCTTAATGCTACTATAAAGAAAACAAGCATGGCTATAAGCTGTGCCGAAACTATCGGTATAGCGGCCTGAGGGCAGCGCAGCATGGATGAAGCAAACGCGCCTGTAATGAACATGGGACTGAGTGCATTGAGAGAGGCGGCCATTACTGTATTATCCTGAGTGCTGTCGCCGTATATTCCGGTACAAAGCCTTGCCCCGCCAGGCGCGCCGGAAATGAAGGAAAGCGCCATAAGCGCCGCCGGATTGCCAAGACTAATAAGCCCAAGCTTGCGCATAAGCCCCGTGCATACGAAAAACGGCAGCAGTGCAGGCATAACGCTGTTTTGCCACAGGGCGAAGCCGCTGCGTGCTGCTTCGGCTGCTTCGTCATTCAATGCTATAAGCGCGCCGCAAAGCAGCACACATAATGAAAAGATTATTTTTCTGCTCATGCTATAATGTATGAACAGATGGATGGGAGTATTTAGACTATTATAAACTTTCTTTTGAATTCACTTATCGCTTTTCCGTTTAGCTGCGCGGCTTCTGCTGCAAAAATATCCTTTTCAAAGGCGGCTTTGGCACTTTCGCTGAGCTTATCGTAGTCCGCACGGCAGGCAACGAGGGGAAGAGAAGCTTTTTCTGCCATTTCGCCTATCAGCGGCAATGCTTCGCGGCGCGCGCCGAGCACGCGAATATATTCCGGCAGCAGATGGCGCGCATAGTCGCTTTTTGTTATGCCAAGCAGCGCATTTATGCATATTCTGCGTATGCGGGAAAGCGTGTATCGCTTGCTCTTTATACTCATGGTGAGCTCGGCAAAGCCGCTGCTTTCACGACATGCGGAACATATTACATTCTCAAGCCCTTCCGCAACATCGGGCAGGGCGGCAATGCAGCTTGGGCTGAGCCGGCGCAGCGCATATATAGCGGCCTGAGACAGGGATTCAATGTTCATTATACTCAAATCAGCGACTGCGCTGTATACACTTTGAGGAACGGTGTGGCGTATGGCGCCGGCATTGCCGCCCAAAAGTGCTGTGCGGATTGCGGATGCGCTCATGCTGCCGTTTTCGGCGTCTGCCGAATCGTGCTGCGCGCCCGTGCGCATTACGGCCATAGGAGTGACGGGAGCATTCAGCTTGGCTATGGCGCTTATGTATTCAATGCCCAGTATGTTATTTGCGCAGGACAGAATGCGGATGTTATCTTCGCCGAGCGTTGCGCATAACGCTGCGGAGCGTGCGGCGGGAAAGCTTTTGCCGGAGGATAGGATGGATGCAAGCGCGGCCTTATATTCGGCGGACTCAGCTTTTAACGATTCGGCCATACGGACGAGAACTGCCGCGTCTCCGCATTCTGAGCCGAAGGAGAGCGAGTCGACTATTCCTGTGGAGTTGAGCAGGCTTACGCCGCCAACAGCAAATCTTTCCGCCTGAGCCATGGAGAACATGACCGGCAGCATCAGCACTATGTCCGCTCCGTTCTCGAGCGCCCATTTGGCGCGGATATACGGATCGTATGCCGCAACATCGCCGCGCTGCACAAACCAGCCGCTCATGGCAACTATAACGGGTCGGCCGCCGTTTTGTGCCTTTGTACGCTCAATATGAAAGCGGTGACCGTTATGGAATGGATTGTATTCGGCAATTATGCCCGTGCAGCACGTCATAACACATTGACTCCCAAGCGGTTTATAACCCGATTATATCATGCAATGTATGCTTTTTGAATAAAAAACGCCACAAATCCCAATAATGGCTATGATATAAGCAAAAAAGGTGCTATAATACATAGTTGTGGCCTGAGGCCAGAAGTTATACGCTTTTTTTGAAAGGAGCAAACTAAAATGTCAGTGTTGGACAGCATTAAAGAGAAGGCTAAAGCGGACGTGAAGCACATTCTGCTTCCTGAAGGCAGCGAGGAGCGCACCGTTCAGGCCGCAAGGATAATTACCGATGAGAAGATCGCAAAGGTCACGCTGCTCGGCGATGAGGAAGAGATAAAGAAGGTTGCGGAGAAATTCAACGTATGCCTCTGCGGTATAGACATAATCAATCCTCTTACCGATCCCGATTTCGAGCATTATGCCAATGGCTTTTACGAGCTGCGCAAGGCCAAGGGCATGACCCCCGAAAAGGCCCGCGAGACCATAAAGAACACGCTGTTCTATGCCTGCATGATGATAAAGGAAGGCAAGGCGGACGGCATGGTTTCCGGCGCAATAAATACCACAGGCAACACCCTTAGGCCGGGCCTCCAGATAATAAAGATGGCCAAGGGCATCAACACCATTTCCAGCTGCTTCATAATGGAAATACCCAATAAAGAATACGGCGATAATGGCCTTATGCTGTTCGGCGACTGCGCCATAAACATCAACCCCAATCCCGATGAACTGGCCTCCATAGCCATTGCCACCGCCAACACCGCAAAGACCCTGCTCGGTATGGATCCGAAGGTAGCCATGCTTTCATTCTCCACCAAGGGCAGCGCCAAGCACGAGAACGTAGACAAGGTCACCGCAGCGCTTGCCAAGGTGAAGGAACTTGCGCCCGATTTGGATGTTGACGGCGAACTTCAGGCGGATGCCGCCATGGTTCCCAAGGTTGCCGCGCTCAAGGCTCCCGGCAGCAAGGTTGCCGGCCATGCCAACGTGCTTATATTCCCCGATCTGCAGGCGGGCAACATCGGCTATAAGCTGGTGCAGCGTCTTGCCGGTGCCGAGGCTGTAGGCCCCGTGTCCCAGGGCTTTGCAAAGCCCATCAACGATCTGTCCCGCGGATGCAGCATTGCGGACATAGTTTCCGTGGTCGCTATAACCGCTGTTCAGGCGCAGGCTATTAAATAATATAAGGATGGAAATAAAAATGAAAGTTCTTGTTATAAACGCGGGAAGCTCTTCACTCAAATATCAGCTTATCAACGTTGACAACGGCGAAGTTATCGCTAAGGGCCTTTGCGAGCGCATCGGCATAGAAGGCTCAATGCTTACCTATAAGCCCGAAGGCAAGGGTAAGTTCGAGTTCAAGCAGGACATGAAGGATCATACCGACGCCATCCGCATGGTGCTGGATGCGCTGGTCGATCCAGAAATCGGCGTAGTGAAGAGCATGGACGAGATAGACGCCGTTGGCCATCGCCTTGTACACGGCGGCGAAAAGTTCAATAAGTCCGTCATAATCACTGATGAACTTATAAAAGAAATGGAAGTTCTCACTCCGCTGGCTCCGCTGCACAACCCCGCCAATTTGATGGGCGTGCGCGCCTGCCAGGCCATAATGCCCAACACCCCGATGGTAGGCGTGTTCGATACCGCTTTCCATCAGACCATGCCCCCTAAGGCATTCCTGTACGGCCTGCCCTATGAAGCATACAAGGAGCACATGGTTCGCCGTTACGGTTTCCACGGCACTTCCCATATGTATGTTTCTCAGCGCGCGCTGACCAAACTGGACATGCCCAAGGAAGACACCCGCATAATCACCTGCCACCTGGGCAATGGTTCCAGTATTTCTGCCATAAAGGGCGGCAAGTGCGTGGATACCTCCATGGGTCTTACTCCCCTTGAAGGCGTACCCATGGGCACCCGCTGCGGCGATATGGACCCCGCCATCGTTACCTACCTGATGGAAAGGCTGAACCTTGACAAGAAGGGCATAGACAATTACCTCAACAAGAAGAGCGGTATGCTCGGCATTTCCGGCGTGTCCAGCGACTTCCGCGATTTGGAAGAGGCGGCCAACAACGGCAACGAGCGCGCTCAGCTTGCGCTTGACACCTTCTGCTACAAAGTAAAGAAGTACATCGGCGCATACGCTGCCGCCCTTGGCGGAGTCGACGCGATAGTATTCACCGCAGGCGTTGGCGAAAACGACCGCGGCGTGCGCGAAAAGGTTCTCAGCGGCCTTGAATATCTGGGCGTTGACGTTGATTTCGACTTCAACAATTCCTGCCCCCGCGGCGAGGAAGTTGAGATTTCCAAGCCCACCAGCCGCGTGAAGGTTTTCGTCATCCCGACCGACGAAGAGATGATGATCGCCCGCGATACGGCTGCTCTTACCGCCAAATAAGCAAAATACCCGCAAAAAACGGTGCTTTTGATACAAGATATTGTTGACAAACGATATCGCAACGGATAAAATAGACGAGGTTGACTTTTTATGAAGTTGAACGTGGCAACGGAGCTTAAGCTTCCAGGGCGCGAAGGGCATGCGGTTCTTTGCGAAAGAATAGAGGACATTGAGTATCCCGGCCGGTGGATTCGCTTTGCGGACGATGTAACGGTTGAGATAAATTATGTTTTCGACGGGAGCGGCTTTGAAACCTCAGGCAGCGTCAAAACGGCGCTGAAGGGCGAATGCGCCCGCTGTGCGAAGGAACTTATGGTTCCGTTTGCGCATGAGTTTGAGGAACGGTTTGAAAAAAACGCGCCGGAAGACGGCGATGCCTATCCGTTCAGCGGAGAAGAGCTTGACCTAAGCGACCTTGTGCGCGACACCATTTTGCTGAACATGGAGAACTATGTTCTGTGCAAAGATGATTGCCGCGGACTGTGCCCGGTATGCGGGTGCGATTTGAATACAGTACAGTGTTCCTGTGAGCAGGAAGCGGAGGATGATAATCCGTTCGCTAAGCTCAAGGCGCTGTTTAACGAGGATAAGGAGGTGTGACAAATGGCGGTCCCCAAGAGAAAAACATCCAAGGCGAGGCGTGATTCACGCAGGAGCAGCAACTGGAAGCTTTCCATCCCCGGCATCGTGGCTTGCCCGCAGTGCCATGAGCCCAAGCTGGCCCACAGGGTTTGCAAGAATTGCGGCTATTACGACGGCAAGCAGGTCGTCAAGGTTGAAGAAGCCAAATAATTTATTTGACCTTTAAGTAAATAGAGGATGCGTTTCACGTATCCTCTTTTTGCGTTATTCAGAAATATGTGATAGAATAGCATATATTTTTTATACGGAAGGATATTTGCAATTATATGATACGCATAGCGTTAGACGTTATGGGCGGGGATAATTGCCCCGGCGCGGCGGTGGAAGGCGCGGTAAGGGCCGCGGCAGCCAATCAAGATATAGCCATAACACTTGTTGGTAAAGAGCAGGCGATAAAGGATGAACTTGCAAAGCTGAATGTAAACAGCGACAGGATAACAATACTTGACGCGGCGGAGGAGATAGACTGCCATGAGCAGCCGACCGCCGCAATAAGAAAAAAAGAAGCATCCATGGTAAAGGCGCTGAACCTTGCAGCAAAAGGCGATGTGGATGCGGTCGTATCCTCCGGCAGCACGGGCGCGCTGCTTGCGGGTGCAACGCTTATAGTCAAGCGCATAAAGGGTGTTAAGCGTCCGGCACTTTCTCCGCTGTTGCCAACGGTTAAGGGCAGCTGGATAATGCTGATAGACTGCGGCGCGAATACGGACTGCAAGCCGCAGTATTTGCAGCAGTTCGGCGTGATGGCAAGCGCATATATGCAAAGCGTTATGGGAGTGAAGAACCCGCGCATATCGCTGCTGAACAATGGCGAGGAGGCCGAAAAGGGCTGCGAGCTGACCAAAGCGGCATATAAGCTGCTGAGTGCGGCGCCTATAAACTTTGCCGGAAATTGCGAGGCAAGGGAAGTACTTTCAGGCGAATTCGATGCGCTGGTTTGTGACGGATTCGTCGGCAACGTGGTGCTTAAATATACCGAAGGGCTTGCAAGTTCAATGATGGCTATGCTCAAAACAGAGCTTACGGCCGATTTTAAGTCCAAAATTGGCGCGGCGCTTTCAATGGATGCATTCCGCCGCTTCAAAAAGAAGATGGATTATAAAGAAGTTGGCGGCGCGCCGCTGCTTGGCATAAACGGCTGCGTAATAAAGGCGCACGGCAGTTCCGATGCAAAGGCGTTCGCTTCGGCCATAAGGCAGGCGGAACTGTTTGTGAAAGGTAATGTGAATCCCAAGATAGCCGAGGCCATTGCATCACTTCCGGATGAGGAATAAACGCATAATGCGGCGCGGTATAGCATTTTGAAGGATTGACATATTATGCCGCTGGGGCTAAACTTAAACAATATAGCAGAGCATGAAAGGGGACGCTTAAAATGGAGTTTGAAAATGTACGCAAGAATATAGCAAGGCAGCTTGACATTCCCGAGGAGTCCATAACCATGGAATCCAGGCTTATTGAGGATCTCAAGGCCGACTCACTGGACGTTGTTGAGCTTATAATGGATCTGGAGCAGCAGTACGGTATTGAAATACCCGATGACGATCTGCCCAACATCCATACTGTTGGCGACATAGTGAACTACATCAACAAGAAATAAACCCATCTGGAAAGCATAGGGGCCGCCTGAACAATGCGGGCAGCCCCATTTTTCCGCACAGGAGGAAAAATGGACGCGGATAGGCGAAAAAGGCTTGAATCGCTGGAAAGGCGCGTTGGATACAGCTTTAATGATAAAAGGCTGCTTGATATGGCGCTTACGCATACGTCCTACGTTAAAGGGGACGGCAGGGCAAGCGCGCATAACGAAAGGCTGGAGTTTTTGGGCGATGCGGTGCTGGAGCTTTGCGTAAGCGAGTATCTATACAACCGCTTTGCCGAATATAACGAGGGCGACATGACGCGGCTTAGGGCGCAGACGGTGTGCGAAGGCGCGCTTTATGACGTTGCAAAAAAGCTGGAACTCGGCAAATCGCTTCTGCTTGGGCGCGGGGAGGATCATTCCGGCGGCAGGGAGAAGCCGAGCATATTGAGCGACGCTGTGGAGGCGCTGATAGGCGCTTTGTACATTGACGGCGGCATGGATACGGCAAAGGGCTTTATAATGAGCTTTATCGGCACGGCGGTGCAGAGCGCCGTAAGCGGCGGGCCGCATAAGGATTACAAGACCATGCTTCAGGAATATGTACAAAAGCGGCATATGGGTCAGATAGCATATGTGCTTACGGGCAGCAGCGGGCCGGACCATAATAAGGTTTTCAATATGGACGTTACGGTTGCGGGCGTGGTGGTAGGCGGCGGCGATGGCAAAACCAAGCAGGAAGCCGGCCAGCATGCGGCAAAGGCCGCGCTTGAGGAAATGGGCATTATTCCCCGGCCCGAAAGGAACGAAGATTGAGGCTGACCAAACTGGAAATGTACGGGTTCAAATCATTTGCCCGTAAAACAGAAATTGTATTTGACGACGGTATAACGGCCATTATAGGCCCCAACGGCAGCGGGAAAAGCAACATTGCGGACGCCGTGCGCTGGGTTTTGGGCGAGCAGAGCGCAAAGGCACTGCGCGGCGAAAAGATGGAGGACGTTATATTCAACGGGACAGAGGCGAAAAAGCCGCTTTCTTACGGCGAAGTATCGCTCACGTTTGATAATTACGACCATGAATTGGCAACCGATTTTAACGAAGTATGCGTTACGCGCCGCATATATAGGAGCGGAGAAAGCGAATACTTTATTAACCGTTCCTCCTGCCGAAGGAAGGATATAGCGGAGCTTTTCCGGGACACGGGCGTTGGCCGCGAGGGCTATTCCATAATAGGTCAGGGCCGCGTGGAGCAGATACTTTCCGCAAAATCGGCGGACAGGCGCAGCGCGTTTGAGGAAGCGGCGGGCGTTATGAAGTTCCGCGTGCGCAAGGAGGAAGCCGCGCGGAAGCTTGAAAGCACCAAGGTCAACATGGATAGGCTCAGCGATATTATAAAAGAGCTTGAGGACCGCGTAGGCCCGCTGGAAGAACAGAGCGCCGCGGCGAGAGAATATCTTAAGCTGCGCGATGAGCTGAAAGAAATAGAGATAAACGTATTCCTTTATCAATACGATAGGCTTAACGAACGCATAAACACTCTGAATGAAGCAATAGAATCCATCGGGGAAGAGCTAAAGCAAAAAGAGGAAATAGAGGCCGCCATTGCGGCGAACTGTGCGCAGGAAGAAGAACTTGAACGCGCGCTGAACACGTCCATAAGTCAGGTACAGGCTGAATTGCTTAAAATGACTACGGGCGTTGAAGGCCATGCGGGCGAATCAAAGGTGCTCAGCGAGCGTATGGAGGCGTTCATGCGCGAAAAGGAGCAGCGGCAGAACCAGCTTGATAATAACGAAAAAAGATACGATGAGCTGGCCGGACAAATAGATGAAAGCCGAAGGAAAGCTGAAGAAAGCGAAGCCGAGCTTTCCGCAAAGCGTACAGAGGCTGCCCAAGCGGCGGAAGAGCTGAATCAACTGAGCGCACAGGCGGAGAAGAAGGAAGAAAGCTTGGAAGAACAAAAGGCCGCGCTGATAGATGCGATGAACCGCATTGCCGATGCGAGGATACTTATATCCCGCTTTGAAACCATGCGCCAAGGCCTTGTGGCTCAGGCGGAAAACATGGCGCGCAACAGGGCGCGGGCCGAAGAAAAGCGAACCGAGCTGAAGGAAGAATACGCCCGGGCGGAAGCGGAGCACAATAAGCTGCTCAGCGAAAAAGAAGAGCGCAAAAGGCAGCGCGAGGCCGCGATACAAAGGCTGAACAACATAAACCAAAGCCTTAAACAGGCGCGGGAGGACGCACGCAGGGCGGAACAGCAGAGCGAAGCGGGAAAATCCAGACTGAAAGTGCTGGAGGAAATGAAACGCGCGCATGAAGGCTATTATGCAAGCGTAAAAAACCTGTTGCGGGACAGCGAACGGGATACGGCATTAAAGCACAGGATAGAAGGCGTTGTTGCGGAGCTGATAAGCGTACCCGGCGAATATGAAACGGCAATAGAAATGAGCCTTGGTCCGGCGCTGCAAAACATAGTAACGCCGGATGAAAACGACGCCAAGGCCGTTATTGAGCACCTCAGGCGCAAGGGCTACGGCAGGGCAACGTTTTTGCCGATATCCGCAATGCGCGCGAGAATGCTTGACCAGCGGGAGCTGAACTGCTGCCGCGTGAATGGGTTCATAGGCGTTGCAAGCGAGCTTGTAAGCTTTGATGAAAAATACAGGGGTATAATAGAAAACCTGCTGGGGAGAACCGTAATAGTAAGCGACCTTGACGCGGCAATTGCGATTAACCGCCAGGCGAGGGCTTCGTTCAGAATTGCCACGCTAAAGGGCGATATTGTCAACCCCGGCGGATCGATGACCGGCGGTAGCGTGCAGAAACGCGAATTCAGCATAATAGGCCGCGAGCGCGAGATAGAGGAGCTGACGAAGCGAACCGCGGCGCTGGACAGGGAGAAGGCGCAGCGGGAGGAAGAATACGCACGGCTTGAAGCTTCGCTCTCCGGCGCGCAGGACGCATTGGAGGAAGCGGGGGACGCGCTGCATGAAAAGGAGCTTGAAATAGCCACCCATGCCGAGAAGCTGGACATAATAGAAAAATATCTTTCGGAAGCTGAAGAAGCGCTTTCCGCCGCAGAGGAAGGCGAAAGCCAGATAAACGACGACATTGCCGGCATAGACGCGCGCTATAAGGCGGCGACGGAGGATAGATCCACGCTTGAGCAGAGCAATACCGCAACGCAGGCGGATATACGCGCCGCGCAGCAGGAGCTTTCGTCGCTTAAAGCAAAGCTATCCGAATGTACCGAGCGCGAAGCGCAGTGCCGCATAGCGCTGGCAAGGAGCGAAAAGGAAGCTGTCGCGCTGAAAAACGAACACGATAGGCTTGCAAAGGAAGAAAAAGCACTTGCAGCGGCGATAGAGGAAGACAGGCGCGTGATTTCCGGCTTTGCGGGAAGGTTCATGGAACTGAGCGGCAAGCTGAAGGAAATAGAGGGCAGCATAAGCGAAGAACGTCAAGAGGTGGATAAGCTAACGGACAGGCTGCATACAATGGAAGAAGAACGCGCGAACCGGCTTAATACGATAGACGAACTGCGCCAGCGGCGCGAAAACGTTGCTGAAGAAGCAAAAGAACTTGGCGACAGGCTGCATAAAAACGAACTGGGCCTGAACAGGGCAGAGATGGAGCTGAAATCCTCGCAGGATAAAATGTGGGAAGATTATGAGCTTACATATGACAATGCCCTGCCGTACAGGCGGCAGATAGCCGTTACGGCATCGCACATACGCATAGACGAACTGAAAAAGGCCATACGTGCTCTGGGCGATGTTAACATTGCCGCGATAGATGATTATAAGAGCGTTAAGGAGCGCTACGATGAAATGAGTGCGCAGTATGCCGACCTTACCGCGGCAAAGGCCGATCTAAGCCAGCTTATAGATGAACTGACGCGGACGATGGAAAACGAGTTTCGCAGGCAGTTTGAAAAAATACAGCAGAACTTTTCTGCAACGTTTGCTGAGCTTTTCGGCGGCGGCAAGGCTGAGCTTGTGCTTAGCGACAAGAACGACATACTCAACTGCAATATAGATATTATTGCCCAGCCGCCCGGAAAGAAACTGCAGCTACTGAGCCTACTTTCGGGCGGGGAAAGGGCATTGACGGCTATCGCGCTGCTGTTTGCAATATTAAAGCTGAAGCCCACGGCGTTCTGCATACTGGACGAAATAGAGTCCGCGTTGGACGAAGTGAACGTAAGCACTGTGGCGCAGTATGTGCAGCGGTATTCAAAGGATACTCAGTTTATTATGATAACCCACCGCAAAGGCAGCATGGAAGTATGCAACGCGCTTTACGGTGTGGCGATGGAGGAAAGGGGCATCTCCAAGGTGGTGTCTGCCAGATTCAACGGATAAGGAGGAACTATGGAAAAGAAGATGGGCTTTTTTGAAAAGCTGAAGAAAAGCCTGAGCAAGGCCGGAAACGGCATGCTTGGCGCGATATTTGCGGGCGGGGAGCGCGTGAATAACGAATTTTATGAAGAACTTGAGGAAGCCATGATAGTCGCCGACATGGGCATGGATACGGCTGAAAGGCTTATAGATGCGCTGAGGGATAGCCTTGATGAAAAGGGCATTAAGACCCGCACCGAAGCACGGCAGGAACTTAGGCGCATAGTTGCGGACGAAATGCGGGCGGACAGCGAATTTGCCGCGGACAAGGGGCCTGCGGTTCTGCTGATAGTTGGCGTTAACGGCGTTGGTAAAACCACGTCCATAGGCAAGCTTGCGGCGTACTATATTTCCAAAGGCCGGCAGCCCATGATGGCCGCGGCGGATACGTTCCGCGCGGCGGCGGCAGACCAGCTCGAGATCTGGGCAAACCGCGCCGAGTGCGAGATCGTCCGCTCGGTCGAAGGCGCGGACCCCGGCGCGGTGCTGTTCGACTCGCTCGCGGCGGCGAAGGCGAGAGGTGTCGACGTCGTTCTCTGCGACACGGCGGGCAGACTTCACAACAAGGTGAACCTGATGAACGAGCTCTCGAAACTCCGCAAGATCATCGACCGCGAGACGCCGGACGCTGCGAAGGAGACGCTTTTGGTGCTCGACGCGACGACGGGGCAGAACGGTCTTCAGCAGGCGAAGGTCTTCCGCGAGACGGCGGGGCTCACCGGCATCATCTTAACGAAGCTCGACGGCACGGCCAAGGGCGGCATCTGCGTGGCCATCGCGCAGGAGCTGGGCGTGCCGGTGAAGTTCGTCGGCCTCGGCGAGGGCATCGACGATCTCAAGCCCTTCGACGCGGAGGAATACGTCAAGGCGCTCATCTGATGGGAAAATCATAAACCTGCGAGACAATAAGGAGACGAATATGGAAATCACATCTGTTTGCCCCTATTGCGGAAAGGAAATGCGAGATGGAGCCATCCCTGTCTTGCGTGATATTTACTGGTGTCCAAGAGGTGAGGACGGCATGCTCAAAGACGGATTTGGCGACGAGAAGGAACAGGTCTGTCTTGGCAGAGCGGGGCTGTTAGGAGATTATTACACGCCCGCCCGTTACTGTGAGAGCTGCAAGGTGGTCATCGTGCCCGTGCCGGAGATCGAGTGGCCGCTCGATAAGCTCGACAAAAAGTTCACGGCATGGCAGGAAAAGATGAGCGCGCAGCGCGAAGAGCGCAAGGCGCAGCGCGAGGAAGAAAAGCGGGAAGAAAAAAGCAGGAAGAGACGGGAAAAAGACCCGTGGGAGGTTTGACGATGAAATTTGTTCTGGCAACGCAGAACCCCAAGAAATTGAAGGAAATGAGCGCTATTCTGGGCGAGCTCGGCGTGGAAGTCGTGTCGGAGGCCGACCTCGGCGTAAAGATCGAGGTGGAGGAAACGGGCGAGACCTTTGCCGAGAATTCGCTTCTCAAGGCCAAGGCCGTCATGGAGGCGACGAAGCTCCCCGCCATCGCGGACGATTCGGGCCTCTGCGTGAACGCCCTCAACGGCGGCCCCGGCGTTTACAGCGCGCGCTTTGGCGGCGAGGGGCTGGATGACACCGGCCGCTACCGTCTTCTTTTGCAGATGCTGCACGGTCAGGCCGACCGCCGCGCCCACTTCCACACGACGATCACCTGCGCGTTCCCGAACGGCGACGTCTTGCAGGACGACGGCGAGGTCGAGGGCACGATCGCGTTCGCGCCGATGGGCGAAAACGGCTTCGGCTACGATCCCGTGTTCTTCGTGCCTGACAAGCGAAAGACCTTTGCACAGCTTTCGGCAGAAGAAAAGGCGGAGATCTCGCACCGCGGCAAGGCACTGCGCGCGTTCAAGGAAACGCTCAAGAATTATCTTGCGGAACATCAATAAAAAGGATAAGGAAATACTATGGAATTAAGCAGCAAACAGCGCGCGTATCTGCGCAGCCTTTCCAATGACCTCGACGTGATCGTTCACATCGGCAAGGACGGCATCGGCGACAACCTCGTCAAGCAGGCGAACGACGCGCTGGAGGCGCGTGAGCTCATCAAGTGCCGCGTGCTCGAAAACAGCATGCTCACCGCGCGCGAGGCGTGCGACGAGCTGAGCGCCTTGACGCGCAGCGAGCAGGTGCAGGTCATCGGCACGAAATTCGTGCTCTACCGCACCTCTCACAAAAAGGACAAGAAGGACAAGATCGTGCTGCCCAAGGCAGCGAAGAAGACCGTGTAAGAGAAAAAGAGGTCGAACAAACTTGAAGATCGGAATTTACGGCGGCAGCTTCAACCTCTTCGCCGTCACCATGAAGCGCATGGGCGTCGAGGTCACGTTTGTCAATCCTGACTGCTCTGCGGAGGAACTGGACGCCGCATTTCGGCCCAACACAAAGGCCATGTATGGCGAGACGATTGCAAACCCGGCGCTGACCGTTCTGGATATCGAAAAATTCGCGGCGGCCGCGCACCGGCAC
>ERZ779725.286-NODE-286-length-34588-cov-3.589697_pt1 | contig 34588 bp, 51 predicted proteins | sample MGYA00511890_ERZ779725 | MGnify/ENA primary metagenome ERZ779725 (study PRJEB29588, sample SAMEA2148549) | human gut metagenome | biome: human gut; feature: human-associated habitat; material: faeces | place: Denmark | collected 2008/2010 ...
AGGTGCTGCCGGTGTGGGCGGGGCGGTGAGTGATGAGGTCGGGGAGGTCGGGGGAGATCGGGGCGTGGGACGCGCGGGGGCAGGTCGGGGGTTCCGCTGCTGGCACTCTCGGATCAGCGAAAAAAAAATGCAGAAAACAGTGCATTTTTCTTTAGAAAATTTTGCAAAGTAAATATTTTTGCGTATATTTGTATAGAGAAAAACACAAAACCAATACAACTATGAAAAAGGATATTATTCGCATCGGCCGTTATCGCCTTCGCTCGATCTCAGCGCACTGCTTTACGTGGTTTCAAAAAACCTATGGCAACCCGTATTTTGCCATGATTGTAACGGTCAATCAGGGTTACCCGTCCGAACAGACATTTATCGTACCAATGCAGCACGGCTGCCCGCACTATCAATACGTAACGGCGGCAGTAATACAACGCTTCGGGATCAATGATCCGGACAACATTCTGAGGCAATGCCCGACATTTTACGGCGTTCGCGTATATCTGTACGAAACACCGACCAGCTACCGCCAGATTGTCAAAATCAAATAACTATAACGCCATGACACACAATAATTTCCCGTCCGATCGCTATATTTACGACATGACGGCGTACATAGATCTGACATCCTGCCGCCGAGGGCGGTGGAATCAGGCAGTTGCATTCTACGCAAATTTCCTCTGGGAGAGTTACGTTAGAATGTGCTGGAAAGCCAAAAACACGGGGCAACCGATTCCCAAATTAACCCCCGTAACCCTCCTACAAGGCAAAAGATCGTGGGCAGAATACAGTCAAGACGGCTACGCGCTGACAGAAGGCGCGGACATAGCCAAGCAGGTTTTTACGCCTAAGAAGTTTGCCAAGTGGGAAAGCGGCCGCAAAGTGACTGATGAACCATTGGTAGATATTCAAACGCGCGCGCTCGTTGATGCTTGCAAATTGGTTATGTCCGCCAAACGTTACGCAGATATGTGCGCAAACCTTCAAAACCGACAACCCGATGAAAAATAATCTTGATAATATCAACAGGATCGAACGGGCGGCGATCCGAAATAGCCGAAACGGCGAGCCTTTCGTGCTCCGGGGGCGAAAGTACCGCCTTGTGCCCGATCCGGAGGGGGTCAGCCAGACCCAAATTTGCGCCGTTATTTGTGCCTTCGGAGCGCACAATGAATCCGCATGGGGAGCCTGCTCAGCCTGCCCCTGCATGAATAACAAACATATCGAAGAGATTAAAGATTAGAGCCATGAAAACACGCCGATATGGTTTCAAATTGAAACTTTGGGAATCAGGCCGCTACACGCTTATACACCGCGACGGCTCCACTGTTGAAGGGGAAGTAACGGTTACAAGGGGCATAAATTATCCGATCGCAATAGGTGACAATACCTACACACTGGACGGCCGAATTAGGGCCGGATATGATTCAGCAAAAGACTTGTTATTAATTCACAAATAGCCATGAAAAAATGCACTTTTATGCGGTATCTGGTTACTGCGATTGTGACCGCCGCGATATGTTGGCTTATGTTCCGGTATTCGTTCCGAGTGGAGCGGGTTTATGACGCCGGCGACGTGGTTCTGGTGGAGGTTTCGATACTCGGCCAGTGCGAAATCCACGAGGTAACGAAATAGCCCCCTTCGGGGGAGGGGTCCGCCACTGGCCGAAACCCCAGCCGCCCGCGACGGCATAAAGTGGCAAATTGTATTGGCGAAGCATTCGCATCGCGTGGAGAAGGCGCGGCAGACCGCCGGGCAACCGTCCGCGGGGATCACCTCCCCGGCCTTCGCAAGTTAAACCGCAAAACAGCACTATTATGGAAAATTTTGATCTGATGAAGTACTTAACCGGGGATTATATCCTACAAACCCGGCACGGCTGGAAAGTAGTCGATCTACAACTACGGCCAAGAGCAGAGAAATACAAACTTTTAGGCAAAGTACAGGGGCCAAGCGGCGAAGTATTCCCGGCTTCGTGGACCGTTGACGGGAAGAACATAGTAGACCAAGACGAAGGGAGATTTGATTTAATGATGATTCCCGTAAAATGAAAATCGCGCACTATACCCTATTTTCGGCCGAAGGAACGCAGATCGCGGAGTCTTTGGACCTGCAATACATCAAAGACGTTGCGAAGCGTCAGAAGCCCGGAAATTATTACGTCTACGAATGGTGGGCAGATCCCGGCGATCCGTTTTGGGAACATTGCCCGGACACCCACTACGAATTTATCATCAAACGGAGGTTGATCTCAACTACGATTCAGATTATCAACAAGGATAGCTTATTTAAAAATTCAAAATTATGATTTACAATTTGTCAACTGCGGCGTACAACGCCATTGCCGAAGCATTCAAAGACCATTTAGACGGGGATTTCTTTTCCGGGTCGGAAGTGGTCAACATCGACACCCCGAACGGGCGCGAGGACGTAACGGTCATTATCTCCGCCGATCTGTATTGGAAATCCGTACAGATTCCGGAGGGAAGTTATCCGGTCCTGAATGCGGTCCAATTCCGGAATATCGAAATATACCCGGATCACGAAAGCGCAACAATTCATGTAGAACCCCGGAAAATGGCGATAGCCTTCCTTAAAACCAACCAATAACATGGCAATCCGCAAAACAGTTTTCAAGACCCGCGCCGAGTGGCTGGCATACCGAAATCAACACTTTGTGATTGGAGGATCAAACATAGGCATAATCCTCGGCCTGAGCAATCACAAAACCCCGCTGCAATTGTGGTTGGAATGGAAAAACCGGGACGCGCAGCCGATCAAGGAATCCATGTATCGCGGGCGGTTCATGGAGGACGGAATAGCGCACTGGTTCCAACAGCAGACAGGCCTCAAGGTGGTGGGCCGATCCAAAGAGATCGCCGTATTCCACAACGACGAGTACCCCGATTACATTCAGGTGGCCCCGGACCGCGAGATTTTCAAGGAGGGGACGAACCTTGCCGGGCGTCCGTTCTTGGAGATCAAAGACACCGCGATGCATGTGGACTTCGACGTACCGGAGACCATTCCGTCCGAATGGTTTTTGCAGTGCCAGTTTGAGGCGGAAATAGGCGGACGCCCCGGAACCTATCTGGCCGTAAATGATGGCTCCAAAACGCTCAAATCGCGCTTGATCCTGCCGAAGCGGGAGTACGTCCGCAAGTGCATCGAAATGGCGTGCGCATGGTACGAACGGCATATTATCGGGGGCGAACAGCCGGAGCCTATAAATGGCGATGACGTGCAGCTGTTGCACCCCGAATCCACGGCCGGGATCATCAAGGTGGGGCATGAAGTCTCGCAAATGCACGAGCAGGCGATGATCTACAAGCGCAACGCGAATGAAGCGGCCAAGAAATACGAAGAGATCAAGGCGAAAATGTCGGCGCTGTTCGACGAACGCGATACCCTTGCCTACGAAGGCCGGGCGCTGGCCACCTACCGCACCATCCATCAGCGGCGTTTCGATCTGGCCAAATTCAGCGAGGACTACCCCGATCTGGCCAAAGAATACACCACCATTTTGGTGTATCGGAAATTCGACATAAAAAAGTGATGGAAACAAAGGAAGAGCTGGTAGCGCGGCGAACCCGGCAGATCACCGAGTTGATAACCGACTATTCGAGGGTCAAAGGGTATGACACGAGAATCGAGAATTTGTCCCCCTACCAAATGCGTGTTTGCAGGTGCATACGGTCGATGGGAAGGCGCATAAATGTGGACGAGAGAACCACGGAAGAGGGTTTTATACTTACAGGCAGCGCAATCGGTATTTTCGACGTGTACCCCACCAACATGCGGTGGCACAACCTCTCAGACAACACCCGCGGCGGCTTTACCTCCGGCGGATGGAAAGACGGAATCAAAAAACTACTTGACAAAAATTTCAGCTATGGACGCAAAACAGATGACCGAACAGGCGAAGGCCGTAACCATTCAGGCCCCGCAAAAGAGCGTAACGCAAAGTAATTTCCAACAAATCAAATCATGGCTCACGAAAGGAAGCACCCGCGACCAATTCATGGACGTTCTGGGGGAGAAATTCGCCCCGCGGTTCATGCAAACAATCCTACTGTTGATGCGCGATCCGGCCGCCGCGGCCCTCAACAAATGCGACCCGCGCACGGTGGTGAGATCGGCGATGGTATCGGCCTGCACGGGGTTGTCCATCGACCCGAACCTGAGCCAGTCGGCCCTGATCCCCTACGGCGACCGGTGTACGTTTCAGGTGATGAACCGCGGCCTTCAACAGCTGGCCTTCCGCACCGGCACGATGGCGACATTCAACACGGCAAAAGTGTACGAGGGGGATATATTATCCCACAATCCCTTTACGGGGGAATACAAGTACAACGATGCGCCGCACGAGCGGGAAATCCTGCAAGGATATATCGCCTACATTCGCCAGCTCACGGGCTTCGAGAAGTATTGTTACATGACTATCGAGGAATTGATGGCATGGGGCCAGAGGTATTCGAAATCCTTCAATAAACCCACCGGAATGTGGCGAACCAACCCGGAAGTAATGTATCATAAAACCGTATCGAAACGGGTGCTGCGCGAGGGTGCGATCATTGATCCCTATTCTACCACGGCCATGAACCAGCTGGCCACCGCCATTAAGTTCGACAACGGCACGCCTATGTCCGACCACGTGGAGTATGATACCCCGGTAGAATACCCCGACGGACAGACCGAAGATGAGGCGATGATCGCCCGTGTGGAAAATGCCGAACAATCCAAATAGGGGGGGGGTATGATAACTGACACACGAAATCTTCATACCCTGCGATGGCTGGCCGACGCGAGCGGCATTCCGCTGAGTTCTCTCTACCATTACGCCAAAACCGGCGCGCTGAAAATAGTGAAGATCGACAATGTCGCTTTGGTGGCCGAATCGAATCTTCCCGACTGGATAAAAGTTGAAATAAACAAGAAACACAATGAAAAAGTTGAAGATTCCCGAAAGTAGCTGGCTGTTGTATTTGTACCTGCCTATTTTGATCGTCCAAATGCTGTTGATGGCGATGGTAGAACCAACAATACCGGAGAATGGTAAAGCAAAATAGTACGCGCCGATCCATATTGGACAGCCCGCAGGTGAACTGCACCGCGTGCGTTCACTGGCCCGGACAGCATGTTTTTCACTGCCTCAAGGCGCAAACGCTGACGATCTGCATGGACAAATGGTGCATTTACTTCGAGCCGAAAGAAGGGATCGAGATGCCGATCGTAACCGAAAATAAACCTGATGTCAAACCAGCGGAGCCGGCGAAGGACGAAGTTCGAAACTTCGCGGCCCGCAAAAAACCGAAAAAAAAAGGAGAGGGGGGGGGCGATTCACAATCCCGATATGGCAGGCTACACCGACCGAAAACTGCTGGAGGAACTCAAGGCCCGCGGCTTCGTGTGGTCGGACATGAAGCGCATTCAACCCGTTAAATACGATTCGATATGACCCAGATAGAGTACAAAATAATAGTGGGTAGCAAATACGCCCCGATGTCAGAAGAAGCAATGAACGCTTTTGGAGTTTGTGGCTGGGATTTGGTTCGGGTGCTGGTCATAGGTGAGAGAATGGAGTATATTTTCAAACGTCCCAAAATACAACGTCATCATTAAACAACAAATTAAAAAACAAAAAGTTATGAAATCTATTATCAATGTTCTGATTGTAGTGGGAGTGGCGATCGTCTTTTCCTTGGTTCTGATGATGGGGCTTCCCGCTTATAGCGTCTGGCAGCAGGAGATGGCCGGAAAGGCCGAATTTGCCAAGGCGGAGCAGAACCGCCGCATCAAGATCGAAGAGGCAAAGGCGAATCTTGAGGCGGAGAAACTGAACGCGCAGGCCGAAATCGAACGGGCGAAAGGAGCGGCCGAAGCTATCCGCATCGAAAACGGCTCCATAACTCCGACATACATTCAGTATTTGTGGGTACGACAGCAGGGAAATATCCCGGAAAAAGTGATTTACATCCCTACCGAAGCCAACCTTCCGATTCTGGAAGCCAAAAAATAGACTGTAAAGTTGGGAATTTCCGAAAAGGTTCGTATATTTGCATAGCGACTTGCCCTCGCATGTATGATATAATGGCCGCAAGGTCATTCCAAGCGAACCGACAGGAAGGGCAAGTTCTTGTTGGTTCGCTTTATTTTTCAACCTATTATGAAGCTAAAGGACATACAAAATGGATGGATGAAAATTCCTACCGAATGGTACCGGGAGACCAGCGTTAAGTCATGTCGGGAACACGCCATGATCCAATGGTTGGTTATGAACGCGAACATTACGGAATCGGAGTGGAACGGGATCACGGTTAAACGCGGGCAAGTGGTGACGAGTCTGTCTAAGTTGAGCGAAGGGGTACAACAAAGTCTCCAACAAACACGCAACACACTTGACAACATAGTCAACAACAAAGAAGTAACAAAGACGGCAACAAAGACGTATACCATAATAACTATCTGTAATTTCGATAATTACGTCGGTTTAAATTTTTACGATAACAAAGAGGAGAACAAAGAAGCAACACAGCGAGCAACACAGCGAGCAACAAAGAAGCAACACAGCGAGCAACAACAGATAAGAGATATTATAGAGAAGAAAGACATAGAGAGTACTTCTCGTACTGACGTACTCGAAGATGCCGAGATAATAGATATTTCAGAAGATGCTGGTAAAAACTCAAAGCGCGTGCGCGCGAGAGAGAAGCCGGAAACCCCGAAGGAGGTGACGTGGCGAGACAGCTTCGAGGTCTACCTGCAAGATTGCCGGGACGCATGGAAGAGATGGGTTGGCAACAGGGAGTGGATGGCAGAACGACAACGGTTCAATCCCGGCGTGAATATCAAACTGACGCTTGAAAAGGCATGCAAGGAGTTTTGGGCCACGGAGGCCGGATGGTTGCACAAGAAAAAGAGCCGATGCAAGACGATAGACTGGAAACGGATATTCGAATACGCGATTTCACAAAAAACAAACCGAGTGTATGAAAGATCAAAAGACAATTCCCGCGGTAAGGATGGACTTACCGATGACGAACGAGACCAACTCGACCGAGCTTTGCAAAACGCTGTTAACGCCAGCCGAGTGCATGAAATTGTTCCGTAAGTGCCTAACCCCGCTTGCTTGCGCCAGCTCTGGAGGACATTCGTTATCGGCCCTGCGAAAAGCGTATGGTGAAAATTCGGTCATTCTAATGCTCGCGGCATGGATTTCAAATCTTCAAAAGTTTCTCAACGTATCGGCAAAAATGGACGGCGCTCAGATACACGAGACCTGCCAGATGATATTGGATGACTTCTGGGCACTGAACAGCGCCGATGTGAATCTTGTAATGTCCCGTGCAAAGCGAGGATTCTACGGGCAGCTGTTCGGGCGCATAGACGGTCAGATCATATACCAGTGGTTCGCAGAATACTTCGAAGAGAGATGCGAAGCATGTGCAAATAGGGAGGTACACGTGGCGGGTCTTCATGGTTCTGTAATAAACCGGCTCAGCGACGAAACTAAGGCAAAAATACTTGAGCTTTGGGAAAGCCAAAGGAGAGACAAAAGCAAAGATGCCCCTGTTTGCGATTCTTAGGCGGGTAGAATCGAATGAAACCACCAAAGTGGTACATGGTATCACCTGAATATTTTTAAACGAAATTTAGAGGATAAAAATGAAAAACCAAGTAACGAGCATCGGGCAGTCGAAGCGGCTGATCGAGCTGGGAGTGCCCGCAGATAGGGCGAGCATGGTGTACCGAAAAACCAATATTGTAGGCATCGTCCGTCTGGAGGTAAAAAAGGGCAAAGGTGGTGTCGTAGCCCCCGCCTTCACGGTCGCCGACCTGCTGGAGCTTCTCCCGTCGGTGATTTTTATAGGAATTAGATTTAATCCTACCTTGGAAAAGACCGGGGAGGATGGATGGGATTTTGAGTTCGGCCAAATTTTACAGGACAAGGAATATGGTTTCGCCCACAATAAAAGCCTTATCGACCTTCTCGTCGGCCGTATTGAGTGGGTGGTGTCTAACGGATATGGTTTGAACCTATGAAACTACCTATCGAAGTTCACAACAAATTGATCCCGTTCAAGGGATTCAGCTGGGTAACATGGCTGGTGTTCGCGTTCACCCGTAAGCCGATGGCGTGGAGCATGGACGAGACAACACGCCGACACGAAGGAATCCACTGCGCCCAGCAGATCGAACTGGCTGGGCTGTTCGCGGCAATCCTCCTGCCCGTCGCCATAAGCTACTCGTTCGCGTGGTGGGGCTGGGTCCTGACGGTGTTAGGCATTCTCTTCGCCGGCTGGATTTGCTACGGCATTTCGTGGCTGATCGAAGTGATTATCCCGCCTTATCCGGGCGCTTACTACTACACCTGCTTCGAGACCGAGGCATACAACAACGAGGATGATCCGGACTACCTGAAGCGGCGCATCCCGTTCTGGGGCTGGATTTCCTGCATACCGAATCGGAAAGTAAAACACAAAATATAACCCACCATGAAAATACTTTATCTCTGGGTCGAGGGAAAAGGATGGACTCCTTTCCAATACAACAAACTTTCTGAATTAACGAAGGAATTTGTCTCTCGAAATATTGAGCTGGGCGACGGGTGCAAGCTGGGCGACGGGTGCGAGCTGGGCGATGGTAAAATAGTACCCAAATCATTATTTATCAACGCTTCTCGCCATACGGTATCATATTGGGGTGAGGATGTTATTCAAATAGGATGCAAACGCTACAGCATTTCTGAGTGGCAGAAGCATTTCCAAAAAATCGGCGAGGCCGAAGGCTATAGTCCCGAACAGATGGAGGAATACAAAGGGTATATAGACCTGATCGCCACCATGCACAAGACGTGGGCGTTACACTAAATACAATATTGAGCCATGAAAAGCGAAAAAGTAAAAGAATTTATCGACGGGTGCATCAATAATCTCACGGCAGAGTTGGCGGACCACGCGAAATGGCAGATTTGGACTGCAATGACCCACACGGCCGACCTTGCCGAGCAGGAGGCCGAGGAACGAATGCGCCAAAAGGCGGTGAAGGCATATTGTCACGACTGTTGTTGCACGGTAGTAGGTGAATGCGGAATAGGATCGGAAAATTGTATAGCATTACGGGATTTCATCCAAAAACTGAACGAGGCATGAAAACGATTGAGGAAAGGGCGATAGAGTGGGTGGATTCACAGGGAGCTGGGAGCGTGCACCCGTACAACAGGCAGGCGATGGTGGACGCTTATATTGCCGCTTATGAGGAACTGACCCGGTGGAACGATCCGAAAGAAAGCGTTCCGGATCATGAATGGGCTGTGCTCGTAAGGATCACTACAAGGATTTACGACATTGGCTCTTACAGCAACAAAATGGGACGCTGGCTTATTGGAACCAATTCCTTTGGTCGGGACGAAGTTCTCGGCTGGCGGGAGATTCACGAATAAGACAAGACTATGACGAAAGCATCATTTAACACGATAAGCGGGTTGCTGGCCGCGATAATTGGAGGCATCTTACTGCAAGCAGATTGCGGGGATGATAATTGGTGGTCGCGTGTGCTCTATATTGGTCTGATTGTGGGCGGAATTTGGTTATTCAACGAGGGGTACGATAGTTTACCAAAAAGATAAAATAATGACACCGAAGGAACTTTACGAATGGGCGGTAGGGATGGGCGCCGAAAATTGCGACATCATGGTAAACGGAATGGCAATCGACTATTACCCTCCTACAATAGACCATACAATACAAACCATTGAGATAAAACAACCAATGATAAGATGAAAACCAAACTACTGCGCCGACTTCGGAGGGAGGGGCGTTGTCAGATAAATATCTATTCAGTTCGTAAGGATATGGATGGGACGGTTGTTGGCGTGCGCTATGGGTGTAGTTCGGATGAATATGCGAATCTATGGCATTTTGCAATGTCCCCCGATGATCTTAAAGAAGAGGCTGCGAGGATATACATGAATCGCCGCGTTGCGGAGATAAAACGGAAGAGAAAATGAATACTAAAATTATAGCGTGGGTGTTGCTTTCAATCCTCGGAATCGCCACTGTTTGGCTTGGGTATCGCGCCGTGGAGATGCACGAACGGGTCAGAAAATCAATCGAAGAACTCAAAAAAGAAATAGAATCCCATGAAAACAGGAATCGAACTGATTGCGGAGGAGCGCGCTAAAATATTTGCCTCACGCGGCAAGTTGGAGGGGGCATGCAACATGGTTGCGCGCGCAGAAATGCTGGTTGAATTTTCCGGACGCCCTTCCAAAAATGTAGAGGCGGTCAACCTCCTTGCCGAGGCCGGTGCTCTTATCGCCGCCGAGATAGACAGACTGAACGGATTAAAACCGCAGAGCCATGCAGAAGATAATGTTTAACGACCGCTACGGCTTGACGCAGGCGGTCATCGAAGGCCGAAATACCATGACGAGGCGGCTGGTTCCGTGGAGCCTCACAGAGCAATGGATAGAGTTTGTTTCTGATGCTCCGAGCGTGGGCGGTGTATATGTCCATGAAAGCGAAAAAGATTTTTATGAGAGGGAAACGCCCCGATACAAGGTCGGCGAGATCGTGGCCGTGGCGCAAAACTATTTTTCAACTTATGATGAGAGTAAGTGGGAAAACGGAATTTGGTATAATGAGTTTGCAGACGGGAGCGATATAACAAATCACGCAGGGTGGCTTAACAAAATGTTAGTCAAAGCCGAGTATATGCCCCACCAAATCCGCATCACGGGAATCCACTGCGAGCGGTTGCAGGATATTTCGGATGCCGAGTGTTTGAAAGAGGGTGTGCGTGTGGAATTTGCGAGGAATGGAAGTCCGATGTATTATTATTTCGACACTAAGCGATGGCGGGAGGTATGGTTTGATACTCCCCGCGAAGCCTTCGCCGCACTAATCGACAAGGTTTCCGGCCGGGGTACGTGGAAATCGAATCCGTGGGTCGTGGTTTACGAATTTGAGTTGGTGAAATAGTATGAAGAATTTCGATTTAGCAGCCGCCATGCATGGTGCGCCGGTGTGTACGAGAGGTGGAAAAACCGCAAGAGTTATATGTTATGATCGTAGGGGATCAGTGGGAGAAAGAGTCATGGCCCTACTGAATGAAGGTAGCTATGAATCCGTGGAGTTTTATACCGACAACGGGGAATTAATACCTGATAAAATAACCCAAAAGGACCTTATGATGCGCGATGATGACTACGAATATAAGTTGGCGCGTGGGGAGTACGGACCAACTGTCAAAGAAAACTTGACAGTTTATACCCCAACTTGTAAGGAATCCTTACCAGTTGACCGGGAGTACTGGCGGCGGGTGTACGCCGGGCAGGCAATGATGGGTATATTTGCCGGAAGGAACTGGCGCAAAGATGGGGCGCCGGATTGCATAGAACATGCCCGGAACGCTGTTGAACTCGCTGACGCCCTGATTGCAGAACTGGATAAAACGAACAACAATGAAAAATGATCGAGAAGTGCGCCCTACGTGGGTGCTGTGGTGGCTGCTTGCCATCGTGATTTCAGTGGTGTGCATCGCTTTTACCGGGGTAAAGCGGGCATACGGACAGGATGTCCGGGCGATAAAGGACTCGAAAGGGCGCGTGACTCACACCGTCCGCACCCGTAACGACGGCTCCCGCGAGATTCGGGATGCCTCCGGACGGCTCGAAGGGATCGTCCGCACCGACAACGCCGGTCGGGACCGGGTGTATAGTACGCACGGGACCGTGGAGTACACGGCGGACGCCGACACGACCCGCCGGGAACAATTCCAAACATTTTGATTATATTTGCATATGGCCGACGAAGTTATTATCGCGGAGATGCGCTTGGACATGATCCCCGACGAGGCGATCAAAGAGTTTCGATGCCGGGGCGGCATCGGCAGCTCCATAAACGTCAAAATTCAAAAGATGAAGCGCCCGGACCAATGGGGTAACGAGTATTTCATCGCCATCGACTGGGGCCGGGGAGTCAGCCGGGAGGCGGCGTATATCGGCAAGGGACGCCGGGCGCCGTGGCTCAAAGACCAGCCGGGAGCCGCACAGGGCGCCCCGCCGCAGCAGAAAAACCCGTGGGCGCGTCATGACGATACGTGTCCGCCCGAAACAGACGAGGAACCGTTCTAACCGTATAAAAAACACAGACTATGGAATTTGAGATTCTGGACCGACTGCTGGCGACTATCGCCGTGACCACGCAGAACGTCCGCGGCCGTCACTGGACGTTGTACGGCCCGCACTACAAGAGCTGGCACCCTTTTTTCGACGAAGTGTATAAAAAGCTCAACGAAGCGGCCGACAATGTCGCCGAGTTGATCGTTCAGCTGGGCGGAGTTCCGGTGCACAGCATGTCGGGATTCATCGAAACCTCCGTGGTGGCCGACATGGTAACGCTGGGCGACTGGCGGCGTTATGTACGCGAGACCCGCGACGAGCTGGCCGAGATCATCGAGATCATCAACAAGAACGACAAGGAGGGGGTTTGGGATGGCGCCGCATCGAACGACCTGACCCAGATTGCCAGCACCCTGCGGCATTACTACATGTTTGCCGCCCAAACCTTGAAGGAGTAGATGGACGCATACCTGCAAATACTGCGTCAGACGACCGGGTTGGAGTGGATTTCGGAGTATCGGTTCCACCCGCCCCGCCGCTGGCGGTTCGACTACGCATGTCTGGAGTTGAAGATAGCAGTAGAATTAAATGGGGGTAACTTCGTAGGGGGGCGCCACTCGAACCCTGTAGCGTTGGGGAAGGAGTACGAAAAGATGTCGCAGGCCGCGGCCGACGGATGGGCTGTTCTGATATGCACCCCCATGTCAAGGGGACTTGAGGTCATGCGATTCGGCGGCGACGCATTCACGAGAATACTGGCAGAAGCCATAACAAATCGAAAACAACTATACCATGGGAAATGAATTGGAATTTGCAGTGGCCATCTTGGCCATCATGTTGACGCTGGAGACATTTGCGCTGCTCTGCGTATTGGTAGGAAGAATACGCCTGCCCGTGGACCTCGATAAAGAGGTTCAGAAAGCCGTGGAGAAGGCATTAATGGAGGTCGTAAAAGATTCGACCGCCGAGAATTTTCCAGCCAAAAAGCTATGAATGCTCTTAAAATTGCCGTGTCTCTTCTGATCGGGCTGGCAGTAGGTGTAGTGGGGGGTCGATGGTTATGGCCGGCGGACCCTATCATCGACCGGCAGGTGGTGACAGTGTACTACGAAAAGCCTCAATCCGGGCCGAGCACCTACCACTCGGTAACGGTGCGGGTCCCCAATCTGGTGTTTGCTCCGGTAGACACGGTGACAGTGACGGAAACCAAGATCGTAAAGGTGGGTCCGGATAGCACTGAATTACATGTAGCTGTAGAGACGCGACCGTACTCAGGCCCGGATTGGTCGGCGCAGGTGAGCGGCCCGGCCATCGGAGACCTCCACCCGCAGTTGGATTGGATGAAGGTAAATCAACAGACGCAGGTCGTGCAAGGCCCGATTCGAAAAACCCGGTGGGGGATAGGAGTGCAGGCAGGGTACGGCGCGGTACTCAAGCAGGATGTGAGGCTGTACCCCTATATTGGAGTAGGCGTATCTTACAATATAATCAGGTGGTAATGAAACAGCAGGAGGAAGAATACAACTATGGCTGGAAAGTCATAGAAGTGGAGTTTCACCGTAGAGCCGACGAGCTGTTTGATTTTCAGTTCAGGCAAGATTGGAATTTGGAACCGACGTGGCGGATGAATACAAATATACCTCCACCAATAAGAACTATAAAAAAAAGAAACGATGAAAAAGTGGACTTTGATTGCCCTGATCGGGGCCGCGATAGTGCTGATCGCATTGTCGCTTATCAGTAAGACGATGGGTTACGTTATCGTAGCCGCAATGGCCGCAGTATTTGTGGCGTATGGTCTCTTGTGGGCCTATACCAAGTACTGGCCAAGATCGTCGAAATAACAAAGAGAAAGAGGGTCAAATGACCCTCTTTCTTTTAGGACGAAACTCCTACTTTTCCATAGGAGCTGAGGACGTATGATCCATCTACGTATATTCCTTCGATCATATACACCTCACCTGCGGGAATGGGCAGGATCAGCCCAGATGATCCGTTGGGCTGTTTTATGGTTGCTTGTATACTGGATGTATGAGCATTTGAAATGCGCATTTTAACCATAGTCCCAACCGCAATTCCAGTCGAATCGGTCAGATTAATGGTGAGGGCGGTGGCCGAGGCTCGCCGGCATACCAAATAATCCCACGGGTACACCGTAATAGCCGCTACATCGGTAGTGACGGTAGTGGCGTTGAATACTCCGGGAAATGATCCAGTGGGAAGTTTTTCGGGAGTCACGGAGCCGGGCGCCAAAATGGAGCTGGTCACGGAGCCGGGCGCCATCTTGGGGGTAGTGATGGCGGAATCGGCTACTGCCTGCGTCTGCACGATGTTTGCAGGCAGGTTGTTGTCGATGTAGTCCCAGCGCCACAAGGTGCTGATGGATTTTACGTAGGCGATCCATGCCGTGGTTTCCATCGCTCCCGTAACCGCGCCGTCCACGATCTCCCACAGACCAGTTTCGGCTTCGTAGTCGGTCGATGTTCCCGTTTGCTTGGCCGTAGTGACCATGAGGGAATAGACGATGTTCTGGTAGTACGATTGCCCCGTGGACGAGGTTCGGGGTTCTGCCGTGTCGTTCTGGGCTTTGGCATACAGATAGCTGCCCTTCGGGATAGAAAGGGTATCACCGTTCGGAGTCGGGAAAAACTTGCCGTACATCAGCACGCCGCCGCCCTTGTTGATTCGCAGGGAGGTGTTTTGAGGGCCTATCACTCCCTTCAAAATGCAGTAGGGGATCGGGCACGGCCACGCGCCCATCATGCCGAACACCGTATCAGCCATCGCGGCAAGGTCCGAGACGAACACCCGGTTGCCGTTCGAAGTGGCTATGAATTTCTTGATTGTTGCCATGTTGGTTAACCGTTAAATTCGGTGATTTTTTTCTTGTCGTCTACGCGGTAGAGATCGACATGCACCCAAGAGGTGTCTTTCTCCAGCCGGATAGGATAGGGAAGTTTGGATGCGTTTTTTTTGAGGATTTCCCGCACGTTGTGAGAGGGGATGGTAGTGGAGAAGTCGAACCCCTGCGCGAGCATATGAGCCGAGACATACAGCAAGCCGGAGCGGGTTTTCGACGCCACCAGATCGCAGATGTTGCATCGCAGGCCCCGCTGGCTGTACTGACCGCCGCCCACCCAGTTGTTGATGGTCATGGGAAGGCCGAGGATGTTGCGGATGGCCACGAGCGTTTCGAGAAATTCATTGGAGAAATACCGCCATGCCTTCTCGCCGTCGCGCTGGTAGACATGAGGACATACCAGCTCTGTTATCTTGAAGTTTTTCTGAACTTCGGCAAGCAATTCTGATCTTTTCATATCGTTACTTTTTGATTAAGTCCTCCATGTCTTTGGCCACGTCCTCGTCCCAGCGCTTCGCCTTGTTGATGGTGAACTGCCGCAGCCACAAGAACAGTTTCGAACCAGAGAGATAGGCCGCGTTTTCGCAAAAGGACCACAGCTCCGTAAAACATACCATCGCGCAGAGAATATTGGGAAGCCGGTCGGCGCCGAAGTCCCCGCCCAGCACGTCATTCCCGATGACATACAATCCGGCGACCGCCATTGTGCAGAAGCCAAATTTGTAGATCGTGCGCCACGCCGCGTCGGAGTAGAAGCACCATCGCTTCCCGGCGGCGGTCACCCGTTTGTAGGATGCCAGACAGCCGATGACGAAGTCCGTCATGATGAAACATACCATCACAAGGACCAGCGGCCCGATGGGAGCGAAGTAGCCGACGAATCCCAACCACCAGTTGTTACCGATGGTTTTCACGTAAGGCAGAATCGTGTCTTTGAGGATAGAGGCGAGAGACATGGGAGTTTAATTTACAACTATTGAATATTGGATTCCATAGGCCACAAGAGCGTTCAGGTCTGCGATAAAGTCCGGATAGACGTCCGCGTTTTTAAGCCCGGCGGGGATGGTCACGACCGGGGCATTCGCCGTGCTACCGTATTGGTAGAACTCCACGCCCTTCGACATGTCGGCCGAATAGGGGAACATCAGGGTGCCCAGCGACATATCGGAGCTGTACGGGAACATGAAGGTGTCGAAAACCGGCGCCGTGGTGACAGTTATCTCCCCGAAGTCCCCGTAGTAGGCATTCAGGTAGGCTTGGATGGAAATACAGCTGCCGTCGTTGGCCGCCAGTGCATAGTATTTCTTGCACCACGCCTCGTATGATTCGATCTTCGGGAAGAGCGGCGCCAGACAGCAAAACAGGAACTTGTAGAACACGTTCAGCGTCGGACTGGAGTCGTGGTTGAGCGCATACTGCGGACGCAGGATGTTGAACAAAAGCCACGGTATGGATAGATGTCGAAGCATTACCGGATAGGATTAAATACTACGATGTCAGTCAGGTTTTGCAGTGCCGCGCTGAAATTGAAGTAGCCGGATGCCGGCGTCAGAATGCCGTTGGTAGGCTCGGCGCCGTCGCAGGTGATGCCCACGAAGTAGGCGTCGCGCACGCCCGGAACGCCGGCGAGGGCGGTTTCGATGTCGTTCACGAACACCGGGGAGTCGCCGAGCAGGGTTCCTTGCGTGGTGATAAGGATTTCCTTCACGCTGTTCTTGATCTGGGACAGCGAGTAGGTGTCCAGATAGCGGATGAAGAGCTGGGTGGTGGTTATGATGCTGGGCGTCGGCGACGAGATCATCATGCTGATGCCGAATGCAGATTTGGCCGTCATATAGTTTGAGAACTCCGCCAGCTGCTCAGCCGTGAGGGCTACGTTGTTGCCGTTCGCATCCTGCGTGCATACATGCATGTTGATGACGTTTTTCTGCGCATCCACACGAATGGCCACCTGCTTGATGATCTGCTTGGCCGGATCGACCGTTTCGTAGCCGTAGGCGTACTTGGACGGATCGACAACCACCAAGTTGTCGCCGGTTTGGAACGCCAGCGCCGTGTCGATGTAGTACTGCTTCCCCATGACTCGCAACGTTCGGGCGGCCGTCTCGATCACAACCTCCGAATTGGACTGATTCAGGAGAACAGTATTGATGGTCTCGGCGAATACCGCGGCCAGCCGGCGCCAGATGGCTGAATTGCTGGTGCTCGTGAGCGACGAGATGGTTTTGCCGATGTTGGCTACTATTTGTTCATAAGTGGTCATAAAGATTTCATTAAATTAAGGTACGTACGTGAAATCCAGAATCGGCATGATGGAGCCGCGCATGGTGTTGAACTCGATCGCCGGCGCCGTCATGACGTAGTTTTCGATTGCTACGGACAGCGTGAGGGTGCATCCATCCTCGGCGAGCGCCGATAGATGTATGCCATGCTCGGTCTCCAGCTTTTGTTGCATGTCAATCCACAGATCACTTCCTGAGGACAGGTAATACTGCCAACCCAGCTCAGTGATTTGGAGGGTTATTTCAGCCGCATCCGCAACGTCCTCGGAGCCTAAGACTTCAAAGTCCCCCAGCGACGGGATATGGACATTGTAGGTGGGCTGGAAATAGGAGTTGATAATGCCCGGCGTAAGATCGTTATTCGGCGCGAATACGGGGTAGATCGACGGCAGGTTGTCGCCGTAGCCGGCATTGTAGTAGGTTTCGTAGATGGCCCCTTCCGTCGGCGCCGCAACGTTATCTGCCAGCGCCAGCGAACCGCCGATTATAGCATCGTCCTCGGAATAGAACACCACGTACAGTCCGGCCACGCTGGTGATGGCGGTCGGAAGCGGCAGGTCTATGACGAGCCGATTCGACGTGTCTTTTTCCACGACGTTGTAACCGAGAATTTCGCCGTTAAGGTACACTACACCAACCATCGTAGTGGGATCGGCCACTATCTGCGCCATCATCGGCCAACAGCGAAGCTTCACGTTGTTTTCCGTTTTCGGAGGTCCTCCCCACGACTCAGGAATGGACTGGTAGTCGGAGAAGTTCGGAGAGTCGCTGAAGCAATGTTCATGCGATATTGGCGCACTGAATCCGAGTTCCGGCGTCCGCTCCCATAAATGCACCTTCTGCCCGTTTACGACCGTATAAGGCGACTCGTTGGTCGCCGCAGGCATACCATAGAAGGCGTATTGGAAGTGTACCAAATGTTTGAGCGGGTCGAATATCGAGGGCGGCGGGTTGAGGGACTCGCATCTGGAAAACAAATAGACGACATTGTTATCTTGCGTGTATTCGCCTCCGGAAAAGAGATCGGTAACGTCGGACAACAGTCTATTGTTGTAGAATGTGTATGCAACTTGTTTTATTTTGAGGCTGTTGGCAAACATACCCACGGCCGACGTGACTTTCCAGTTTTCGTATAAGATTTGGGATGCTTCTTCCAGCGCAGGACAATCGGCGAAATAGTAGTCCATCTTCGTTTCATTGACTCGGCAATACGAAAGCATGGCATTGCATTTCCACAGCTTCGGGCACCCCCGGAACATCTGCTCAGGAAGGGAGACGAGTCGGAAACACTGAAAAAACATCGAATCGACGTTGTATACGTTCGGCTTGCCTGCAAAGGAGCCGACGACCTCGGTCAGGAATTCGCATCTATAGAAGGCTCTATACCAATTCCCGCTGGGGCATGCCGCGTCGGCATTGGTAATGTCCACTTTAATAAGGGACTTCTTAAATGCTTCTTGATCGAAAGATTGAGTACCCAAAAAGAATGCCCCAGTGCGTCCAAGAAACGTTACCACAATCTCCCCGGTGGTTCCGGCGGCGTAGTTGTGACCAAACGGCGCGTTGTTTTTGATATACTCCACAGGCGTGCCGTCGCCCCAGTTCACATAGCCTTCGTTGTTGTTATTCGCATTCAGGGAAAGGTATTTGCCCGCGATCTTTGACCCGTCAAAGGTGTAGATGATGGAGCCGACATCGCCCAGCATAAATTCCAGCTGTTCCATCTGCATGCTCAGGTTGTCGAAAGGCAGGGATGCACTGTTGAACGGCCGCGCGTCGGCCACCGATACGGCTTCGCTGTTGTATACCACGTCCGGCACCTCGATGATGCGACCTGCCTCCAGCTGCGGGGTATAGGTGTCGAAGCCGTTGGCGTTCATTATGTCGTTGATGGCACGCAGTGATCCGGTCGTGTTGTAGCACACGTCCATCAGCGTATCACCGGATTTTACTTTGTAAGTTGCCATACTCTAATCAGCTTGCATTACGATGGATGTTGCGAAGTATACGTCGTCGCTCCCGGCTTGGATATTCCAAAACGGCGAGTAGGTGAGATGATACCCGGTTTTGGTGGCCTGAACGTTGATGGTCACCTGCTTGAGCGACGCATTATCGCCGTTCCAGATGTATATATCATGATGGCCTGCCGCGGAATCATCCGGAATTTCCCCCACAGAGGTGGGTGACAACCAATCCGACTGCGTGCCGTCGGGCAACGTGTAGTTGATCTTGATGTCAACATCCGACAAATACCCGAAATTGCCACCGCCTACTTGCACGGCTATGCGCACCTCGATGTTGCGTTGTGTTTTATCCGGCGGCGGGGGCGTGGGAATGATAAGATAGGGATCGGGTTCGGCGACGGGGTATTGGGCGTCTACCGAGACGCTGTATTCGCCGAAGTTCTCGCCCTCGGTGATGCGGATGTCGCAGTAGTCGGCGCCGTCCTTTATAACCTGCCGCTTGGCAGTGGCGGCCAGCATGGAGACGTAATCGGGGCGTGCGTTCAGGGCGAAGGTTTCGAATCCCACGCCGAACTGAGGTTGCAGGATGTTGACGGGATTTTTCAGCAACATGAGCGTGGCGTTCTGAATCGACGGATCGACCACAACGGCAAAATCGCCGTTGGAGGTGCCGATGTCGTTGTTTTTCAGATCGAAAATAATGTCGCTCATTACTGTTGCACTTTGTCGTTCGTATAATCCTCCGCCTTGAAAGGCGATACGCTTCCTGCAGGGGGAGCCGTAGTATCTGCTCCGGCCGCCGCAGACCATGTATAGGCGTGTGTATGGCTGTTGAACGCCGACACGAAAATATTCATGGCATTGGTTATGGCGTCCGGGATCACCATGCCGCCGATTGCGCCGCCGTTCATGGTGACTGTATCGCCGGAAAGGGTGAGGGAGCCACCCCCGTCTTTCGACAAATATATGGATTCTTTGTCGATTTTGCAAAAATATCCGCCTACCGACGCTTCGATCTTGTCTACGCGCGTGAAGCTTACCACGAAAGCGTTCTCTGGCTGTTGGTAGGGCACGCCGAGGATCACCGCGGAGTTTACGGCGGGATAAAAAATAACGCTCGCATCCCCGCCGATGACATTGGATAGGCTTATGTCCGGGATTACCAGTCCAGCATCACCAATGCGAACGTTAATTGTTTTGGTCTCTTCATCCACTGAATCGACGTTGCCGTAGAGGATGGACGGCTGGTTCACGCCGTCCAGCAGACGGCGCAGGTCCTTGCCGAAGTCCTCCATACTGCGTATGAATTGTCCTTGATTCATCAGTTCGCCAGATAAAGAAATGTCTTATTTGTAACCGTCAGTATCTGCCGGTAGCCTTTGCCTTTTCCGCACGTCACCTTGCGGCCGATGACGTAATAGCCGCCGCTCAGGGACTTGAAGATGGTGTCATTGAAATTTACGTAGTCGTAGAGCCGCACAAGGGGGTACAGCAACGTGGTGATGGTGCCCTTGTTGCGCTGAGCGCGAAGGCCGGCCAGCACCGACAGCGCCGTGGTGTTCATCTGCTGAGCATTGCGGCCCGGCGTGAAGGGAAGGTCGTACACAAGGCCGTTTTCCGCCCCTTTCTCGATGGTTTTCATGGTTCCGTCCTCCAGATACCGGACGATGACGCGGAAATTCTGGAACATCATGTCCGAGGGCACGATGTCGCGGGCTATCACGTTTACCGACGTGTCCAGCTCCACGGTGGGGGATTCGGATTCCGAGATTCCGAGTCCGCAGTATACCCGCGCCTTGTCGCTCTCGATGCGGACATTGCCGTAGAGTTTATACATGCCGACGATCACCCGCTCCAGTACATCGTATGGCGACACTCCAGTGGCGGGTTTGAGCACAAAATCGCTCTGCATGGATTTGGGGTCCGGCAACAGAGAGGGATAGGCGTATGTCAGCTTGTTGTCCTTGCGGTACTTCGCAAACGCCGCGTTGGCCGTGTCGCACATCTGTTGCAGAAGCGAGGATAGGGGAGTGGTTTTGGGCCACGACTGCGTAACCGTGCCGAATCGAAGCATAAATGCCGCATCCTCGCACTTTATTACCGTCGGGAACCCTCCGATAACATCCCGGATGAATCCGTCAAATTCAAGGCGCTTTTCGAACTTCTGGCCGATGACGGCATTGTCGTGATACCATGCGTACACCTGAATGCGGGCGCCGGTCTTGATATTCCAGTCGTCCGGGTTGATGCGAACGTAGGTGGTCGTGTTTTTTCCCACCCGCTGAACGGCGATGGTGCTTCCGCGCCCCACCTCCTTCGCGGCCTTCGCGGCTATGGTGTAGAAAGGCATCTCGATGGATGCGGTTCCAACGATGTTCTCGCGCGTTTCGTCGGATTCGAAGGATTGGAACTGGCCGATGCTCTTCCCCTCAACGAAAACCTCGTTTCCGCAGATCAGATAGTTTCCCGTTATGTTTCGGACGGCCATGTTATTTCACGGTTGTGGGCACGGACTGCGAATCCTGCGTGTTGGCGGAATTGGTGTAGAGAAGCGGATCGGCGATGTTCACCTCCTGCAATACCAAGTTGATGGAACCGAAGGTGTCGCCCTGCATAGGCGAGAAGCGGTAGGACTTGATGAACGCCCAACCGATTCCTATTTCATTATTCAGCACCGTGTTCTCGATGGCAAAAACCTCGTCGTTCTCGTAAAGTTCATCCAGAAACCGCGTCAGCTTGTATACCGGCGTGGGGTCCCCGCCGCGCGCATTGCGGCGCCGGATGGTGGTGGCCGACATATCCTCTACCTCCTGCGCTTCCCGGCGCTGGATGTTGAACGACACCGACACCACCTTCGGGCCTTTGGCCACCCGCTGAACGATATTGATGCCGTCCACCAGCTGGGATTCGTCGGTTATTTTCTGAGCCGACACCGAGAAGTTGAGCGAAAGCGGCGCATAGTAATCCCCACACACGAATATCGCGTCGGCGATGGGATCATCCGTCAGGCCGGAAAGGGCGTCGCTGATTCGCTGGGCATCATCTTCATGCGTGGACGTGGAATACTCTTGGGTGGAAAGCGGCGCCGGAGACATTTCCGGGGTGTTGTCGCCGGTGCGTATCTTGCCGCCGGGGCTTTCGATCAGCACGCGGACAATACCTGCCTCCGACAGCACGATCTTTCGGGCGTTCAACACCGCATCTGCGGCGTCGAGCACCTGATCCTTCGCCCGCTGGTATATCTGCTCCGGGGAGCTGGCGGCCTGCTGGAGATGGGTAGCGGCTTGAGTGAAGGTATCCTGCGTATTTTGATGGTCTCTGGTATTCATTACATTGCACCGGTTGCGTTGTTGAGTGCGACTTGCAAGCCGCGCATGATGTTGTCGTATAAGGCTCCTTGAAGCTGAGCGCCCAAGTCGGCGCCGTCGTTCACGTTGTCGATGCTGATAGGCATGCTGACGATCTCCCGATTGAAGTTGATAATCAGGGATCGGGCACCTTTGGTGATGTCGGAAAGCCCGTCTGAGGCCGAGAAGTTGGCGCCATTACCATCCAATCCGGCGGCGGGATTGAGTTGATTGAAGAGTTTACCGTAGTCTATGTCCCAATAGGTGCTGCCGTCCACCGTCTGCACGGGTTTGAGAACCATTCCGGGATTCTGTAGGAAATTTTTGGAGTTGGCTCGAAATTCTCGGATGGCAGCCGCTCTTTGGGATGCAGTCGGAGTGAATCCGGCTTTTGGGTAAGGAACGCCCCCTATCATCTCTGCGGAACCAGCGCGCTGAGCCGCCAGTGAAGAGATAATGTAGGAGCTGTCTCGTGTTACCAAATCCCGGAACGCCGAGCGCTGGCGGGCCGCATACAGACTGTCAGAATTTATCACGGGGTACTTGTTGCCCTGAGCATCATAGTAAAACCGATCCCCGAATGAAAATGCCTTTCTGACAGCGCCTCCAGCTGCCGGAACCCACTTTTCGTCTACATTAAACTTGTCGGCATGCCCAAAGGGGACCGATCGGCCAACCCAACCCAAGAAAGACATGATGCCGCCGAATATTTTGGTGAGACCCGAAATAGCGCTTTCTACATCGGCCATCATTGTTCCTATCTTCTCTGGGGAGATAAAATCCGCCAACTTGGGAATGTATTGGTTGGCAACTATGGCCAGCTTGTCGTAGAAAATTCCCAACGACTGGGATATTTTGGGCCAAAACTCCGCATTATCCTGCACTATCTTGATGAATGCGTTCTCCTTATACAGTTGAGCCATACCTCGCGCCTTCATGAACTGATTCGATTCGATCATGCGGTCGAACTCGTTCAGGACGTTCAGCAACTCGGATTTGTCTTTCAGGTAGGAGAAAACATCCCCTGATACGTTCTTTCGCGCCATCGACTGCTGGGCGATCTTGCCGATGATAGGCGCGGCCTGAATAAGCTCCCGAAGGTCTCGCGCAGAGGGCGTAGGCTGACCCAACAACTGCTGGAGGTTGATGTTGACGCGCTCGAAGGGAACGCCGCCCACATGGGCTATTTTGCCTGCCTGCATGGCTATGCGGGTGGCCTCTTCCCGACTTAACGTTCGATTTCCTACGTTCAAGCCGGTAAACATGTTCATGGAGTTGAGCAGGCCCGTGCGGCTAAATCCATATTCTGCCGCTAAGCGACCCGCTTCCTGAAAGGATTTTTCATAGGCCGCCCCCAACCCTTTACGGGCCATTTCGAACTGCATGGTGCTCGACCCGGCCTCGACCAGATTCTGGTTGTTGAGCAGCCGGTTCCCGAAGGCGAGCGCAGAACCGCGCAGCAGGACGTTGAGGCCCTTCGCGGCCACTACGGCGCCGCCCACCAAAGTCAGAGCAGGAGCTACGGCGCCCAAAGGCTTGATGACGCCCGCGGCGATGCGGCCTATCGAACCGAGCACTGCTCCGAAGTTGGACAGGTTGCGCATGGCTCCCGACAGACTCGTCAGGTTGCCCAAGAATGCGCGCTTGAACACGTCCGCCTTGTGGTACAGCCGGTTTACGTTGCTCAGGAACCCTTCGCCCGACAATCCCGGCTTTCGGTCGAAAAGCCTCGCAAGCGCACGGTAGTAAGGCTGTCGGTTAGGTGGGATGTTGGAGTTGCTCCCGCTCCCGGAACCGCGCCCGTCACGGCCTCCACGGCCGCGGCCGGGTCCTCTTTCGAGGTCCCGGATGCGCCGCTCGGCTTTCGAGAGCTGAGAATCGTCTACGTTGATGTTGAGCTTTATTTGATAGGTCTGCCCGTCCATATCATTTCTTGGCTTTGAATGGCGCGTAGATGATGTTGTCGATCACCCACATGGCCATGTCGGAATATTTGTCGATGTCGGCGGCCGACAACCGGGTTTCGAGAGTGGTTATCGGTTCGTGAAACACATACGAAATAAAGGCTTTTTTCAGCAGGAAGGGGTCGTTCCTGCCGTACTCCTTTATTCGTTCGTGGAGGCTGGGTTCTCGGCGGTTCCGAGAAGCCCCATCACCACACCCCAGCGCGATAAAAAACGCTCGATGTCCTTTTGAACCGGATCGGAGCCGTAAAGGTCGATGCAGGCCATAACGTCGTTCACGATGGCCTTGCGCTGTTTGTCGTCTACGATCATCATTTCGCAGAACTTGGTGGCGACAGGCGCCAGCTGCTCCAGATCGCCGGATGCGCCGTGCATCAGCAGCTGAGTGGCAAAATTGGTGTGCGCCGCGGAGGTTCGGGAGAGCATACCTACTTCTACATCTTCCTCAACCTCCTGCTCGATCACCTGAGCCTTAGGGGCTACGCTTCGCTTGAAATACCGCAAGCGGACGGTATAATTCTGAATAATTGTTTGTCCGGACATAATTTTGAGTAAAAATAGCAGGGGCGATTCTCACCGCCCCTGCCGGGTTAAAGCGGTAAAACTGAACGGGTAATACCTATTCCCTGAATTGCGAGGGAAGTGTTGATTTCAGGGCTGTTTCGGTCCACCGAAAAGTCGTCGGACGAAATAGCGCAGGAATCCAGAGAGTAGATGATCGTGCGGGGGACGATCAGGCCTGTCATTTCGAGGGTCCAGCCGATGGAGAAGTTCCCCAAGTCGGTGAGCGATGAAATGAAGCCGGTAGTTATCGACGCATTGATGGCGTCGAGGATGGTCTCGTACTCACCGGTCTGGAGGGACATATTGCCCGTAAATCGTTTGTTGATTACTTTCTTGGCAATAGGTTCCAACCGGCCGATGGCGAAGATTTCCTGAACGTCCTGCGTCCGGGAGATGGAGAGCTGGACACCGGTTACGATGTCGAACATCTGGCCGCGATGGGTGATGTTCATTTTAGCTTCCGCGCTGGAGATGATATAGGGTTCGTACATAGTCGTTGATTTTTACGAAAGTGCTGATACGTACAGAACACCTACCTTCACCCAGTCTACGTTGGGCGACGGCAGAATTTCGATGGACACCAGAATCGTTCGCGTGGACACGAAATTGTTGTCCTGAGCGGCCACCGTCACGCGAATGCCGGAGCACTGGCGCTGACTGATGCGGGGCTGGCAGTAGAGATTGTAGAAGTTGTTCTCGATCTGCGTGGCGTAGGTCCTGCTCAGATCGCCTTTGGCGTCAACAGGGGCCTGCGTGTTCAGAATCTGCGAGAAGAACTCCTGCGCATCGTCGCACACGGCGTTCCCAAGCCGAACGAACTCCAGCCGCGACAACGCCTTCGTCGGGTCGTTGCAGGTGGCGCCGTCGTTGTAGAAGATGCCGGTGGGATAGGGCCGGTGAAAGAGATACTGACCTTTGCCCAGTGCGTCGATGATCGAGGGGTCTACCTCCGTCACGCTTACGACGGTTTCGGGGTCGTTGAAGAACGCCTTCTGCGCCACGGCCGCGCGTTCGTGCGAGCCGATGGATTCAGCGACCGAGATAGCCGACAGAATACCGATGGCTTCTCCCACATCCTTGATGGGGGTGTAGGCCGTGATGTTGCCTTGATCGTCCACCGTAGTGTTGTAGAGCGTGGTGGTAGGCATGTACGCTACCGACGGCGTCGCGTAGGTGGAGAGGTCGGTGATGTTGGAGGCCGAATTTGCCTGCGCCCCATCGACGTTGGACGTATAAACGTTCACGAAGCGGATGCCCTCGGCGAACATTGCATTCTGAATGGTCTCGATGGCCTTTACAACGGTCGGAGTGGTCGTGGGGACCCACCCTGAGGCATCGTCGTTGGCCTGCGAGCACCAGCCGATAAGGCGGGGGCGGTTGTCGTAGTTGGCCTCCAGCGTCAAGCGGATTTGGCGCTTGATGTTCGCCGCATTGGTCGTAACGAAATCACCCTTTTCGCCGCTCGTCAAGATCAGCCACAGATAGGTACCGCTTCCGGCTTTGGCGTAGAACTGCGTCACCATTCCCAACAGGTGGGGATCGTTGTTGAGCAGTTTGGCGTCAGGAGCGTCGGATGCGGCCCAAGCGGTGTAGGAATCCAGACTCGTGATAAGTGTGGGTTTCCCGCTCACCGATCCGGACGAGACTTTGATACCGTACACCAGCGCCGCATTGCCCACGGAGGGCTGACGGCGGCTGAGTGTGGTATCTTTCAGCTCGATGTTAATTCCAGTTTGAGCCATGTTAATGGTAATTTATGCTTATTGAGCGGATTCTTCTTCCTTCTGCGGATCGTCGTCGGCAGCGCCTTCCGGTTCCGGGTCGGGCGCCGGTGCAGGCTGGGGATCGGGTTCGGCGGATGCCTGCCCTTTCTTTCGGCCCGGCGCCTTCTTGGCTTCTTCCTTCGGCGCCTTCTTGGCCGCAAGAGCGGCGGCGGCGGCGGCGAGGTCCATAGGCTGGGGCGTTTCCTTCGTCTGAACCGGTTCGGGCACCTTGCTCTCTACTGTAACCATCAGGTCGTTCAGCTCGTCTTCATTGGTGGGGCACGTCGCTTTGGTGATGGTTGCGTAGCGCACGATCCGGCGGAGCTTCATGAAGTCCCGGCATCGGGTCACGGCCGACTGTTCGTCGCGGTAGGTGTTGGCGTCGCTGGTCACGTAAATCGTGCCGTACGCCATAGCCGCGGCCATAAGGTTGATGAAATACTGCTCGGAATAAACGGGTTTCGTGGACATAATTTTGTGATTTTAAAGTTGTTGGTTATCCCCACTGCCGGGGGGGGGCAGTGGGGAATTGATTTCAGGTTTATCCCTGCGTTGCGGGGGCGATCACGCCGATGCCAAGTCCGCCCTTACGTGCGGCGCCGGCACCCAGACGCATATCCATCGACATGCGCCAGCCGTAGTTCGACGGGTCGGTGACCATATGGACGTTGGTCCGTCCGATGGCGATGATGGCCTCCGAGGGGATGAACGCCAGTGCCGATCCGTACGCCGTAGCCGGGATGACAGGCGGCGTGTAGGCGGGAATGGCGCCCGTTTCGTCGGTGATCTTTCCGTCCAGATACAGTTCCGGGTCGATGATCTTGCTGGAGGCGCTGTCATACAGCGTCGTGATCGAACGAGGACGGAATGCGAAGCCTGCGTACTCTCCGAACATCGGGCGCATGCTTCCGGCGTTCTTGGTCAGCAGGTTCGTGAGCGTGGCGTTCGACTGGAGCTGTTCGTGCATGACGGCCGGCATCACCATTTCGGCGGCGAAGGTCTCCATGACGTAGTTCTGGTTGACGAACGCCGTCTGCATGGCGAGGAAGTCGGCCGGGGCGATCTCTTTCAGCGTTCCGGTTGCCTTCGGGTTAGCCGGGAAGGCGTTCGTTGCCGAGTACGTTTTCTCGCCCGTGGTCAGGCGCGTAACGCTGGCGTCCTCCGACAGCTTCTGGATGATGTAGTTGTGGGCCTTCGACGACAGCCAGCGCAGGGCCTCCGAAGTGCCGAGTGCCACATCGTCGTACGCCAGCAGATCGGTGTTGGCCTGCTGCCAAACGATGTTTTCGAGGGCGAAGAGGTGCATGATGATGCCCACGGGATCATCGTCGTAGAGCGACGGAGACACGTTGACCGGGGCACGCTTGCCGAAGTACACCTTCGGCTTGATGGCCGAGTTGATCCAGATGATGCCGGCCACATCCTCGGCGCTGAGACGCGAAATGCGGTCTGCCCACGAATCGTCCGGGAAGAGTTCGCGGAAGATCATCGTGGACCACTCGATTTTGGCCAAGTCGGGCGTCGTTTCGATGAAGTTCATCGAGTCGAGACCCGATGCGAACTGTTCGAGACGGTTCAGGGCCTCGTCAGCCGTACCGGTGGGACGGCCGTCGATGTCGAAGTTCATGCCCCCGACAGCGGCGCGGAAGCCGCGGTCTTTGGCGGCGAAATAGGCGAACTCGCGCAGGAGGTTCATGCGCGAATCCTGAGCGGCTTCGTTAGGGTTCATTTTCCCTACTGCCGCCGAGAATCGCACGGCTTCGGAGAATCGGTCTTTGCCGGCGTTGTCACGAAGATACTCGTGGATGGTTTTTCTTTCCATAGCGGAACTGAATTGAACGTTGGTTTTACTTGATTTTTCAACCGTATCCTCCACATTCAGGATGCGGGCGGCAGGTTTGGATTGCTCGGTTGTCGATGATGCGAAATTCTCACCGCGCTCTTCGCGGCCGTCGTCATCGTCATCATCCTCTTCTTTCTTTTCGGCGTCGCGCACTTCCTCGGCGGCCTTGCGGTCCTCTTCGGCCATGTCGCTGTCCGCTTTTGCGGCTTCGGCTCCCCGAATGCCGATCAGGCGCAGGAACTCGTTAAACGCTCTGAGGGCGCCTTCGCGCGATCCTTCGAATTTCTCGGTTTCGGAAACCGTACCGGCGTCAGCCGCTTCCGCAGGCTGGGCCGCGGCCGCGAACTGCTCCTGAGCCTGCTCCTGCGGGGCTTCCGAACCCTTCGCTTCGGCAGTTTTCTCCACCTCGGCGGTCTGGTTCTCTTCTTTCATCTTGTTGAGATATTTGGTTAATGATTCGGTATAGCCGGAGGTCAGGGATTCCAGCTCTTCGGCCTCCACAGCGCAGAATCCTACGCGCAGTGCCGGTTCGGCGCCCTCCACCTCGTCCACAGCGTTGGCATTCGAGGGAAGAGATAGGAGGGATATTTCGTACACATCGAAGCGCGTGGCGTACTTGATGCCGTCGCGCAGTGTGTAGTATATTTTGCCGGAGAGAGAGACGGCCCGGAGCGTACCGGCAAGGTACTGATCGCGCCGCTGCCGGGATTGCTCCGTCACTCCGTCAAATCGCAATTCTCCATACCAATCCCCGTCCTCTCCCCGGCGTATGTTCACCACGTTGCCGATAGGCTCACGGGGGTTGTGGTCCCAGAGCAGGATGGGATTTTTCTTGTAGCGGTCCCAGTTGATACCGTCGTTCAGAACGACATAATCCTTGTCGTTGAGCGATTCATCACTGAGCTTCTGCCGTTTGATCTTCAATTCCATAATCAAGTTGTTACGATGGGCAACTCCGTGGTCAGGTCCTGATCCGTTCCGGTGAACCCTTTGATTTTTACCTTTTCGACATCTTCCGTCGGCCGGCTCTCGCGGGCCAGCTCCAGATCGAACACCGTGCTTTCGTACATTACTTCGCACACCATCACTTCGGTGTTGAAGGTATCTTTGGTGGAAATGCGCTGGTAGGTCTTGAAGCCCTGATAGAGAGGCCACAGGTTGTATTTCTGTTGGAGTCCTAGAAAATCACCTGCCGTCTTGGCCTTTTCCACCGCATTGCGGACGCCGTGCCCCAGCGAAATAAGGCTCGCCTGAAACTGCTTGTCAGCGGACCACGAATAATTGGTGAGATCGACAAGCACGCAGAGCTTGATTCTGAGCCGGTCCTTGATGGCTCCGCCTATGAACACGTCGGCGTTGTTGCTGTCCTCTACCCCCACGGCGATGGCCGGGAGGGGGGTATTGACGGTCTGGGTTTCGTCGGATGATATGACGCAGACGGACATTTTATTCGCAATCACGACCTGAGAATTGCGAAGTACCTGAATGATCCTATCTATGATGTCACCGAACATATTTCACGCAAACGTAAGTTATTTTCAGATAAATTCCAAATTCCGGCGAAAAAATTATTTTCGCATGGCCGCATTCACCTCTTTTCGGATCACCTGCATGAACTTGCGGACCGAGCGCCTGCCGATGCCCATATACTGGCGCTGTTTGGGCCGCCGGGGAAGCCATACGCGCTTGGTGGCGCTGGGCGGCTGGCGCAGGGTGGAACCCGTAACAGGCATGCCGGGGCGCCATCCCTCGTTATGCATCTGCGCATAGGAGAGAGGCGATCCGAGCGATACGACCGCGGCGCGGGAAGATATACGGTGTACCTTCGGCTGGATGGATCGGAACAGGCGCCCCGTGTACCGGAGCTTGGGGTAGGTCAATTTGTCCTCGTAGCGCCGTTCCGGCCACCGCTTCCTCACATCGTCGTTGCCGTAGGATTCGTTGCGAAAGTTGGTGCGCGTCTCCTCCAGCATGGACGCCCCCAGCTTTGCCGGCAGCACCTCGATCAGATGTTGCCGTAGCCGGCGGCAGTCGAGTTCGAAGTCGCGCGCGGTTTTCATTCCGTCTCGGTTTTCTCGGTTGCCTTTTCGGTCTGATCCTCCTTCTTCCGGGGGTTGAACACGCGGCCGATCAGGCTCTGTTTCTCCTCCTCCTTCTTTTCGGCTTCGACGTCCGAGGGGTCGATGCCTACGCGCCGGAACGCTTCGGGCTTGAACTTCGACCCCTGCTTGGCCATCATGTTGCCCACGTCCACGAAGGTGCTGATCGGCAGACGGTCGTCGGGGAGTTCGATGATGGGGGCAGATTCGATGGAAGCGTCATCGAACAGCACGGCAAGTTTGTGCTTGGTGTCCTCGCGGTTCATAATCATCAGGGCCATTTCGGCGTCGGCGTTCAGGATGTCCTGATAGATTTCCCAATGTATCTGCGCCAGCTGCTCGGAGTTGGTGTTTTTCTCCGTGGAGCCGAGCAGGGTGCCGCCGGTTACCGCCTGCATGATCTCGGAGCGGTATTCCACGATGTACTCCTTCATCACGCGGAAGGCGTCGGAACCCGTCTGCGTGTTGATGGGGTTTACCTCGATGGAGTAAAGACTCTTGCCGTTGTTCACCATGTCCTGCACGTAGGGGATCAGGGGAATGGTGAGCATGTCGAGGTTCTGAGCCACGGTCTGGGCCTGCGTCTGCGCCTTGGCGTTGTTGGCGTCGTAACCGATGGTTGTGAGGGGGAAAGAGTACCTTTTGCCCAGCACCTGCCAGTCGTTGAACATTTCCACGATGCCGATCATGGCGCGGGATATGGATTGCAGAAGGCCGAGCTTGAAATCCTGATCGCTTTCCGGCTGGAAGAAGAAAAGGTTGTCATAGTCCGAGGCGTTGATGACCTGATAGTATTCGAAGGTCTGGAAACGCAGGGCTTCGTTGAAGATGTCGATGTTGCGCAGGGGGAAGTCCACCACCTTGCGCTTTTCGGGGTTGATGGCCACCATCTTGCATCCGTAGAACTGCGACAGGAGGATGTATCGGATAAACCGTTTGAACCACCACGAGTTGCGGATGTATTTCTCCGTCAGCCGGGAGTTCTCGCGGCCGTTGCGGCCGAACACGAAGTTGCGCTTATAGATGGGTATGAGGCGCTTGTTGATCTGCGAGACCAAGAACGGCGACGACTGCATGCACCACGAGTATAGGGTGTCCAGCAGGGACATGTCCGAGTACTGGATGGCCATATCCACGGCGCGCCGCCACAGCGCCGGCGTCCACTCCCGGCGGTAGTTGTTGAACAGATACCGGGATTCGATATTGCCGGTGCCGATCTGCTGGGGCACCTGAAAAGGCGATACTTTTGGAAACTTAAATTTTGCCATGATTATCCGAGGTATTTGTAACGGGAGGTGATGACTTCCGCGTTGGCGTTCTGGGAATCGGTGCGGTAGGGCGCCGGCTCTTCGAGCGACACCACTCCGCCCTTGAGTTTGATGATGGTTTGGGCGACCTTCTCGTAGGCCGCGGCGAGGGGTTCCGAGTAGTTCAGGCTCGGCGATGCGATGTTGTATGCGGTCAGGACCTGCAAAATCCAGCGTATCGTGTCGTCCTTGCGGCTCTCGTCCTCTTCACCGAGCATGGCCGCCATGTCGAAGATGTTGCCGATGTTGGCGGTAAGCTCCCCCACGGCGGCGCGGTAGGCGTCGGACACGCAGTCCGGGTACATGTTTTTGAACTGCCGGAGCTGTTGGGGCGTGATGTAGATGCCAAGCGCCGATTCGGGGAAGTAGTTCGGCGACATGTCGAGCTGAATGACCGCCGAGGCCCACGCGGCATGGTCCGTGACATCTTCGGTGCATGCGATGCTGATAAAGACGGTTTCGACGTCGGCGAGCCACTCGGCGCCGAGTGTTACCGTCAAGGGCGATCCGGTGGCCATGACGGGTTCCGTCATCTCCCCCGCGGCGGTGCGGCCGAATACAAACGCCTGATCGGCCTGCGCCTCGAACAGATCGGTGAGCGCCGCGGCGAAGCGCAGATACCCGTCGGGGAATGCCGACGCGGGAAATGATGCGCAGACTTGCGTTGCTACGCCGGGGTCATGCGCTCCGGTCGATGGGTCGTATACGCCCTGAATCCAATTTTGGTTTTTGACTGCTACTGGCATCAGCTTGGAATTTGGGTCAGCGTGCCGCGGCGGTAGAAGAGTACCTGCGCGCCGTCGGTGCGCGACTGTTGGACAATATTGTGGTTGAGGAACGTGACGCCCTTCGCGCAGGCGTCGGGTATGTCGTCCTTGCGGTCCGAGGTCTTGGTGTCGGAGAATCGCACGAACTGGTCGATGATATGCTCGTAGACGCCGCATTTCTGCAATTCGTTGCAAAATACGAATTTCCCGGTATTCACCAGCGGCTCCAGCGTCGATTCGATGCACGAGAACTTGTCGCCGTGGTTGAGCGTGTCCCAGCATATCGGCGCCGTCCATCGGTTGTCGATCTGGAAGCGTTGCAGGGTCTTCTCGAAGTCGAGGGGAAGCTGTTTCTTCTCGATGATGATTCGCGGGGTCAGGGGCGCTTTCATGGCCAGCTCGTAGATGTTTTCGAGCATCTGATGGCTCGTGCCCTGCACGGCGCGGCAGTCCCAGAGCCAGATGCGGGTGTCTACGGTCCGCACCAGCGTTACCGTGGCCTTGAAGTCGTTGGTCTCCTTCGACTTGGCCGATGGGTCGGTGTAGATCACGCATTCTACGATCTGGTCGATATGCGGCCGGTAGAGCCACGTGAACTGCCGGAAATACTTTCCGGTGCCGATCTTCGAATACTCGCCGTCGCGGAAGCGGGCGCGGGAGAGGGTGGAGAGTCGGTCCAGCCCCTGAAAGTACTGCTTGGACACAAACTGCACGTTGTCGTCTTTGGAGAAGTGCATGGCGTACATCAGCTCCGTGATGGACTCCGAGAGGGGCGATCCGTCCATGTTCTCCTGCTTGAAGAAGCGTTTGTAGGTCCAGTGCAACTCGGTAGTGGGGTTCAGGGCGTAGAGCATGATGTTGGGCACGGGCAACAGCTGCGCAAGACGCGAGTAGAGGGTTTCGATGGCGGCGAAGTCGATCTCCGACACCTCGTCGGCGAAGATGTGGCCCCAGTCCGTGGAGAGGATTTTGTCGTAGGTGTCGCCGGCGCCGTCCGCCCCGGCGCGTATCGACGCGAACTGGATGTAGGCGCCGTTGAACAGCGTCAGCACGTTGTCCTTGCCGTTGTACTTGGCGAAGGGCTTTCCGCCGACCATGAGTTTCTGGTATGTTTTCTTGCCGTTAAGTCGGGCTATGGCGTCCAGCACGCGGGGCAGCGTCTGACGGATCATACCCATGTTGAGCGAGGTGAAGGTCTCGCGCACCACCAGCGAGTTGGCATTGTAGACGATGGCCTGAACGATCATCCAGAAAAGTATCAGGAAAGTCTTGCCGGAGCGGGACGCGCCGTAAAACAGAATTTCCGTGAACTTTCCGGAGTTGAGCAGGTTATACATTTCTACCTGCTTGGGGTTCAGGGGTATGTCCAGCCGTACTTTCATCAGGTTCTTTCCAGTGAAACGATCACCTCGTCCTTATCGTCGCCGGCGCCGGCCGCCGAGTCTATTTTCTGCTGTTTTTCCTGCATGACGATGGTCTCCTTGGCCAGCGCGATGTAGGTTTTCAGCAGGTCGAGTTTCTTTCCGCACTGATATATCAGCTTGTTGTCGGAGGTTCGCATGGTGACGCGGCGCATGACTTCCATGTCCTCCAGCACCCCGACTTTCAGCAGGAACTCCGTCACGGGATTCTTGTCATCGCCGAAGCGCTTGCGCACGTCCTCGCGGACCTCGGCGCGGACCTCTTCCATCAGGGCGGCGCGCTCTTCG
>ERZ779725.291-NODE-291-length-34464-cov-16.571275_pt1 | contig 34464 bp, 35 predicted proteins | sample MGYA00511890_ERZ779725 | MGnify/ENA primary metagenome ERZ779725 (study PRJEB29588, sample SAMEA2148549) | human gut metagenome | biome: human gut; feature: human-associated habitat; material: faeces | place: Denmark | collected 2008/2010 ...
GCTCGTGCGTCTTGCTTCGCAAGCCGTTCCCTCGCCTGTTTCAATTGGCTTATCTAACACTGCGGCGCGGCTATTAAAGGTTTTATTATAGAACTCAACTGGTCACTTGCTTTTATTTTGCTATAGCTAAAGTGATAGATAAATCCAAATTTATATCTCCACCACAAAACAACCCCCAACCGCAGCAGCTGCGATTGGGGGTTACATACATATTATTTATTCCTTGCGGGTTTATCAATCCGTTACGGGCAGGCTCTCTATAAGATCGGTCAGCTCATAGTAGAATTTGAGTGTCTGACTCTTCGTGCACTGCATTCCGATGACCGTGCCGTGGTCGCCCTCGCGCGTGGGCATGACGTACCATTTGGCGGTCTCGAGCTCCATGCCGGGGGTGTAGTACTCATGCTCGTCGGTGAACGGGTAGCGCGCCGATACGACGTTTACAAGTCCGTCATTCGGAAGCCACGATGCGTCTATCTTGTAGTCGGAGAACAGGTTCTTCGAGTATGCGCCGAGAAGAGTGGCTGACGGGCGCAGAACAACGAGCGTCTTTATCTTCGGAACCTGGGTTCCCGCAAGCGTCTTGCGCGTGGTCTGATACGAATAGGAGAAATAGTAGACTCCGTCTACCGGCTTTGAGAGCTTGTTTATCTCCTCGGCTCTCTCGGGATACATATCGTCCGCCGCGGTGTCAGTGTGGGTCATAATAGTCATGAAAGCCTTTATGAACGCCTCCTCGGGGGTCGAGCCGTCGCCCGGTATGGGGGTCAGACCGAACTGCTCGAGGTGGAAGTCAACATAGCCGTTGAGCTTCGAGCGACCCATTAAGCCGGCGTAGGCGTAGCATGCTGCTTTGCCCAGCTCGGCCATGTTCATGCCGTCGATGATATATGCGAGCGTCGTGCCGTTGTGCGGGGCGCAGAGCGTTGTGACGGAGTTTATGTAGTTGCCCTTGCCGCCGGTGAACAGCGGGGAGATATCGTCGGGCGAGGTTGCCGCCTGCTCATCTTCGCTGCCGTATGCGAGCAGCGCCGTGAGCGTTCTGACCGTCGCACCGCCGAACGAGTGACCGACGAGATTTATCTTCTTTATATTGCCGTACGCGTCTGGCTCGCCCCAGCCCTCAATCATGGGCTTTGTGTAGGTTCTGCCGTAGCGGCTGTGGTTGAATTTCTCGGAGTGCGCCTTGCCGTAGTCAACGCGAGTGCCGGTTATCTGTGCGTAGAGCTCGCATACTCTGTCCCAGTTGCTCGACATCGGGCCGACGGATGCGGCATAGCTTTCATAGTGAAGCTTGTTCAGCTCGTCCATGAGCGAGCATGATGCCGAGCCCCAGTAGGGGAGTGTATCGTCTATTCCCTCGTCTGCACCCCAGCCGAAAAGGCCGTGGACATATACATAGGGGTATTTGTTGATATCAATCGACCCGATCGCGCTCACTCCCTGTGCGGCGAGTGTGAATATGAGCGCCAGAACTGTTATCAGGCTCAGTGTGCGTTTAACGATTTTCGCTTTCATCAAAGATCCCTCCTGTATCATTACATTTAAAAGTTTATCTTATTAATAAAGCCGGGGATTTTATATTTTGTAAAAATAAGATTGTTTTTCACTCTTTTTGTAAAACGGTTTAAGAATTTTTTAAACAGTGTTACAAAAATGTCAAACTTATGTGACGAAAATGACAAGATTTATAAAAAAAGAAAAAATTCCCGAACAATAAAAACGGACCTTTCGACGAATAATAGGCGCAGCCTCGGCGATACTAATCGCAAAAGGAGTGAGAAAAATGATCGACAGAATATCGCTTATTTTAGTAATAATCGGCGCGCTCAACTGGGGCAGCATAGGCCTGTTCAAATTCGATATCGTCGCGTGGATATGCGGCGGCCAGGGATCGATAGTCGCGAGGATCATATATACGCTCGTGGCGCTCGCAGGCATCTGGTGCATCTCGCTGTTTTTCAGGGAGAATACGCTCCTCGAGACGAATGACGGAAAAACGAAGTAAACTTTTCAAAAAAGGAATTGGAAATTGCAGCGGCGGCGGAGAGTGCAAAGGCGCTTTTCGCCGTCGCTTTGTTTAACGCCGACTTATCTGATGCAAAGCCGAGCGCAAAAATTTTTAAATTTTTTGATAACTTTGTAGGGAAAACAGGATTTTTTGCGTATATATTATTGAAAGGGGTGAGAACGGATGAGACTCAGCGACAGTTTTCTCGAACAGCTGCGCGCAAATACGGATATAGAGAGCGTCATTTCTCCCTATGTCAACCTGCGCCGAAGGGGCAAGAACCTCGTCGGACTCTGCCCGTTCCACAACGAAAAGACCCCGTCGTTTACTGTTTATCCCGAAAACGGTAGCTTCTATTGCTTCGGCTGCGGAGTCGGCGGCGATGTGATAACATTCGTGCGCCGAATGGAAAATCTCGACTATATGGAGGCGGTCAAGCAGCTTGCGGACAGAGCGGGAATGGCTCTGCCGGAGGACGGCTATGACGATACCCTCGCCAAAAAGCGCACCGCCGTTTTGGCGGCGAACCGCGCGGCGGCGAAGTTCTTTCACTCGCAGCTCTTTACCGACAGAGGCAGACATGCTCTCAACTATTTCCTTGACCGCGGGCTGACTATGGAGACTATCCGCCACTTCGGCTTGGGCTTTGCTCCGGATGACTGGCGCGCGCTTAAAAATCACCTCAACGAACAGGGCTTTGACGATATTTTGCTCGAGAGCGCGAATCTCCTGCGCCGCAGCGACAAAAACGGAAAAGTATCTTATTACGACAACTTCCGCAACCGCGTGATGTTTCCGATAATCGACCCGCGCGGCAATGTCATAGCGTTCGGCGGCAGAGTGCTCGACGACTCGAAGCCGAAATACATAAACACTTCGGACACGCTCGTTTATAAAAAGAGCAACGGCGTCTTTGCATTGAATTTTGCAAAGAACGGAAACGACGGCAAGCTCATTATCGCCGAGGGCTATATGGATGTCATAGCCCTGCATCAGGCGGGCTTCACAAATGCCGTCGCCTGCCTTGGTACCGCGCTGACAAAAGAGCAGGCGAATCTGCTCTCACGCTATGCGGATGAGATAATCCTCTCGTATGACGCCGATGAGGCGGGTCAGAAGGCTACCGCCCGCGCGCTCGGAATATTCGGCACCACGGGCATGGAGATAAAAGTTCTGCGTCTGACCGGCGGCAAGGATCCCGACGAGATAATCAAAAAATACGGCGCTCAGCGCTTCCGCGATATCATAAACGGCGCGGCGAACGACACTGAGTACAGACTCCTTCGGGCGCGTCAGGGGATAGACCTGTCCACCGACGACGGAAAGGTGAAATATCTTTCCGCGGCGACGGAGGTGCTCGCGGGGATACCGAGCCCCGTCGAAGTCGATGTCTATGCCTCGCGCCTTGCGAATGAGCTCGGCGTGGACAAGCTCGCTATCGAATCGCAGGTGAAATATAAGCGCGAGGGGCTCAGAAAACGCCGCATGGCTCAGCGCGAGCAGGATCAGAAGCGCCTGCTGATAAACGGACAGAACACAAAGAACCCGGAGCGCTCCCAGCATCTGCGCGCCGCAAAGGCGGAGGAGACGCTGATAGCCTCGCTCATGCGGAACCCGGATTTCTATAACAAGCTCAAGGACGAGCTGTCTGCGGATTATTTTGTTACCGCGCTCAACAGACGCATCTTTTCGGTCATCCTTTCGCGCCTTGACGAGGGCGGCAACACCGAACCGTATTTCCTCTCGTCCGAGTTCACTCCCGATGAGATGGACGAGGTCGAGCGCATATTCCGCTCTGCGGCTCAGCTGAGCAACACCGTCGAAGAGTGTGCCGACTGTATAAAAATACTCAAAGAGGAAAAAAATAAGCCGGAGAGCATAAAAGCCTCCGAACTGAGCGACGACGATTTCGCAAAGCTGTTCAGACCCGATAAACAGGATTGATATTCTGTTTTGGGTCATGACATAAAAGACCGACTCAATATGCAACATAAAGAGAAGGAGACAGAGAAGTAATGGATGGTATCGAAAAAAGACCGGCGGTGAAAGCCCTTATCGAAAAGGGTAAAGCCGCAGGCAAACTGACCACCCAGGAGATCGACACGGTAATAGTCGACATGGATCTTGATATCGAGGATCTTGATAAGCTCTATGAGTCTATCGAGGCGCAGAATATCGAGATAATCGACGACCTGTCGATGCTGGATGTGGACGATGTCAACTTCGATCTGGGCGAGACGCCCAAGTCGACCGCTGACACCGCGGGGGTCACTGATGACAAGAACATCACTATCGACGACCCCGTCAAGGTCTATCTCAAGGAGATAGGCAAGGTTCCGCTGCTCACCCCCGAGGAGGAGATCGAACTCGCCATCAGAATCGGCGACAACGACCCCGCTGCAAAGCGCAGACTGACCGAGGCGAACCTCAGACTCGTCGTCAGCATCGCAAAGCGCTATGTCGGCAGAGGCATGCAGTTTCTCGATCTTATTCAGGAGGGCAACCTCGGACTTATCAAGGCTGTTGACAAGTTCGATTACACAAAGGGATTCAAGTTCTCAACATACGCCACATGGTGGATAAGGCAGGCGATAACCCGCGCCATAGCCGACCAGGCGAGGACGATAAGAATCCCCGTTCACATGGTCGAGACCATAAACAAGGTCAAAAAGACCAACAGCCAGCTGCTGCATAAGAACGGCAGAGACCCCACGGCGGAGGAGATAGCCGAGGTGCTCGATATGCCCGTTGACAAGGTGCGCGAGATAATGCGCGTGGCTCAGGAGCCCGTCTCCCTTGAGACCCCCATCGGCGAGGAGGAGGACAGCCATCTCGGCGACTTCATCCCCGATGACGACGCTCCCGCCCCGGCAGACGCCGCTTCGGCGACCCTGCTCAAGGAGGAGCTTGCCCATGTGCTCAAGACTCTCACTCCCCGTGAGGAGCGAGTGCTCTCGATGCGCTTCGGACTCACCGACGGCCATCCTCACACCCTCGAGGAAGTCGGCAAGGAGTTCAACGTTACCCGTGAACGTATCCGCCAGATCGAGGCAAAGGCTCTGCGCAAGCTCCGTCACCCGACGAGAAGCAAGAAGCTCAGGGACTACGTCGAATAATAAAACAAAAAACAGCTGCAAGTGTAAAAACTTGCGGCTGCTTTTTATATTATTGCTCGTGCTTTATTTCTTGTACTTCGCCAGCAGACCTTCGAGGTTCTTGTGGAGTATCTTCTCCCTGTCCTCGTCGCTCAGCGGCAGGGACATAAATGTTTCAAGCTCCTTCTTGACATTCCACATCGGGTAGTCCGAGCCGAAGAAAATTTTGTCCGTGCCGAAGATGTGAATCATCTCCATTATCCTCTCCGGACTCATCGCGTAGAAGCTGCTCGACGAGTCAACATATACTCCCGCTTCAGAAAGCTCCTTTGAGCCGTAGCCCCATTCCGACCATGCGCCGAAATGCGCTGCGATTATGTCGAGCTTCGGGAACTTTTCGAGGACTTTTATTAGCTTCGTCGGCTTTGAATATTGCGTGCGGTAGTCGCCAGTGTGGAAGAGTATCGGCAGTCTGCCCTCGAGCACTTCGTACATGCGCATCGCCTCGGGCGCGTCTATGTCGAACTCCTGAAAATCGGGGTGCAGTTTTATTCCCGAGAGTCCGAGCTCTATCGCCTCGTCAACGATTTCCGGTATCTCGTCGCCACATCCGGGGTGGAGCGTCGCAAAGCCGATGAATCGGTCGGGGTGCTCCGATACGCTCTTTGCAATAAATGAGTTTATCGAGCGCACCTGGTGCGGTGTCGTCGCGACCGAGTGAACAAGAAATTTGTCAACTCCCGCTTCGTCGCCGACTTTGAGAAGCATGTCGACCGTGCCGTCGAGGCTCATGTCGATGTCGTAGAAATCGCCGATGCTGCGCGCCGCCTTTCTGGCGAGCTTGTCCGGGTATATATGTGCGTGGCTGTCTATTATCATTTTTACATCTCCAGTGTGTTGAAACTTATTTTATGCGCGTCAGTTTACCCCTCACTGCGTGATAGTTTATCTCTCCGAGCGCGAATATCGGCGCGTCGCTTTTGAGAGAGTCCGAAAACACTTTCTCAAATTTCGCGTCGGGCATCGCCTCGTTTATTCTTATAACCTTTTCACCGTCTTTGCAGTTGAGCCCGGTCATTCTGCCCGTGTGCGGGTCAAGGCGCGTGGCGATGAGCGTGTGCACCTTGTACTTTTCGCATATCGGGCGCAGCAGAAATTCGGGCGACGCCGAGCAGACGACTGCGGGGAGATCGCGGTTCTCCGGGCGGAAGAACGGATATATTCTCTTTTCGTTCTTCTCCCAGAACTTTTTGACCATCTTTTCCGTGTTCACAAAGCGCAGAAAGCAGAAGAATCTGCCCTTCATCTTGTCGCCGCCTATCTTCAAAAAGAAGCAGGCGAGGCAGACGAGCTGATAGGGAAGAATGACTATCAGCCACGGGTGCCTGACAAGGCAGAAGAGATAGAACACGCTCTCCGAGTCAACTGGGAAAACGGTCTTGTCAAAATCATAGAGGTCGAATTTCATTTTACAACTCCTTAAAGCTCAACTGTCAGCGTGCCGCCGTCGAGCCTGTGAACTGTCTCTTGGCCGCCGTATACAATGTGCGCCTCGCCATTGCCGGTGAGGGAATACGAGGTGAGCTTGCCGCCGCTCCAGGCCATATCGACTTTTATGTTGCCCTTTGCAAGCAGACCGCGGACGCTGCCCTCGCTCCACTTGTCGGGGAGAGCGGGAAGAAGATATATCTTTCCGTCAAAGCAGTCGAGCAGCATCTCGCAGACTCCGCTGACCGCGCCGAAGTTTCCGTCTATCTGGAAAGGCGGGTGCGCGTCAAAGAGATTTTCGTATGTGCCGCCGCCGTGGGAGTAGTTCATGCCGGTTGAAGCCTTGAATCTCAACTGCTGATCGAAGAGCTTCAATGCGTGGTTGCCGTCGCGCAGGCGCGCCCAGAAGTTTATCTTCCAGCCGAGGCTCCAGCCCGTGCCGTCATCGCCCCTTATTTCGAGCGAGCGTCTGCAAGCGTCCGCAAGCTCAGGCGTGCCGTCAGAAGTTATCAGATGCGCGGGGTGCAGACCGTAGAGCATTGAGCAGTGGCGGTGGTGTATCTCCGATTCTTTCTCTTCGTTGTACCACTCGAGAAGCTGACCCTTTTTGCCGATTCTGAACGGCAGCATGCGGTCGAGCTTGCCTTTTAGGATTCCTGCAAACTCCTTGTCCTCGCCGAGGATGTCGGAAGCCTTGATGCAGTTTTCAAACAGCTCGCGGATTATGCTCATCGTCATTGTCGTCGTCTGCGAAACGGCGCAGTTGCTGCCGTTTAGGACGAAGTTGTTCTCGGGCGAGGTCGAGGGCGCGGCGATGAGATAGCCGTCCTTGTCCTCGACGAGATAGTCGCAGTAGAATTCCGCGCTCTTTTTCATTATCGGATAGGCGGTCTCGCGCAGATATTTTTCGTCCATGGTGTATTCGTAGTGGGCGAAAATATGCTCGCAGAACCAGCCGGGCGACATCGGCCAGAATGCCCATACGGCGCATCCGCCGACGGGGGTAGTCATTCTCCAGATGTCAACATTGTGATGCGCGACAAAGCCGTGCATGCCGTACATCTCTTTTGCCGTGCGCTCGCCCGCGACGGACAGATCTCGCACCATCTCTATCAGCGGCTCGTTGACCTCCGGCATATCGCAGGGGAGAACGGGCCAGTAGTTCATCTCGGTGTTTATGTTCACCGTATAGTTGGAATGCCACGGCGGGCAGAGCTTCTCGTTCCAGATGCCCTGAAGCGTCGATGGCTGCGAGCCGGGGCGCGACGAGGATATCGCGAGATAGCGTCCGAAGTTGAACAGCAGGGTGTAGAGAGCGATGTCATTCTTGTCTTTCTTGAAATTGCGCAGACGCTTGCCGGTCGGTATGTTGTCTTTGCCGTTCGAGCCTATGTCGAGCTCAACTCTCGAATAGAGCGCGCGGTAGTCGGCGATGTGTGCGGATTTGACCGCTTCGTAATCGAAATCTTTCGAGAGTCTCTCGATGCAGGGCTCGAGATGCGGCTTGCCGTTTGTGAAAGCGTTGTTCTGCCAGCCGTTGAAGCTCGTCTCTGCGGTGAGATAGAGCGTGACGACCGTCGCGCCGGTTATCTCTATTCCCTTGCCGCTTATATGCTTTTTGCCGTCCGTGTCGGCTTTCACGGCGCAGGTGAAGAGCATACCGCGCTCGCTGTCGACTTTCGAATAGCTCTGCTTATCCGGCTGACCGTTCGTGTTGTGCTCGCTCGGCGCTTCGCCGCTCATGACGAGCAGACCGCTTTGCGACTTGACTTTGTGATGAAGCTGGCATTTGAGGCTCGCCGTGACGTCAAACTTGCCGTTTTCGCAGATGAGGCGGACTGCGATAACTTTATCGGGATGCGACGCAAACAGCTCGCGGCGCATGATGCGCTTGCCCTGCCTGTAGCTGACAGAGGCGATCGCCGTGTCAAGATCAAGCGAGCGGATATAATCTGACTTGCGGTCGGAGCCGTCGAATGTCAGAACGAGGTCGCCCAGGGGCAGGTATGCCTGGCTCCATGTGCTCATGAAGTCGGATTCTATAATATCCTGCGACTCGCGCAGCTTTCCGTCGAGCGCGAGTGCGCGGGCTTTCTGAAAAGCTTCGAGCGAACCGGGGCGTATAGTGTTCTTCGGGTGCCCCGTCCAAAGCTCGTCGTGGTTCAAAGAGACGGTCTCTTCCTCTACTTTGCCGTATATCATGCCGCCGAGCGTTCCGTTGCCGATGGGTAGCGCCTGAGTCCAGACGGAGGCGGGCTTGTCATACCAGAGAAATGATGAATCCTTCATTTTTTAGCTCCTTATTTAAGAAGTAATAGACTAATAGATTATAAAAAAAATCGGGCTTTAAGTCAATGCTTTTAAGAAAATGCAGGAAACCCTGCAATTTTTGCTCTGCCGTCTTGCATTTTTATGTGGCTGTATGCTAAAATCATGTTACATATGTAAACGGAATAAGGTGAATATCCAATATGACAAAACAGCTGCTTTCAAAAATAGAGGGCTGTTACTCTTCCATGTCCAAGGGACATAAGCGGATAACCGACTACATAACCGAAAACTACGATAAGGCGGCATTCATGACCGCAGCGAAGCTCGGTGACGCGGTCGGCGTGAGCGAATCGACTGTCGTCAGATTCGCGTCCGAGCTCGGCTTTTCGGGCTATCCTCAGCTTCAGAAGACCCTGCAGGAGGTAGTCAAGAGCAGACTGACGAGCGTCCAACGCATGGAGGCGGCGGGCGGCGAGGATATGCTCGAACACGCGTTTTCTTCCGATATCGATACGATAAAGGCGACCCGCGAGAGCATTTCGCGCGAGGCGTTCAACGCGAGCGTCGAGGCGATAAACCGCGCGAAGCATATCTATGTCCTCGGCGTGCGCAGTGCGGCGTCGCTTGCAAGCTTTGCGGCGTTCTATCTCAATTTTGTCTATGACAGCGTGACCCTCATCGAACCCGCCGGAACGGGCGAGGCGTTTGACCAGGCGTTCAGAATCAACAAGGACGATGTCTGCATCGCGATAAGCTTCCCGAGATATTCAAAGCAGACGATAAATATGCTGCGCTTTATATCCGACAGGGGAGCGACGGTTATCTCCGTTACCGACAGCGAAAATTCACCTATAGCGCAGTTTGCGACCCATCTTCTCCTCGCGCGCAGCAGCATGGTCTCGTTTGTCGATTCCCTCGTTGCTCCGCTGAGCCTTATCAACGCGCTGATAGCGGCGGCGGCGAGCGAAAAGAGCGGCGAGGTCTACAGCAATCTCAGCTCGCTCGAAAATATCTGGGACGAGTATCAGATATACCAGACCCACGAGGACGAGTAAATTTTTCAAAAAGAGGTAAATTATGCCTGAAGTGCTTGTAATAGGCGGCGGAGCGGCGGGACTTATGGCGGCCGTCACCGCAGCAAAAAACGGCGGCAAAGTCGTTCTGCTTGAACGCAACGAAAAAGTCGGCCGCAAAATAATGATAACGGGAAAGGGAAGATGCAATGTCACAAACGACTGCGCAGATCTCAACGCCCTCATCTCGGCTGTGCCGGTCAACGGCAGATTTCTTTACAGCGCGTTTTCGCGCTTCATGCCCGCAGATACAATGAATTTCTTCGAGTCTCAGCGCGTGCCGCTCAAGACCGAGCGCGGCAACCGCGTTTTCCCCGAGTCGGACAGAGCGTCCGATATAGTCGACGCGCTCTTCTTCGCGGCGAAGCACGCGGGCGTCGATATAGTGACAGGCAGGGCAAAGGAACTCATAATCGAATCCGGTAAAGTCCGCGGCGCGATACTTCATTCCGGCGAGCGGATATATGCCGACAGAGTGATAGTCGCCACTGGCGGCAGATCTTATCCCCAGACGGGCTCAACCGGCGACGGATATGAACTCGCAAGACAGGCGGGGCACACCGTGACCCCGATAAAGCCGTCGCTCGTTCCGCTCGAAGCGCATGAGGGATTCTGCTCGCGGCTTCAGGGGCTGTCGCTGAGAAATGTTTCGATAACTGTTGAGGACACAAAAACGGGAAAGCACATCTATTCCGATTTCGGCGAGATGCTGTTCACCCATTTCGGCGTGTCGGGTCCGATGATACTCTCCGCGAGCTCGCATATGCGGCAGATGGAGCGGGGGAGATATAAAATTGTTATCGACCTAAAGCCCGCGCTTTCGGAGCAGCAGCTCGATGCGCGCGTCCTGCGCGATTTCAGCGAGAACAACAACCGCAATTTCATAAATGCGCTCAACTTCCTGCTTCCCAAAAAGCTCGTGCCCGTCATAGTCTCTCTCTCGGGCATACCCATGGACACAAAGGTCAATTCCGTCACCCGCGAACAGCGCGCGAAGCTCGTTTATCTGCTCAAGCATTTCACTGTTACGGTAACTGACTTTCGCCCGATCGAAGAGGCGGTTGTCACCTCCGGCGGCGTAAAGACCTCGGAGATAGACCCGAAAACGATGCAGTCGAAGCTCATAGACGGTCTGTATTTTGCGGGCGAAGTTATAGATGTCGATGCCTACACGGGCGGATTCAATTTGCAGATAGCGTTCTCGACCGGACATCTTGCCGGAGAGAGTGCGGCTCAATAAAGAAAGCACGAAAGGAAAATCTCTATGTCAATAAATGTTGCAATCGACGGCCCCGCAGGAGCGGGCAAGAGCACAATATCACGCCGTGCGGCTCAGGCACTCGGCTTTATCTATGTCGATACCGGCGCGCTTTACCGCACCGTCGGACTCAACGCACTGCGCCGCGGAGTCGACCTTGAAAACCCCGAGGCTATCGCCGAGAGCGTCAAGGGCATATCCGTTGAACTCAAATATGAAAACGGCGAGCAGGCAGTGTTTTTAAACGGCGAGAATGTCTCGGCGTTCATCAGAACTCCCGAAGCGTCGATGGCGGCCTCGAAAGTCTCGGCGGTGCCCGCAGTCCGCGAGTTCCTTTTCGGTCTCCAGCAGGATATCGCCGCCAAAAACGACTGCGTCATGGACGGGCGCGATATCGGAACCGTTGTTCTGCCCCACGCGCAGGTCAAGATTTTCCTCACCGCCTCCGCCGAGGAGCGTGCGCGCCGCCGCTATAAAGAGCTCATAGAAAAGGGCGAAAAGGTCGAATACGAAAATGTGCTTGCAGAAATGAAGCAAAGGGATTATAATGATTCCAATCGGGCTATCGCTCCGCTCAGAGCCGCGCCCGACGCCATAACGGTCGATACGACGGAGCTTTCGCTCGACGAGTCGATAGAGAAAATAAAAAATGTAATTAAGGAGAATCTTTGATGGAACCGAAGATTAAAGGTAAAGCGTTTAACTACAACGATACCAGAGACAGAAAATTTTATGACGTTTTCGTTTGGATGTTTCATCCGCTCGCAAAGATTGTCTTCAAGACGCAGTATATCGGACGCGAAAACGTGCCGAAAACGGGCAGCCTTATAATTGCCTCGAACCATCGCAACTCATACGATCCCGGTCTCATTGCCGCGGCGAGAGTCCGCAAGATCCATTACATGGCGAAGCTCGAGCTGTTCAATCTCAATAAGCTCGCTTCGTGGATGCTCCGCCACCTGAATGCGTTCCCGATAAGCCGCGGAACGGGCGACCAGCGCTCGCTCAACTATGCCATCCGCCTTGTCGAAGAGGGCAAGGTCCTCGGCATATTCCCCGAGGGCACGCGCTCGAAGGATCCCGATGGCAAGATGCTGCCGCCCAAAGCAGGCATCGCGCTTATAGCCAAGGCCACCCATGCCGATGTTCTGCCCGCATGCATTTATTTTGAGGGCAAGAGCAAGTTCCGCAAGAAAATAACCGTCCGCTTCGGCGAGGTCATTCCCTATGAGGAGCTCGGACTTACGGACGAATCAAATATGAGTGAGATAAAGGACGCTTCCAGACTTGTCATGGGCAAGATAGGGGAGCTGCTTGAAAAGGGCCATGAAAAAGATTGAGGTTGCAAAAACGGCGGGCTTCTGCTTCGGGGTCAACCGCGCGGTCGAGATGACATATAAGCTCGTTGACAGCGGAAAAAAAGTCGCTACTTTCGGTCCCCTGATACATAACCCGGTCGTTATAGAAGATCTTGAGAAAAAGGGCGTTCGGGTGATAAACTCGCCCATAGAAGCGTCCGCCGATACTACCGTCGTCGTCCGCACCCACGGAGTCGGCGCGAGTGTCTATCGCAGCCTTGAGGCTACGGGCGCCGATATCTGCGACGCGACCTGCCCGTTTGTCAAGAAAATACACAGGATAGTCGGCGAGAATTCATCGCCCGATATCCCCGTGCTCATCGCCGGAGACAGCGGTCATCCCGAGGTCATCGGCATTATGGGTCACTGCCACGGCGAGTGCTTCACTTTCCGCAACGCCGAAGAACTCCGTAAAATTTTCGAAAATCATCCGGAATATTCCGAGAAGAAAATAACGGTCGTCTCACAGACCACTTTCAGCGTAAAAGAATGGCAGGAATCCCTAAAAATAATAAAAATACTATGTACAAATGCAAATGTTTTTGATACAATATGTAATGCTACGCAGGATAGGCAGAAAGAGGCTTCCGAGTTGTCGCAGCGGGTCGATATGATGATTATCATCGGCGGCTCGCAGAGTTCCAACACGGCAAAGCTCAAGGGAGTGTGCGAAAAAAACTGCCCGACTTATCTTGTGGAGCGCGCAGCGGATGTTAAAAATATCGATTTCTCCGCCTGCGATGTTGTCGGCGTTACTGCAGGGGCATCAACCCCTGCGTGCATAATAAAGGAGGTACTTTGTAACATGTCCGAAATTCTTAACGAACAATCCAAAGAGCTTGAGGAAGGCGCAGTCGAGCGTAAGACCGATGTCGCTGAGGCGGCTGCCGGTGAGCTCGAGGAGAGCGCAGCTTCCGCACAGCCGGCGGAGGAGGTGCCTTCCGAAGAAGCAGACGAGCAGGACTTCTCCAAGGCTCTTGAGGAGTCTCTCAACAGCATGAACAATGACCAGAAGGTCACCGGTATCGTCATGGGCTTCTCGCCCACAGAGATCCAGGTCGACATCGGCAGAAAGCATGCCGGCTATGTCCCCATGGACGAGTACAGCGCAGATCCTGCTGCTGACCCGAAGAAGGAGCTCAAGATAGGCGACGAGATCGGTCTTATCATCATGAAGACCAACGATGCAGAGGGCACCGTTATGCTTTCCAAGCGCCGTTATGACGCTATGCAGGCATGGCGCGATATCGCTGACGCAGCTGAGACCGATAAGGTCTTCGAAGGCGTTGTCACCGATGTTGTCAAGGGCGGCGTTATCGCTGTTACCGACGGCGTTCGCGTTTTCATCCCCGGTTCTCTTGCAACCGCATCGCGCAGCGAGTCTCTTGACAGCCTTCTGAGAAAGAACGTCAAGTTCCGCATCATCGAGGTCAACAACTACAAGAGAAGAGCTGTCGGCTCCATCCGTGCCGTCCTCAAGGAGGAGAGAAAGGCCGCTGAGGAAGCTTTCTGGGCACAGGCTGAGGTCGGTCAGAAGTATACCGGCACCGTCAAGTCTCTTACCAACTACGGCGCATTCGTCGACATCGGCGGCGTGGACGGAATGGTTCACATCTCCGAGCTTTCCTGGAAGCGCATCAAGCATCCGTCGGATGTCCTGAAGGTCGGCGACGTTATCGATGTCTACATAAAGGCTCTCGATCCCGAGAAGAAAAAGATTTCTCTGGGCTACAGAAAAGACGAGGACAATCCGTGGGAGATCCTTCGCAAGAACTATCCCGAGGGAACCGTTATCGACGCTGAGATAGTCAGCCTTACCGATTTCGGCGCATTCGCAAGAGTTATCCCCGGCATTGACGGTCTTATCCACATTTCTCAGATAGCGGATCGCCGCATCGAGAAGCCTTCCGACGTTCTCAAGGTCGGCGACAAGGTTCAGGCGAAGATCATCGGCATCGACTTCGACAAGAAGCGCGTCAGCCTTTCGATCAGAGCTCTGCTCGAGCCCGCCGCAGAGGACGAGGCTGAGGAGACCGAGGCTGAATAATCAGTTTTGATTTCACTATCCGGTTTCTGCCGTTTGGCAGGAGCCGGATATTTTTATTCCCGCGCGTATGCTTTTGCATAAATTTTGCACAAAACGCGCCGCGCGCTGCAATATCTTTTCTATCCGCGCAGACGGAAAATATATTGTACCGCGGGGCAAAGAGTGGTATAATTATTTTTATAACCGAAGGGAGGCAGATCGATGAAACGCATAACGCTCGTCTGCGGTCATTACGGCAGCGGGAAAACAAATTTCGCGCTCAACCTCGCAGTCAACGCGGCGAAGCGCGGCGAGAAGATAACGCTCGTCGATCTCGATATAGTCAATCCCTATTTCCGCACTGCGGACTACAAGGACGAGCTTGAAGCGGCGGGAGTCAATGTCATTGCCCAGAATCTTGAGGGCACTACCCTCGACGCACCCGCGCTGACGGCGAGGATGTTCTCGATTTTTGAGGAGAGCATGGGCAGAGTGATAGTCGATGTCGGCGGCGACGATGCGGGCGCTACCGCGCTCGGACGCTTTTCGCGCCAGCTCAACGAGTCGGGCTATGATATGCTCTGCGTCGTCAACAAATTCCGCAAATTTATTTCAAGTCCCGATGAGGCAGTCGTGCTGCTTGGGGAGATAGAGGCGGCGTGCCGTCTGAAAGCGACTGGGTTAGTCAACAACTCGCACTTGGGGGCGCAGACGACTGCGCAGGACATTCTTTCGTCCGTCCCTTATGCCGAGAAAACGGCTGAGCTTGCTGGTCTGCCGCTCGTATATACAACTGCGCCGAAGAGTGTCGCGGGCGAACTCGAGGGGAAGATAGACAATCTCTATCCCGTCGATGTGCTCGTAAAGCTCCCGTGGTAAAAATTTTTTGACCGATACCGCTTCCGAGGCGAAGCGGCGGATATATAAGTTCGGTATTCTTGATTAGGAGGAACAGATATGGCAAAAGTCACGATCAATGAAAACACCTGCAAGGGCTGTGAGCTTTGCACGACGGCATGTCCGAAGCATATTATCAGCCTTGCTAAGGATAAGCTGAACCTAAAGGGTTATCATCCTGCGTGCGTCACAAACCCCGACGAGTGCATCGGATGTGCGGCGTGCGCTATTATGTGTCCTGATTGTGCAATAACTGTTGAGAGATAAAGAAAGAAGAGGTGTTGAAAGTGTCAGAAAGAGTTCTTATGAAAGGTAACGAAGCTCTGGCAGAAGCCGCTATCCGTGCCGGCTGCCGCCACTTCTTCGGTTATCCCATCACTCCGCAGACAGAGCTTGCGGCATATATGTCAAAGGTTATGCCTAAAATAGGCGGTACATATCTTCAGGCGGAGAGCGAAATCGCCGCCGTCAATATGGTTCTCGGTGCGGCATCCGCAGGCGTCCGCGCGATGACTTCCTCGTCCTCGCCCGGAATCAGCCTCAAGACCGAGGGTATATCTTATATGGCAGGTTCGGATCTTCCGGCGGTCATTATCAACGTCCAGCGCGGCGGCCCCGGACTCGGCGGAATCCAGCCCTCGCAGTCGGATTACTGGCAGGCGACAAGAGCGCCCGGCCACGGCGATCTGCATATTCTTGTTTTCGCGCCCAGCTCCGTTCAGGAGATGGTCGATCTTGTCGGCAGAGCCTTCGATAAGGCGGACGAGTATCGTATGCCCGCGATGATCCTTGCCGACGGTATGCTCGGTCAGATGATGGAGCCCGTCGAGATAGGCGAAGGCAGCGGCGGCTCGAATGTCGAGAAGCCCTGGGCGGCATGCGGCCACAACGGCGGACGCAAGCATAATATAGTCAATTCTCTTTATCTCCAGGCGGCAGACCTCGAGCGTCTCGTCAGAGAGCGCTTTGCAAGATATGCCGTTATCGAAGAGAAGGAGCCCATGAGCGAGAGCTACATGGTCGACGATGCCGATTATGTCGTCGTCGCTTACGGCGCGTCGGCGCGTGTCGCAAAGGCAGCTGTCCGCGAAGCGAGAGAGCAGGGCATAAAGGCGGGACTTATCCGCCCGATAACCCTCTGGCCGTTCCCGAAGCAGGCTATGCGCGACGCCGCAAAGCACGCAAAGGCTTTCCTCTGCGTCGAGATGAGCATGGGTCAGATGATCGACGATGTCAAGCTCGCTATCGACTGCAGCAGACCTGTTGAATTCTTCGGACGCACGGGCGGAATAATCCCGACCCCCGCCGAAGTCCTTGAAAATATCAAAAAACTTGCAGGAGGCGAAAAATAATGGCAATCGTATTTCAGAGACCCAAGGCGCTTCTTGATGTGCCTACCCATTATTGCCCCGGCTGCACTCACGGTATAATCCACCGCCTTGTTGCGGAGTGCATTGACGAGCTCGGTATAGAGGGCAAGACCGTCGGCATCGCGCCCGTCGGCTGCGCCGTTATGGCATATAATTATTTCGGCTGTGATATGATAGAGGCGCCCCACGGACGCGCCCCGGCTGTTGCAACAGGCGTCAAGCGCGCAAAGCCCGAGGATGTCGTTTTCACCTATCAGGGCGATGGCGACCTCGCCGCTATCGGTACCGCCGAAACCGTTCACTCCGCGACCCGCGGCGAGAACATCACGGTTATCTTCGTCAACAACGCTATCTACGGCATGACAGGCGGCCAGATGGCTCCCACCTCGCTGCCCGGTCAGGTCACTCAGACCACGCCTTACGGCAGAGATATTAAGACCGCCGGCTATCCCGTCAGAGTCTGCGAGATGCTCTCCACCCTCGACGGCACCGCCTATGCGGAGCGCGTTTCGGTTGACTGCGTCAAGAACATAAACAGAGCGAAGAAGGCTATCAAAAAGGCTTTCGAGACTCAGATCGCCGGCAAGGGCTTCTCGATAGTTGAAGTTATCTCGGCTTGCCCCACCAACTGGGGACTCTCGCCCGTCGATGCGCTCGGCTGGCTCAGAGAGAATATGCTTCCTTATTATCCGCTCGGCGTTTATAAGGACAAGACAGCAGAGGAGGAAGCAAAATGAAGGATATGAACGCACTTCTCGCCGGATTCGGCGGCCAGGGTATACTTTTCATGGGCAAGGTCATCGCCTATGCGGGACTCACCGACGGCAAGGAAGTTTCATGGCTTCCGTCCTACGGCCCCGAGATGAGAGGCGGCACGGCAAACTGCAGCGTCTGCATCTCCTCCGATCCCATCTGCTCGCCCCTCGTTGTCACTCCGAATGTGTTCGTTGCGATGAACGGCCCGTCTTATGACAAGTTCATAGACAGCGTCGTTCCCGGCGGAATAGTTATTCTTGACAGCACGCTCGTCGAGCGCGAGGTCAAGAGAGACGATATCACCGTCTGCCTCGTCCCCGCCACTAAGCTCGCCGAGGAGCACGGACTCAAGGGTCTTGCAAACATCATTCTTATCGGCAAGCTCATGGAGCAGACCGGCTTCTGCAATCTCGACACCATGTCGAAGGCAATAGCCAAGGTCGTCCCCGCAAGAAAGCAGCATCTTGTTCCCAAGAATGTCGAAGCTATTGAGCTGGGTATGAACTACAAAGGCTAACAAGTAGGGACTGCCGCATTTAGCGCAGACCGAAGAGCAAAAATAAAAAGGTCATAATTCGCGGATAATAACGCGGATTACGACCTTTATTTTTATTTATTAAACGCCTTTTACAGTGTAAATAATCCGCCGCTTCGCCCGGTTTTTATTTCGGACAAGGCGGCGGAGTTATTTATTTCTTTTTACATCAGCGATCTGTAGAGCTCTGCAAGCTCAGCAACGCTCGTGTCGCGCGGGTTGCCAGGGCGGCAGGCGTCGTCATATGCGGACTGCGCAAGGAACTCGACATCCTCGGGCTTGACGATTTCCTTGAGGTCGGCGGGGATTCCGACGTCCTTTGCAAGCTGTCTGACTGCGTCAACAGCCGCCTTGCGGTACTCGTCAACGCTCATGTTCTCCGTGCCCTCAACGCCCATAGCCTTCGCGATGTCGCGGTATTTCTCGCCGGTCGCGGGTGCGTTGTATTCCATGACGGTCGGCAGGATGATAGCGTTTGCCACGCCGTGAGGGGTGTCATAGAGCGCGCCGAGCGGGTGAGCCATCGAGTGTACTATGCCAAGACCGACATTCGAGAAGCCCATGCCTGCGACATACTGACCGAGAGCCATGCCCTCGCGTCCCTCGGGGGTGTTGTCAACGGCACCGCGAAGCGACTTCGAGATTATCTCGATTGCCTTGAGGTGGAACATATCGCTCATTGCCCATGCGCCCTTGGTGATGTAGCCCTCGATAGCGTGGGTCAGAGCGTCCATGCCTGTTGCGGCGGTCAGTCCTTTGGGCATGGAGGACATCATGTCGGGATCGACAACGGCGACCACCGGAATGTCGTGAACATCTACGCAGACCATCTTGCGGTTCTTTTCGGCGTCGGTGATAACATAGTTTATCGTGACCTCGGCGGCCGTGCCCGCAGTGGTGGGAACTGCGATTATCGGAACGCACTTGTTCTTTGTCGGCGCAACGCCCTCAAGGCTTCTGACATCGGCGAACTCGGGGTTCTTGATGATTATGCCGATAGCCTTTGCGGTGTCCATCGAGGAGCCGCCGCCGATAGCGACGATGCAGTCTGCGCCGCTCGCCTTGAATGCCTCAACGCCGGACTGAACGTTCTGAATGGTCGGGTTGGGCTTGATCTCGCTGAACATCTCGTATGCGATGCCAGCGTCGTCCAGAACATCTGTGACTTTCTTCGATACGCCGAACTTGATGAGGTCTGGGTCGGATGCGACGAAAGCTTTCTTGAAGCCTCTTGCGGTTATTTCTTCGGCAACCGCCTTGACTGCGCCCGCGCCGTGATATGAAGTTTCATTGAGAACGAATCTATTGTACATAATTTTTACCCTCCCGGATATTTTTTTGATAAAGCTGTATTGATAAAACTTTATCTTTTTCTTAATCCTATCATTAATTTTTAAGCGTATTTTAAAGCTCGTTTAAATAAATTGTGAACACGGGAACCATCCGGGAGCAAAGTGTTGATTTAAACCGTGCCGTTGTCCTGATAATCATGCAGAAGCTTCAGCAGCTCGGCGGCGTGCCGACCCTCGTCAACCGCATATTTTTGAAACATTTCTGCGGCTGTTTTGTCGTCCGAAGTTTCTTTCGCGTAGTTTTCGAAGTCGCACACAAGCTCCGTCGAGTTCTGCCACGCCCTGAGAACTCTGTCGCGCGTGGTTATAACTATTTTTTTGTCATTACTCATTTTGTCAGCCCTTTCGTTTTTTGTTATTATGCCCGATACGCCGCGGAAAAATATCGGCGGAGAGTGTATAAAATTTGCCCTGCCGCCGAAAACTAATCTCCGAAGCCAAAATTGAAAGGAGAAGCATATATGCAGCTTACACAGAAAGAAAAGGAATTGCTCAAGGATCTCAAGGGACAGGAGAAGCTCTGCGTCGAGAAATATTCTCAGCACGCCGCGGCGGCAAATGATGAACAGCTCAGCCAGCTTCTGAACTATCTCGGCGGCGTTGAGCAGAGGCACTTAGATATTATCACGAAGATCGACAGCGGCGAGATTCCTCAGCCCGCGGCAGGGGAGGCAGCTCCGAAAAATGATTTCAAGCAGACCTATTCGGTCAGCGAAACGCAGGAAAAGAAGAACGACTGCTATATCTGCTCCGACCTGCTCGCCACAGAAAAGCACGCCTCCGCGCTCTATGACACCTGCATCTTCGAGTTCAAGAACGAACAGCTCAGAACGGTTCTCAACTCCATCCAGCGCGAGGAGCAGGAGCACGGCAAGAAAATATATGACTATATGTCCGCAAACAATATGTATTCGTGATGCAAAAAGGCCGTCCCTCGGGGCGGTCTTTTACATAAGCCCTTGACCGTCGGGCGCGATTGTGATATCCTTGCAGTGTGAAAAATATGATTTGACGGAGTGAAGGAAATGACAGTCAGCGCAAACGAAAGCAGAAAAATAATGGAGCGTATCGGCTTCCCGCAGGAGGCTGTAGACACTATCGGCGATTGCACCGAAAGAGTGTCCGAAAACGCGGATTTCAACGCCCTTGTCGATGAGTTCATCGCCCATCCCGAGAACCTCGACAGCGTGCTCGAAAGACTCAAGGCGCTCAGCGAACAGCTCGGCGAAAATGAGTATACAATGAATATGTGCCTGCTCCTCGGCGCGTGCCCCGCGCTGCGCGAGCGCTATGCCGAAAAGGGTATCGACGAGGCGATATTCTGGAAGAGCATTGAGGATATGCGCTGGAAGCTTCGCGAGTGCATGGACTGCGAAGAGGTCTGGGGCACTTTCGTCCCGCATTGGTACAGGGGCTTTTTTGAGATGACCCGCTTCGGGCTCGGCAGATTCCAGTTCGAGAAGACGGACTTTGACGCCGATTACTATGAGAAGTGCGGCAACACCCTCAAACGTGGTGACACGGTCATAAACTTCCATATCCCCTCGGCAGGACCGTTGACCGATGAGAAGAGACTTGATTCATATAAGCAGGCATACAAGTTCTTCGGCGGCAAGGACGGCGAGCCCATGGCGTTTGTGTGCGGCTCGTGGCTGCTCTATGAGGGGCACAGGGAGTTCCTGCCCGAAAACAGCAACATACTTCGCTTCATGGACGATTTTGATATAATCAGAAGCGCCGACAGAGAGAAGTTCAGCGACGGCTGGCGCGTGTTCGGAAAATACAGCAACGGACCCGTTGATGACCTGCCCGAGGATACTTCTATAAGGCGCGCATTCAAGCAGAGACTTCAGCAGGGCAAGCCCACCGGCTACGGTTACGGCGTGTTCTTCTTCGACGGCGAAAAGATACTCGGCAAATAACGAAAAATTTAAAAAAATTGTTGACAACCGGCTCGTTTTTTGATATCATAGCTGTTGTCGCACGGGAGTGCGACACATAAGGGCCACTAGCTCAGTTGGTTAGAGCACTCGGCTCATAACCGAATGGTCCGGGGTTCGAGTCCCTGGTGGCCCACCAAGAAGCGCCGATCTTCGGCGCTTCACAAATATAGGGGTATAGCTCAGTTGGTAGAGCAGCGGTCTCCAAAACCGCGTGCCGAGGGTTCAAGTCCTTCTGCCCCTGCCATCAAAAGGGTACGAAAAAGATGTACCCGGCAAAAAGCCCGAGTTTATCGGGCTTTTTTGCTACCCAAACGCCGTTTTTCAAAGTTTCAAATTCGTAGATGCAAAAACGGCTTTTTCTCTTTGAAGATAGATACGAACCCAAGTAACAACTGAATACAGAACAAGGACGGCAGATAGTAACAGACACTACCTGCCGTTTTTTTGCCCTCGGAGCCAATCGTTATGCGAGTCCATCTCAAGCTGTTCTTCAAATGGGGCATCGAGTTTGACAAAGACCATCCCTATACCGTTGCCGAGAACGGCAATCGCAGGGTGCAGTACGCCAATAAAGCGGAGCTGATGGACGGGATCGTGAAGAAGTATCATCCCGAAGCTCTGCTCGAAGGCGACGCTACCGGTGAAGGCGGCGAGATGGCAGAACCCAATCAGACGGAAGCGAAAAACCATCAACCGCCTAAAAGCAACCGGAGCCGGAGTAGACAGCCGAAGCCCCTTCCAGAGCAAGTGGATAAAGACGGAAAGAAAGGTGGCTCCCAGCCATCGCAGAAGCAAGTAAACGTAGAGACAGAGCCAGAAACTGTGCAGGAGGTGTCCGATGGGCAGACTTGATTTTCTGTATAGAATGGATCTCCCTCACCGCGCGAAATCCGTATATATCTATCTTGCGGATCGAGCGAACAAAAACGGCGAATGCTGGCCTGCGATCCCAACCATCGCCCGTGAGCTCAAGCTGTCGCAATCCACCGTGCGCAGAGCTCTTCAAGATCTACGCAAAGCCGGACTACTGGAAACCAAGCAGCGATACTGTAAGCATGGCGACAAGAGCAGTCTGCTCTATATGCTGAAGCAAGACTGAAAACAGTTCCCTCCGCCAAGAGGGAACCATACTTATTAACTGACAGGTGCCACCCGTCATGATGGAAGGAGAAGGCGAACCTCCCATCTGAAAAACTACCACAGCAGAAAGAAAAACATATACTCAGATAACGATAATGGCGAATAAGATATGAAGATAGCGTAAATATTTTTGCCGATTCCGCATCCCGTCGTTAGTAATTCGCTGCTGCCTTGTGTATTAATGCCTGTCCCATCAATATACTAATACTAACGGCATTGCCGCTTACGATATTAGCATGAAAAGGAGGTGGGTGTGTGCAGAAGGATAACCACATTGAGCAAATCATTGGTAAGCGTATTCAGAAAATACGCCAGTCGAAGGGCTATACCCAGCAGCAGTTTTCAGAGATGGTTGGACTCTCAACAAATTATCTCTCTGATGTTGAGCGAGGAAAAAGCTCCGTCAGATTAGGAAAGCTCGCCGCAATTATCAACGCTCTTGAATGCTCTGCAGATGAGGTGTTCATAGATGTAATTGATCACGGGTACAAGGTTAAAAGTTCCCGGTTAGCTGATCGAATCGAAGCACTTCCACCCGACGAGCAGGAAAAAGTATTCGCTGTGTTGGATGCCCTTATTAGTCAATCGAAGAAATGACCCACAAAGAGCCTGTAAGCACGGGCTCTTTTCCTTTCTCAACTTTTTTTGCTAAAGACTTTCTTTTTTCGATCTCATATGCTATACTAACGATAATGGCGTTAGTTATTCGCTATAATAGTTATTGGTGGTTAGATGAGAGAGAAGACCTGCTGCTTTACAGGACACAGACAAATACCAGCAGAGTATCTTCCGGCTATCTCAGAAAAGCTGCGGGATACTCTGATTTTTTTATTGAACAAGGATACCAATACTTCGGCGCTGGAGGTGCGTTGGGATTTGACACTCTTGCAGCACAGACGGTACTACACCTTAAACAGCGGTATCCCTGTATAAAGCTGATTCTTGTTCTGCCGTGCAAGGATCAAGCGACCAGGTGGAGAGCCAACGACGTTAAAGAATATGAACGGATAAAATCACATGCTGATAAGATAGTCTACACGGCAGAACGATACTATAACGGCTGTATGCAAAAAAGAAACCGCCATTTAGTTGACGGTAGTAGTCTTTGCATCTGCTACTTGGCAAAACAAGAGGGTGGCACTGCTTACACAGTCCAATACGCCAGTGAGAAAGGACTGCGGGTAGTTAATATTGTAGAATAACAAATAAGATCGCAACTCTTTCGAATTGCGATCTTATAGATGGATATTTTTCGCAGAGTTCACAACTCTGTCAAAAAAGAACGCAGCATCGTTTGATATAAAGGCTTTTTAGCTTGTCTCGACGGCTGATTTGACGGCTAAGACTGCATACAAGCGGCATCTTAAACGGCTCTGACTGCTCGGCACAGTCTTCCGAGATCAACAATAGAATCAGCGCCCTGCGCTCTGAACGAAAAAAGAAACTCGCCGAGGACGAAGGTGACGAACAGCTTGATAAGCTCAAGGAGCTGCAATGCATCCTAAACGAATATGAGCCGACCGGAGCCTTCGACGAGGATTTGTTCAGTCAGATCATTGAAAAGGCAGCCGTGATGAGTAAGTCAGAAATAGCCTTCCATCTGATTGGCGGTCTTAGATTGATCGAAACCATAGCATGAAAGGACGGTGAAAACAAATATGAAGAACAGGAACATACCCTTCGGATACAGATTCGAAGATGGAAAGATCGCCGTCAATCCAGACGAGCAGAACACACTTCAAAGAATCTGCTCCGAATACCTTGACGGACGCTCGCTTCTACAGATCGCCAACGGTCTGGAATCAGACAAGGTGGAGTTCGCCCCCGGTATTATCACATGGAACAAAGCCAGGATTATGCGGATCGTGGATGATGACCGCTACCTTGGAAATGCCACCTATCCACAGGTCATCGATGAATCAACGGTCAAGAGACTACGGAGCCGAAAGACATCCCGCAACACACAGACCAGCACGGATCGACAGTCGGGAATCTACCTGCTGAAAGTCCCGGTTGTCTGTCCAGCCTGCGGTAAGCCGATGCATCGCCTGCAGGACACAAGATGCAAATGCACAGCGAAGTGGGTTTGTAATCAATGCCACATCCAAATCAAAAAAGAAGATTCTGTGCTGATGGAAGACATCACCGACCTTCTGAATGGTCTGATACGAAATCCAGAAATGATCCAACCTGCACAGCCCAGTCAAGCAGAAGCCCCCATTGAACAGCGACGACTTGACAACGAGATTGCGAGAACCCTTGAAGGATATGACTTCGACAAGGATGCTCTTCGAGAAAAGCTGTATCAGCGAGCAGCCATCGGATACCAGCAGATTGGCAACGAGGCATACGTTGAGTACAAGCTGAAAAACTCGCTTGAACAGCACAACATCCTTGACGGCTTTGATTCAGAACTGACCAATAAAATCGTCAAGCTGATTCGGCTCGCAGAGAGCGGTTCTGTCAGCATCATACTGATCAATGATCAAGAAATACGAAAGGAGCAGACTGACCATGCAAGCAACTGCCCAAGTGACGCCACCTAAAGTGGTACATACGATCCCCGCAACAATAAACTTACAAGAGGAAGTCAAGAACTCCCACAAACAGCTTCGTGTCGCCGCCTACTGCCGAGTGTCAACAAAGCAGGAGGATCAGCTCAACAGCTACGATGTTCAGCGCAGAGCTTATACAGATAAGATCAACGGAGAACCCGGATGGACGATGGTCGGCATCTACGCCGACAAGGGCATCACCGGCACAAGCGTCAAAAAGCGTGATGACTTCAACAGGCTGATGCGCCACTGCAAACAGGGCAAGGTCGATATGATCATCACCAAATCGGTAGCCCGATTCGCACGAAACACCCTCGACTGCTTGAAGCCCACTCGGATGCTGAAAGAACACAATGTGGACGTGTGCTTCGAGGAACAAGGAATCCACAGCATTCAGCCGAGAGCCGAGTTCTATATCACGATCTACGGCTCCATCGCCCAAAGCGAATCAGAAAACATCAGCGCCAACGTCCGCTGGGGCAAGGCACAGAGTGCCAAAGAAGGAAACGTACCGTTCCATTACAAACGCTTCCTTGGATATCGCAGAGGCTCGGATGGAAAGCCTGAGATCGATCCCGAGCAAGCGGTTGTAGTCAAAAGGATCTACGAAAGGTTCCTCGCTGGTGACAGCCTCGCCACGATAGCCAATGACCTCAACGCCGATGGGATTCCGACACCTTCCGGCATCGGGCAATGGCAGCGAGGAACGATAGAATCTATCCTTACAAACGAAAAATATAAAGGCGACGCCGTTCTCAACAAGACCTACATCCGAGATTGCCTGTCGAAGAAGGTTATGATCAATAACGGCGAGCGCCCGAAATACTATGTCGAGAATAATCATCCTGCAATCATCGACTCCGGCACATTCGGCAGAGTGCAAGAGAAAATGGCAAGACGAGGTGGAAAGAGAAAGGTCAAGCAGGTCGGCACGAAGACCGAGCAAGGTCGATACTCCAGTAAATACGCACTCACAGAGCTTCTGATCTGCGGAGAATGCGGAACGCCATATCGCAGATGCACCTGGGCAGCCAATGGCAAGAAGAAAGTGGTATTGCGGTGCATCAACCGGCTTGACTATGGCAAGAAATACTGCCACGACTCTCCGAGCATTGAGGAAAGCGTCCTGCAGGAAGCCATCATGAAAGCGGTGTTGCAAACCGCAAAGCAGAATGCCGAAGTGCTCAAAACACTGAAACTCCATATCGGCATGGGCTTATCCGCGTAAACAACTGAGGACAACAGCCTCGACCTTCAGATCAGAATTGCAGAGATCGAAACAGAATTCCAAAAGATGCTCAAGGCCATCGCTGCCGACAATGTCGAAGCCTTCGACGAGGAAAAAGCAAAGGCTCTCATGGATGAGAAAGCAAAGCTCCAGATTCAGCTTGATCGGATTGCTGATACAAAGCAAAAACGTGAAAACGCAAAATCCAGACTCGATGAGATCTTCACGATTATAGAAGCCTTAGTAAATTACCCGATTAGCTATGACGATCAGATTGTGAGACAAATACTTGAGAGCGTGATTGTCGAATCCAAAGATAGAATCAAAGTAGTCTTCATCGGAGGACTTGAAGTTACTCAACTCCTGTGATTGTTTCATACCTCCTCCACACTTACCGCCCCGCCTTATGGCTACTGTCATAAGGCGGGGCGGTAATCCCTTTTCTCGGGAAGAAAAAGGCTTCGAGGGTTCGAATCCATCTATCAAAAACGCAAATCCATCTTTTTGTTTTGTCTTTAGATCGAATGATATGAAACCCCGGCACGCGGAGCGTGCCGGGGCGAGCCGCCGTGCCGCCGGTGGCGGAGGAAGGGAGTTTTCGTTGGCGTAGCGGTCAAAATTTATTGCCGCTCCAAGGCGGAATAAATTTTGGGAATCGCAAGAGGGGTTGCAAAGCAACTTCAAGTCCTTCCGTGAAGACACCATTGAAATCTGCACCCTTAAGTTAAATGGTGTTTTTTATAGAATTCAGTATTCATGCGGCTTTTTGAAGCTGCATTTTTTTTTGTAATTGACCGCAGATTTATAAGTTGAATTATGTTGAATTCTACAAAACAATTTTACGATATTTTCCGTAGAAATTGGAAGTAATACAGAAATGTGTTATAATAATCTTAGACCGACGGCGGCGGAATGCTCTCCAAAGCTTTTCAACCTTTGATTTCGTGTTATAATATGCTGAAATGCGGTGATTTAATGTTACATCCCTTAAGGAGAAAAAAGATGTCCTCAACGGAGTGCGTAGATACAATTCAAGAGGTCGTATACGAATACCTAAAACCTTTAGGCTTTCATAAATTCGGTAGAACAATGCATCGATTTGTTGAGGAAGATATTTCGCAAGTAATTCATTTTCAGAATGGGTGTCCGCAGAAAGGCGTTCGTGAAAAACTGTGGATTAATATTGGCATTCGTGTTCCGGAATGTGCAGAAAAGAAATTTAAAATTTCAGAACCGATGAAAAAATATTATCACGAATACGAATGTAATATACGAACTCGCCTTGGCTTTTTAATAGATGGCGAAGATACATTTTATGACTTGCGAAAAAGTCCCAAAATGATAGCGACAGACATTATTGAGCGAATTAAAAAATATGTAATTCCTGTTTTTGATGTTCTAAATAGCCGCAAATCTATCTTGCTGTATCGAGCAAACTATCCGTACTTTGATCAACTCGGGAATCGCTTAATTACTCTTGAAGAAGCAATGATTTATGGTAGAAGCGGTGATATTGAAAAGGCAAGTGAGCTGTTTAATAAATACTATCAAAATGCACTTAACGAATATAACGTGGATGTTGAAAATGGCATAGAGACTTATTTGCATAAGGGTGAGAGAATGGTCTACCGTAATACAAAAACAGGAAAAACAGAAACAATCATAGCAGACAAAGACGGGTATGTTGTTACTTATTGTGCGAATCGCTGCCATATCGATTACCTTGAAACTTTAGCAACACAACTTGGAATAGCATTGAAATAATATAAAGGAGTGGCTGATTCGATTTCTGATGCTAAAGTGCAGTAAAAAGTGAGTAAATTTAAAATTACACGGCTAAATTCAATAACGGTAACACACTGAGCTGACAAGATGAAACGCCCTCTTGATATATTTCTAATAATAAAAATAATGCGAGGGTTCAAAAACATACAGCAAATTTGAAAGAATATCTTTTTTATAACCCATTCACAAAACTCCTGCGCGTCAGCGCGGGAGTTTTACTTTTTCACTTTTAACTCTTCACTGATTTGCTCGGAGTTTTGGCAAGGTTAAAAGTAATAGTGAACAGTGAAAAAGTAAGGTAGTTTTTCTACCTGCGGTAGAAAAGCATTTGGTAAAGGAGCGAGGAAAAATGGCAGAAAGTTCGCTGATTATGAAATTTTTGATTGAGAGCGGATATTATGACGACAAAACGATGCTTAATAGATGTATCGAGATAAAAAGAATCCTTATCGCCTCCATAAATACAGCCAAAGGGAATAAGTAGCTCTGATACACGCAGATGTATTTTTACTCTTAGCGGCAAAGAAATGTTGACTTGATAATTTTTGCATGTTATGATGAACTCGCAGATATATAAAGGAGAGCCAACATGACGCGGCAGGAATTTGTTGATCAGCTTATAGAGAACGGAATAAATCCTGATATTGTATTGTTTGATTTCGACAACAATGTGAGGGACGGTTATTGCATAAGAAAAAACTATTTTCGTTGGGAAGTTCTGGAAAGGGAAAGAGGAACGGAGTTTTGTTGCATGGGTTTCCCGTCGGAGAGTGATGCATTGACCTACTTGTTCAATAAACTTCTCGGTATATACGCAAGTTGTTGATAAATCAACAATCGAAGTCGGAAGTGCCGATGATATCAGAAATAAACTTTCTCCTTTCGTTAAGGATAAATATTTTATTTGCAAATATTAAAATCAAGACATCTCAAGACATCTATTGAAATGCACATCTCATATATTAATATCAATTATAAGCGCTTCGCCGGGGACTGTTTCGAGATGAATTCTTCCGCTGTGCAGCTGAACCTGCGCTTTTTGCGTCATTCCGCTTGGGGAGAGCGAATATGTCTTCGCTTCATTCCCGGAAAACGGCACTTTTGCGTCGATTGTCTCGCCCGTTTTGCTGTAAGTAAAGCAGTTTTCTCTGTGGATATACGGCAGCAATCACATCGGCGGCATCGACTGCGCCAACGGCTATATATACGCGCCTGTCGAGGGCAAGGTTGACGGAAAGCATCTGTATAATTTCATCCTGCTCTATGACTGCAAAATGCTCAAATATACCGGGATATATTATGATATGTCGAGCGAGTATCTGACCGACGGCATCCCGTGGTGCGCGATAGACAGGGAAAACGGATATCTCTACACCTCGCAGTTCCACAATGTCGGCGAGATACTTCAATATGACCTCGAAACAATGACTTTCCTGCGCGCGATACCGCTCGAAGAGAAGCTCGACAGAATACAGGGCGGCTCGGTCTATAATGGCATGCTTTATCTCTCCTGTGACGCGGCGAACAGCACTCAGGAGCAGATAATCGCGGTCGATCCGAACACCGGCTCGGTTCGCGTGGAGTTCACAAGATATTGCCCGAACTATGACAACGAGGCGGAGGATGTCTGCGTTTATCCCATGGAGGACGGCTCGCTGTTCCATGTTGTCGATTACGATAAGCTCATCAACGCGAATGTGAGCCACTATAAGCCAGCAGAGGGCTGAATTTCCGAAGTTATTTTTATTCAAATATAAAGGAAGAGGTGGAGTTTATGGCAACATTACTTAAAAACTGCAGGATCTACGATGGAACGGGCAGCGACGCCGTGAACGGCAGCGTTCTGTTCGAGGGAGACAGAATAATTGAAGTGGGCGATGTTGACGAGAGCCGTGCCGACAGCGTTATCGACCTCGAGGGCAGGTCGCTCGCCTCCGGCTTTATCGATCCCCATTCCCACAATGACTGGTTCGCCATAAAGACGGAACCGCTCAAATATTTTGAGCCGTTTATCCGCCAGGGCATAACCACATTCGTGACCGGAAACTGCGGCCTTTCCGCCATAGGCTTTGACGATGATACGCCCTATAAAGACAAGATAGGCGGCGGTCTTTTCTTCTTCAACGGCACCACCGGGAAATACGGCTCGATAAAAGAATTCAACGCCGCTATAGACAGAAATATGCCCTGCAATATCGCAACGCTCGTGGGTCATTGCTCGGCGCGTGCGTCTGTTTCCGGATATGAAAACAGAAAGCTCTCGGCGCAGGAGGAGGAGAAAATGCTCGGCATCCTCGAAGATAACCTGCGCGACGGCGCGGCGGGTGTCTCGCTCGGTCTGATGTATGAGCCGGGGCTCTATGCCGACACAGAGGAGCTCAAAAAAGTTGTCAAGCTCTGCTGTAAGTATAATAAGCCGCTCACCGTCCATCCGAGGGCGGAGAGCAAAGTCTCAATGTCCTACGATTCGCTTTTCGGACGTTCGCATCTGCTCAGAGCCGAGGATGAGCTCGTTGAAATATCAAAGGGTACGAACCTAAAGCTCCAGCATTCGCACGCGATATTTGTCGGTCGCCAGTCGTTCGGCGACAAGGATGAGTTCGTCGCCATTCAGAATAGTCTGCGCGAAAACGGCGTCGATGCGATGTTCGATATATATAATGAAACTCTGGGCGTGTCCGTCATAACGGTCGTGCTCCCCGTGTGGTATCAGGGAATGAGCAAAGAGGAGCGTAAAAAGCCGCTCAACAAGCTCAAACTCAGCGTGCTCATCAAGGCGACGAGCATACTTCTCGGCTTCGGCTTCAAAGATATTCAGATAGCGTATATCGGTCCGGGATATGAGAAATACGAGGGCAAGACCGTCCACGAGATAGCAAAGGAGAACGGAAAATCGGATCTCGACATGTATCTCCAGCTCTGCGAAGAGAGCGACTTCAAGGGCAGGGTCAATATGGGACCGTACAGCACTCCCGAGATAATCCGTGAGTTCGAGCATAACCCCAACTGCCTCTACATGACCGATGCTTGGGTCGAGGATTTCGGCGTTCAGAACCCGGCTATCTATGACTGCTATCCGAAGTTCCTGCGCAATTCTCTCAGAGGTACGGGCGACACTCTGCCCAACACCGTCCGCCGCATGACCGGCGCGACCGCCGACAGATTCATGCTCAAAGACCGCGGATATGTAAAGCCCGGATATTTCGCCGATTTTACCGTGTTCGATGAGGACGAGACGAAGAACGCAACGCCTGATCAGACGAAGTCTTTCGGCATAAAGAAAGTGTTCATCAACGGCGAGCTCGTGCTCGATAACGATGAACTCAACAAGTCCGCGCTCAAAACCACAGGCCGTGCGCTGACAGTGTGAAATATTATAAGGAACTCTAAACCATGCAAACCGCAACCGACAAAAAGATAGATTTTCTAAACGACCTTGAGGGTACAGATATCGACAGCTCCGTATATCCCGAACTTGAAAGGCTCTCGCGCGATTGTAATCCCGAGATTCGCAACAGAGTCGCGCAGGTGCTGGGCGGTGCGTGCGGCGAATATACAGATATTTTGCTGCGCCTTCTGAATGACCGGGATGAGCTCGTGAGGGTCAATGCCTGCGATTCTCTGAGCGGAACTGACAGCTGCGAGGCGATAAATGAGCTTGAAAAGCATATTTCCGACAGCTCGGAACTTGTCCGCGGATATGTGTATTCGTCACTGTACGACACCGCGTCAATGAATCCGGCGGCTTATAAGAGCGAGGTGCGCGCTCTGCTTCTGTCTGCTTGTAAAGACGAAAAATCAGATCGGGCGGGAGCTATATTGGCTTGTTCGCTGTATGCATTGGGTGAAGCCGATGCGGCGAATAAAATAAAATCATACATATCCTCTGAGGACTGTTATGTGAGAAACGCCGCCGTTCAACAGCTTCACGCCATTTGCGACGATGCGGATATTTCGTGCTTCCGCAAAGACCTGCAGGCGCAGTATCACAAGGAGTCGGTCGGGTTTGTAAAAGATGCGCTTGAGAGTCTTTTGGAAGATATCCCGGCATAGCACAGTGAAATTGCATCAAAGAGCGTTCTCCGAAAAGAGGACGCTCTTTCGTCTTTCCGTCTTGCTTCTTAGCCGTGCAATCTGATAGAATAGACTCATTAGCAGTGAATTTTTGGAGGACAACTCTGAAAATATTTAACGCCGCCGATTTCGGCATAGTCCCGAATGAGGATATTTCGGAGAAACTCGCAGAGTTTATCTCGGCATTGAAAGCTGAGGACGGGGAGAAGACCGCCGTGTTCGACAGCGGCGCTTATTATATCGACAGCGAGCGCTGCAAGGAATATATGCTCGTTATCACCAACACCGCCGGGTAAAAGGAGTTTTCGCCCAACGAAACGCCGCATCTCAACGCCGTTCCGTTCTATTTCGGCGGCGTGTCGGATCTTGTTTTCGACGGCGGAGATTCGATTTTTGTTATCGACGGCAAGGTGACTAACATAGCCGTTGAAGATTGCCGGAATATAACTCTGCGCAATCTAGAGATACGCCACGCTCACCCGGATATGCATGAGTTTTTGGTCGTTAGAAAAAGTGCATTCAGCGTGGATTTAAAAATCGACAGCGACAGCAGCTTTTCGGTCTATACACTATTATGCTAAATTTGACAAATATATTTTCTCAGTGTATAATATAAAATCTCAAGGCTTCCCAAAAGCTATTTTCGTCGGGATTTTTCGCCCGAATTTTATCCTGTTAAAAGCCGCTTTCGGCGGCGGGAAAGGGTATATTGATTGCGAGGTGCATCAGAGTGATACATAAATTCGGCAGATTTTTGGGCGGCGCGGCAGCCGCGCTTGTCTGCATAATGTTTATTTTCAGCGCGACCGTTTCGGCTTTGCCGCTGGATATCGGTTTTTCGACGACGAAATTGAGTGCCGAAGAGAGGAACAGATTTCTTGGGAGTATCAATTTTGAGTCGACAAATAAAGAGCCCGATTGGGAGTCGATATCCTGCTTTGATGTAAGCGACAGCGGATATATCGCCATTGTCGGGGAATCAAAAAATGGTCACAACAGCATATCGGTGTATGACAAAGACGGGAAGTTTGCCTATGGATATACTCTTGATTGCAGCGGGCGTTTCGGCGTCGGTTGGAACGGAGATAACATAGCCGTCTATTTTGTCAGGGAAGATATTGCAGCGACCTTTGACAGGAATGCAAATAATATCACTTGTGATGAAATACCGGATACAACTGCGAACAGTTCGTATTGGAGCAACGAGGTGCTTTATAAGACCCGGCGCGTCAAAAACGGAGTTCGTTATGAAATGAAGAACACCGGAAAAGTAGCGAGTGCTATATCGCCGTCGTACGCTGTTTTTGAGATGACGGAGCCGGACGGCACAGTGCATGTTATTTTTGACAATAGCAAGGATTATGATATAAAACTGATTAAAACATGCATTGAGGTGGTTGTGTCCTTTGCAGTGGTTGCGTCAATACTAACACTGAAAACCATTGAAGACCGTAAAAAAATAAAACAAAAAAATAAATAAAAGCGAACTTTAATTGCTGCAACCGGTGATTTGGCATTCATGAATGTATGAACGCTCAGAGCCAAAAAACAGTTGCAAACTGCGCGGAGCTCAAAATCCATATATACGAGTGCCGCAAAGAGCCGTATCTCGCGGCGTGTCGGATCTTGTTTTCGACGGCGGAGATTCGATTTTTGTCATAGACGGCAAGGTGACTAATATAGCTATCGAAGACTGCGAAATATAACTCTGCGTAATCTCGAGAGACACCACGCCCGCCCGGATATGCATGAGCTTTCGGTCGTTCGAAAGAGCGCATTCAGCGTGGATTTCAAAATCGACAGCGACAGCAGCTTTTCGGTCTATGCACTATTATGCTAAATTTGACAAATGTATTTTCTCGGTGTATAATATAAAATGTCAAGACTTCCCAAAAGCTATTTTCGTCGGGATTTTTCGCCCGAATTTTATCCTGTTAAAAGCCGCTTTCGGCGGCGGGAAAGGGTATATTGATTGCGAGGTGCATCAGAGTGATACATAAATTCGGCAGATTTTTGGGCGGCGCGGCAGCCGCGCTTGTCTGCATAATGTTTATTTTCAGCGCGACCGTTTCGGCTTTGCCGCTGGATATCGGTTTTTCGACGACGAAATTGAGTGCCGAAGAGAGGAACAGATTTCTTGGGAGTATCAATTTTGAGTCGACAAATAAAGAGCCCGATTGGGAGTCGATATCCTGCTTTGATGTAAGCGACAGCGGATATATCGCCATTGTCGGGGAATCAAAAAATGG
>ERZ779725.309-NODE-309-length-33455-cov-5.272186_pt1 | contig 33455 bp, 40 predicted proteins | sample MGYA00511890_ERZ779725 | MGnify/ENA primary metagenome ERZ779725 (study PRJEB29588, sample SAMEA2148549) | human gut metagenome | biome: human gut; feature: human-associated habitat; material: faeces | place: Denmark | collected 2008/2010 ...
TGCAAGCCACAAGCAGGAAGTTACAGACACACTTTTACAGGAATTTAATAATCCTGCGTCAAAGGGTTACATTCTTATTGCGGCAACAAACGACCTTGAAGGTGTTGACCCTGCATTAAGACGCCGCGGAAGATTAGGAAACTGGATTGGATTTTCAAACCCTGATGCAGATGCCCGTATTGACGTAATCAAAAAAGAGCTTGCAAAAACAGGCAGACTGACCGATGACGTCACAACAAGGGTACTTTCGGCGTGTATAGCGTCGGTCGGAGGCGCGCTTGTGACGGTGTTTTCCGTCGGCTTTGACACATACAGGCTCATCGGCGGGATTTTTTCCGCGTGTGCCGCAGGCGCAATGACGTTTCTCTTCGTCTCCCTTTTCGACAGGCGATATTTCTTTCCCGCCGCATATGAGGCGGGAGGACTGCTGCTTATGGTCGGAGTGACCGTGGCGCTCTCGGAAACCTCGTTCCACTCGCTTTCGCCGGCACTCATCTTCGCCTTCGGCGTGACGCTGTGGTGCGGATATTGCGGCGGATGGGCAAGAGGCTGTGCCGCGGGACTCATGCTTTCGCTCGCCTGCGGTGGCGGCGGAATTGCGGAGCTTGCCCTTTTCGGACTTTTTGGCGGACTGTTTTTCCCCGTCAATTGCGTCGCCTCCTCTTCCGCCGCGCTTATAGCGCTCGTGGCCTGCGGTGCAATATCCGGCGGGATTGAAAAGGTGCTTTTATTTCTTCCGGAGGCACTGATAGGCACGTCGGTCATAACCGTAATGTCAATACTGAAAATAATGCCGCGATATGTGCCGATTGAGGAAAGCTCTGCCGAAATGCTCTGCCGTGACATCACGGACAAAAAACGCGAGGAGGAAAGAATTATGAAGCTGAAGCTCCTGTCCGGCGCGCTTGCGTCGCTTTCGCAGGTGATAAAAAACATTTCCGACCGTATGCGCAAGCCGGATGAAACGTCCCTTGCGGGAATGTGCAGGCAGGTGTGGGCGGAGAAATGCGTCGGTTGCCCGATGGACTGCCCCTGCAAGAATATGTCCTCCGTCGGCACGGACACACGCCTTGAAAGATTTGTTTCAAAGCTGATGACGGCTGGAAAGATTCCTCCGTCACGTCTTGCGGAGCTGACAAGGTGCAAATGCCCGAAAAGCGAGGAGATAATCGAGGAGATAAACCATCGCGCGTCAAAAATGATTGAATATGCGATAAAATTCGATAAGACAAGCGTTTTCGCCTTCGATTACGGAACGATGTCCCAGCTTATGTCGGACGCTGTTTCCCAGAGCGGCGCGGGATATCCCGTCGACCGCGTCCTTTCGGACAGGCTCGCAAAGGCGCTCCTCCGCGCGGGAATTTCCGCAGAGAACGTCGTTGTCTGCGGCGACAGAAAAAAATACATAGTGGCGACCGGCACCTCCCTTCTTTCCGGCACGATGGGCGCGGACGAGATACGCAAACTGTGCGAGGAAATCTGCAGGGTGCGCCTGCTTCCGCCGGAATATACGGTTCAGGGCGGGTGCGCCGCCATGACGCTTGAAGGCGCAAAGAGTATCGACGTTTCATATGCGGGCAAGCAATCCGAAAAGGACGGCGAACGCGTCTGCGGCGACAGCGTATCGGTGACAGAGTCTGCCGACGGCTGTTTTTACTGTTTCATCTGCGACGGCATGGGCAGCGGTGAGACCGCCGCGCTTACGTCACGGGTGTGCCGTGTGTTCCTTGAAAAGATGCTCGCCTGTGGCAACGACAAGACAACGACCCTTGAAATGCTGAATATGTTCCTCAAAAACCGCGGCGCGGAATGTTTTGCAACTATAGACCTGCTTGAAATCGATATGCACACGGGAACCGCTTCATTTATAAAGAGCGGGGCGGCGCCTTCGTATATCGTCCGCGGCGGAAACCTTTTCCGCATTGCCTCGGGCACGCTTCCCGTCGGTATTTTATCGGATATTTCCGCAGAGGTGACGGAGTTCGGGCTTGAAAAGGGCGATGTCATTGTTATGGTCAGCGACGGCATCTGCGGAGATCCGGAACTTGACAGCACATGGCTATGCGATTATCTGGCAAAGGAAATGACTGACGACCTAGCTCTGACAGCGGAGAAAATCATGCTTCGGGCAAAGAAGGAAAACAAGCGCTCGGACGACATGACCGTCGAGCTTCTGCGCATTGAAGCTCCCGCGAAAAACGCAATGGACAAAGTCCCTTCCGTGACGGGTGAGTTTTCGCCTTTCGGCGATGATTTTTCCGTCCAAATCGGAGGATAACCGTCCAAAAACGAGCTTTTCGGAGAAAAACAGAGGAAAAATCGGCTTAAATTCCGTTATTTTCGCCTAATTTCGATTTTTTTAAGTTTTTTTCAAAAAAATATTGCATTTTATATATATATCTGCTATAATGCTCTTGTGAATTTCGGATGGGGTTCCCGTCCGGTCGAAAATAAATTTTTTGATATTGTTCACGGCACTTTTTAATGCACGGAAAATCTCGGTTTTTCGTGCATTTTTTAGATTTGCGAAAGCAAAAATTTATAATTAAAAGTGGGAGCAGAAATGGACCGTAATACTAAAATCATCGAGCTGAGAAATGTTTCAAAAAGCTTTGACGGCGAAACCGTACTCAAAAATCTTTTCCTTGACATTCACGACAAGGAATTTATCACCCTGCTGGGTCCCTCGGGCTGCGGCAAAACGACTACGCTTCGTATAATCGGCGGCTTTGTTGAACCCGACGAGGGGGACGTATGCTTTATGGGCGCAAGAATAAACGACCTGCCGCCTTATAAACGCAACGTAAACACCGTTTTTCAGAGATACGCTCTGTTTCCTCATCTGAACGTATTTGAAAACATCGCCTTCGGGCTTCGTGTCCATCGCACACCCGAAAGGGAAATCGTTGAGAGAGTTGAAAAAATGATAGCTCTCGTAAACCTCAAAGGCTTTGAAAAAAGAAACGTGACGACTCTCTCCGGCGGTCAGCAGCAGAGAGTTGCAATCGCGCGCGCGCTCGTCAACAATCCGAAGGTTCTCCTTCTGGACGAGCCCCTCGCCGCGCTTGACTTAAAGCTCAGAAAGGATATGCAGAAGGAGCTGAAAAATATCCAGCAGCAGACGGGGATAACGTTTATCTACGTCACGCATGACCAGGAAGAAGCCCTCTCAATGTCCGATACAATCGTCGTCATGGCGGACGGAGAAATTCAGCAGATAGGCACCTCCACGGATATATACAACGAGCCGAAAAACGCCTTCGTTGCGGACTTCATCGGCGAGTCGAACATTCTGGACGGCACAATGCTCGATGACCTCAAGGTCAAATTTTCCGGTCACGTTTTTGAATGTGTCGATAAGGGCTTCGGCAAAAACGTCCCCGTCGACGTTGTCGTTCGTCCGGAGGACGTCGATATCGTTCCCATCGAAAAGGGAATGCTCAGAGGAACGGTCACGTCGGTCACCTTCAAGGGCGTACACTGGGAGATAATCGTCGACATCGGCGGCTTCAAATGGATGATACAGACGACGGATTATTGCGCTCCGAACGCTGAAATCGGACTTTTTATAGAGCCCGACGCAATTCATATAATGGAAAAATCCGAATATTCGGATATGTACGGCGACTACTCATCTTACAGCGAGGAATTCGACGAGCTCTCCGACGCAAGCACAGATGAGGAAGATGACGAAACGGAGGCGGAAGAGGAATGAGAAAAACATCGTTTCTTGAAAAATTCGCCGCCGTACCGCACATCGTCTGGATATTGCTCTTCGTCGTTGCTCCGCTGATATTCGTCGCTTACTTTGCGTTCACCGATACTTACGGCAACTTCACCTTTGACAACATCACAATGCTTTCAAGCTATGCGCACATCTTCCTGCTTTCCGTCTGCTTTGCACTGATAGCAACCGCGATCTGTATCCTCATCGGATACCCGCTCGCATTCTTTATCTCTCAGCTCAACCCGAAAACGCAGAAGGTGCTTGTCATATTGCTTATGTTGCCTATGTGGATAAGCCTTCTCATAAGAACATATTCGCTTATGGCAATTCTCGATAACGGCGGACTTCTCAATTCCCTGCTCGAACAGATAGGGCTTGCGAAGGTGAAGATAGTCGGCACGTCCGGCGCGGTTATCCTCGGCATGGTTTATGACTTTCTTCCTTATATGGTTCTGCCGATATACACAACGCTTTCAAAGCTCGACAAGAGATATTTTGAAGCGGCGGCAGACCTCGGTTGCAGCGGGACGAAAACACTTTTCAAGGTTGCTTTCCCGCTCTCCCTCCCCGGCGTTATTTCGGGAATAACAATGGTTTTTGTCCCTTCAATAAGCACATTCTATATTTCCCAGAAGCTCGGCGGAGGCAGCTTTGACCTCATCGGCGATACTATCGAACGTCATTTCCAGAACAAGAGCACATATAACATCGGCGCGGCGGTTTCGCTCGTAATGATGATACTCATCCTTATCTCCGTTGCGGTTATGAACCGCTTTACGGACGAAAATGAAGGCGAAGGAGGTATTATTGTATGAAAACACTGTCAAGAATATATATACCTCTTATATTTCTCCTGCTCTATGCGCCGATCCTTGTTGTCATAATCTTCTCGTTCAACAGCGCAGGCTCCCTCAACCATTTCGACGCCTTCTCGCTTCATTGGTATAAAGAGCTTTTCAGTGACGCAACCGCACTCACTGCGCTCAAAAACTCGCTTTATCTCGCGGTCGCCTCATCTCTTATCGCAACCGTTATAGGCACATTTGCCGCCTTCGGCATAAGCAGAATGAGAAACCGCCATATAAAAACGGCTGTCATGTCTGTGACGAACGTTCCGATGATGAACCCCGATATAGTTACGGGCGTTTCGATGATGCTGCTCTTCGTTGCGGCAATGTCCGTTCCGTTTATACCGATCAAATTCGGCAGAGCGACGATGCTCATCGCGCACACAACCTTCTCTCTGCCCTATGTCATCCTTTCCGTGCTTCCCCGTTTCAAGCAGATAGACCGCTCGATATGCGACGCGGCGCTCGACCTCGGTTGCACACCCGCACGCACGTTTTTCAGAATAGAGCTTCCGATGGTGCTCCCCGGAATAATTTCGGGACTTATGCTCGGCTTTACGCTCTCGCTTGACGACTTCGTAATCAGCCATTTCGTCTCCTCTCCGGACTTTCAGACTCTCCCGCTCTATATCTATAACCAGACGGCGCACGAGGTCAAATACAGTATGTATGCGCTCTGCTCGCTTATGGTCTTTGCGATACTTATCCTGCTGTTCCTGGTCAACTTTGCAGGCTCTGTCGGAAAGAAGAAGCCGAAAACGGCAGGAGGTGCAAAATGATGAAAAGAATTATTTCCATTTTATTTACGGTTCTGCTCCTTGCGACGCCCTTTCTTATGACGTCGTGCGAGAAGGCAGATGAAGGAGAAGAAACAGTCTCAGATGAGACGACAACTCTCTATGTCTATAACTGGGGCGAATACATTTCGGACGGCTCGGACGACTCGCTTGACGTAAACCGCGCGTTCGAGGAATACTGCCGCAAGGTTCTCAAAAAGAACGTAAAGGTCAACTATTCGACGTATTCTTCAAACGAAGACCTCTATGCAAAGCTCTCAAGCGGCGCCGTCAGCTATGACGTCATAATCCCCTCGGACTATATGGCGGCAAGACTTGCGGCAGAAGATCTCATAATGGACTTTGATCCCAAGGAAAGCATAGAAAATTATAAATATATTGACGATCGCTTCAAGGGGCTTTATTATGACCCCGATGAAAAGTTTTCCGTTCCTTACACCTTCGGCACCGTCGGCGTGATATATAACACGAAGTACGTCCCCGAAGATGACGAAAATATCGGCAGCTGGGCGCTTATGTGGGACGAGGACTACAAGGGCAACATCCTTCAGTTCAACAACCCCCGCGACGCCTTCGCAACGGCGCAGTTTTATAATAAAACAAGCATAAACTCCGAAAATCCGGACGACTGGCGTGCCGCGCTCGACCTTCTTGTCAAACAGAAGAGTATCGTTCAGGGCTACGTCATGGATGAGGTCTTCAACAAGATGAAGGGCGGTAGTGCTGCGATCGCTCCGTATTACGCCGGCGACTATTTCACAATGTATGGCGACAACGAGGATCTCGCTTTCTATCATCCCGAAGAAGGGACAAACGTATTTGTTGACGTTATGTGTATTCCCTCAAGCACAAAGAATTTTGATCTTGCAAAGGAATATATAAACTTCATGCTGACGGAGGAAATCGCCGTTGCAAATGCGGAATATGTCTGCTATGCCTGGCCCAACACCCTTGTAAAAGACAATGAAGACTATATCGCTTATATGACAGAGGAAGTCCATCCCGATGCGATATCAATCCTTTATGATTTCGATATGTCGAATATGGAGTTCTTCTATGACCTTCCCGATGACACGAGATTGCTTATGAATTCCCTCTGGGAGGATCTCAAAATCGAAAGCAACATAGGCGCGGCGATATATATCATCTGCGCGGTGATAGTCGTCATTCTTGTTGCGATATTCGTCACGCGCTTTGTGATAAAACGCAGAAGAAAATACTATTTCGATAAATATTCAGCAAGCTGAAAGGAGATATTGAAATGAAAAAAGCTTCCCGTATCATATGGGGAATTCTCATTCTTGCGCTTGGCGTCGTGCTCTTCGGCAACGCCGCGAAGCTATGGGACGTGAGTATCTTTTTTGACGGCTGGTGGGCGGTGCTCATCATGGCTTTGGCGCTATTTTCCGTCTGCACGGACAAGCCGAATATAGTAAACGTTTATTTCCTGATATTCGGCGGAGTTATGCTTCTCAAAGAGCAGGGCGTGCTCATTCCCAAAGAAACAAGCTCATGGCTCATAGCCCTTGCCCTTTTGATTGTAATTGCCGGAATAAGCATTATTATCCACACAGCGTTCGGCTCTAAAAAAAACTATAAAACCGTAACGCATACCGTCTCCTCCGATGACTGCGTGAACGTTTCCTTCGGCGAGGAGACAATCGGCTGGAACGGCAACGAATTTGAAAAAGGCAACTATTCAGTCGCCTTCGGCTCGCTCACGCTTGACCTGCGCATGGCAGTGATCGCCGAAAATGCACAGCTTTCCGTATCGGCTAAATTCGGCGAGCTGAACGTCCTTCTTCCGGACGATATTGACGCAGAAGTTGACGGAAACGTCTTTCTCGGACAGATCGACCCTCCCTCCGGCGGCGGAGAAAAAAAGCTGAAAATAACAGCGTCCGCAACATTCGGTCAGGTCTCGATCAAAAAATAAGCAAAAACCTCACGGCAACCGCCGTGAGGTTTGTTTTTACTTTTTATTTTCTTTCAGCCTTTCAAGCACGAGCGCATATCCGTCACTTCCGTATGAAAGGCACTTGGCAACGCGGCTGATAGTTGCCGTGCTCGCGCCTGTTTCCTTAGATATTTCCTGGTAATTTTTCTTTTCCGAAAGTAGCCTTGCGACCTCATATCGCTGGGAAATATCAAGAATTTCCTTTATCGTGCAGGCGTCCTCGAAAAATTTATAACATTCGTCAACCGTTTCAAGCGAAAGTATCGCTTCAAAGAGGGCGTCCGTTGCGGGAGAGCGCAGCTTATCCATAAAAAATCCTCCGTAGATTTGTTTGCTTTAACAGTATAACACTTTATTTTGTTAAAGTCAAGCAAAAAAATAAAAAGCAGCAGCGTGCTTTACAAAATCGAAAAATGTGATATAATAAAGAAAAATATTGTCGGCGGAGGATAGCGGAAATGCAATCCATAAGAGAAATATATAAGATCGGCAGAGGACCGTCAAGCTCGCATACCATGGGTCCCGAAAAGGCGGCAAAAGTCTTTCTTGAAAAATATAAAAATGCCGAAAGCTATAAGGTCATCCTCTACGGTTCCCTTGCGAAAACCGGAAAAGGACATCACACCGATCTTGCAATAAACAGCGTTCTCGGCGCGGAGCGGACGGAAATAGTTTTCGACACGGAAACAGTCGGCCTTCCACACGAAAACACAATGGACTTTTTCGCATATTCCGGCGGCGAAGAGATCGGATATATGCGCGCGCTCAGCGTCGGCGGAGGGGACATTTCGGTTGACGGTTTGCCGTCCGTAACGCCCCCCGAGGTCTATCCGGAAAACAGCTTTGAGGAAATTGCCGCGCACTGCAAAAAATATAATCTACGCCTTTCGGACTACGTTTATAAATACGAGGGCGAGAGCATAAAGGATTATCTTGCGACAGTCTGGCAAACTATGAAAAAAGCCATTACCGACGGACTTTCCGAAAGAGGTATCCTCGAAGGCGGACTGAATGTCGAAAGAAAGGCGGCGGTACTTTTCGGTCAGCACCCCAAAAAGAAAAAACCGACGCAAACAGGGAAAACCGCATTGTCTGCGCCTATGCGTTCGCCGTCGGCGAACAAAATGCGGCAGGCGGAACCGTTGTCACAGCGCCGACGTGCGGAGCGTGCAGCGTACTCCCCGCGGCTCTTAAATATATGCAGGAAACACATGACTATTCCGATGACGAAATTATAAATGCGCTCGCCGTCGGCGGGATAGTCGGAAACGTCGTAAAGACAAACGCCTCTATAAGCGGAGCGGAATGCGGTTGTCAGGCGGAAATGGGTACGGCATGCTCAATGACTGCCGCCGCGCTCTGCGAGCTTTCAAAAATGAAACTCAGCCAGATAGAATACGCCGCCGAGGTTGCAATGGAGCATCAGTTGGGGCTGACGTGCGACCCCATTTGCGGACTTGTTCAGATACCATGCATTGAGCGCGGAGCAGTTTCGTCCATGCGCGCCATAAACGCTCTCAGCCTTGCGACCTTCCTCGCAAGCTCAAGCAAGATCTCTTTTGATAACGTCGTAAAAACTATGTATCGCACAGGCAAGGATATGAATGCCCGCTATCGCGAAACCTCCGAAGGCGGCCTTGCATACACATATAAAAAAGACTGACCTACTTTTCTTTGACCGTACTTTTCTTTGAAAAGAAAAGTAGGCAAAAGAAACTTTAATAATCGGGGAGTGCGTGCAGAGTTTTAATTATCTGCACGGACAGGGCTTACAAAAAAGGCAAAAGAAACTTTAATAATCGGGGACGATATGCAGAGTTTTTGACAACTGCGCAGACGCAGCTTGCCAAAAAAGCAAAAGAAACTTTGGTTATCGGGAAGTTTGTACAGATTTTTAATCATCTGCGCAGACGTAGTTTACCAAAAAGGCAAAAAGCTCCGGTTATTGGTTTGATAAAACTTTATAGTGTCATAAAAAGGGGCGGTTTTCCGCCCCTTTTTGCTTTGCACCGCCCTTTTCTTTGAAAAAAGAGGGCGCAAAAGAAACTTTAATAAATTGTTTTGTGCAAATATTATATTCTCATAAAAAGTGGAGGCTATCCGCTCTTTTTTGATTTTTAAGTTGAAAAGAAAAGCGGGGAAAGGATCTTTGGTTATCTGGTTTTGCACTCTTTTTAGTCTCGCCAAATGGTGGGGGGAGAGGCGCTGCAAGAGAAAAATCTCGCGCTTTTTTACGTTCCCGCAGGCACAAAAAGCTCCGCCTTTCATAGCGATGACGCTGACGGGTCAGATAATCTCTGCCTTGAACTTTTCAAGATAGTTTCGGGATTCCTTTGCCTCTCTCTGCGAGGACTGCTTGGCTTGCATAAGCAAGCCGGCATATCCCAAATTGCTTTCTTTCGTACTTTCTTTTCAAAAAAAGTACATAAATCATCATCAATTCAAATAACCAACTGCATAAACCCCAAAGCGCACCGCGAGAAATTCCGCGGTGCGCTTTGGGGTTTGGGGATCTATGAATGGGGAGGGGAATGGGATCAATCAAACATACCGCCGCGCTTCCAGTCACTCTCTCTGTCAAGGCGGGTAACCTCGCAGGCAGAAAGCTCGGAAACGGCTTTATAAACAGCTTCGCATATGGACGAATTGGAAATTGTGAAAACCATGTAATCGCCTGTAAGTGCGCCGACCCATGCGTCGGGAGTGAGACAGCCGCAACGATCGGCTTTGCTCTTTGTTCTTATCGTTTCGGCAGCGGCTTTTACATCAACGCCGTCCTTGAATTTAATAACTATGACGGAATGTGTGTGCCATGAGCCGTCGGGCTGGGATTCGATTGCCGAATCGATCAGCTTTGCAAATTCCTTATCGTCAATTCCCAGAATATCGATTGCGATATCCGCCGTAATCTCTCTGTGGTGGCACGCTATCGACCCAATGCCGTATTCGCTTGTGTCGATTTCCTTTGCCTTTTCGACAATCTTGTCAAGCACATCGCCGATTTCGCCCTCAAACGCCTTTTTGACCGTGGGCGTGACGGGATCTTTCTTTTCGGTTGTTGTTTGAGTTGTTGTTTGTTTACCTGTCGTGGTTGACTTTGCTTCTGTCGTTGTATTATTTGTTGTGTTGTTGTTTTTGTTTGTTGTGCAACCCGCAATGACAACCGCAACTGTCAGCACGGCAAGCACAAACGCGATAATTCTTTTCATTTTGTTTCACCTTTCAGATAAATAATTTTCTCCGTTACGGAATATACGTCATTACCTTCGCCGGACGACGTTGTATAGCAATAAGAATATCCGTTGTCCGTCCAGACGGAATATGCGTAACCTTCAAAGGTGTAATAATGCACCGTCACGCCGAGGATTTCTCTGTCGCCCGTCAGCTTGCCGCCGAAAATGCCGCTTATATCGCCGCTTCCGCGCATAACTTTGAGCGAGCTTCCGTCGGTATATTCAACTTTGCCGCTCTCGACTTTCCCGTCGCTTGCAAAGATAACATAGCTTTCCGGCGTTTTTTCTTTCAGCTCCGGAACGGAATAGCCAAGATATTTTTCCATTTCGTCATAAGAGTCGACGTAGGTCATCGGATTCGATACCATCACGTTTCCCGGATTATCCGGGTCGCCTCCGGGCTTACGCAGCACAAATGCGGTTGTAAATGCAATACATATACACGCCGCGACAGCCGCAACAGACCTTATGATGGCTCTTGCCTTGCGCATTTTTTCTTTTCTTATAAGCGCGTCCAGCTTTTCGGCGGAGTCTGTTTCTATCGCCTCGGCGACGACGGTTTCATCAATACCGCCGACGGCTTCTGTAAATTTATCGGCTTTCAACGTTATACCCCCTTTTCAAAAGAAATTTTCTGAGCTTTTCCCGCGTGCGGAAGAGTTTCAGGGAAACATAATTTTCGCTTTTTTCAAACCTTTTTGCAATCGACGCGATGTCTTCGCACAGGAAATATCTTCTCGTGAAGAATACCCTCGCCTCGGCGTTTTCGCCTTCCAGGAAGAGATTTATTTCCTCGGAGAGGGTTGATATTTCCTCGTCGCAGACGCCGCAGAAGTTGTCATCCTCAATTTCCGAGAAAAGAACCTCGCCCGAGCCGCGCTTTTCGCGGCTGTTATGACGGTATCTGTCTATCGCGGCATTGCGGAGTATCTTGCAGACGAATGCGCCCAGTTTTTTCGGTCTGTACGGAGGAATCACGTTCCACACCTTGAGATAAGCGTCACTGACGCACTCCTCGGAGTCCTCTCCGCTATGTAGAATTCCGTCCGCAACAGAGAGAAGAAGCCGGCGGTATTTGCCGTCAAGCTCGGCGAGCCCTTGCTGATTACGATCATATATAAGGTCGATTATTTGCGTATCTTCCATTGCTATGCTTTCCCTTCGCCTTTCTTTCCGTGGCACTCGTATATAATAACGACGTTTGCCCGCGGAATATTTCAACAAAACGAAAAAAATTTTATAAAATGCCGAAAAAGCGGCTCCGGACGGAGTCGCTTTTTTCTTATAACACTTTGGAGAGGAATTCCTTTGTTCTTTCCTGTTTTGGCGCGGTGAAAATCTGCTCCGGCGTGCCCTCTTCAAGGATGTTACCCTTGTCCATAAAGAGGACTCTCGTTGCAACCTCGCGGGCAAAGCCCATCTCATGCGTGACGATAACCATCGTCATTCCGGTATCGGCAACCTGCTTTATAAGATCCAGAACCTCGCCGACCATTTCAGGGTCAAGGGCAGAGGTCGGCTCGTCAAAAAGCATGACCTTCGGATTCATGGCAAGTGCGCGGATTATGGCAATTCTCTGTTTCTGACCGCCGGAGAGAGTCGACGGATAGACATTTGCCTTGTCTGTCAGACCGATTCTGGCGAGAAGAGTCATTGCCTTTTCGTTTGCTTCGGCCTTTATTTGCGCCGCCGTCTTTTCGACTGTCGGCACGGGCTTTTTATTTTTTCTGAAAATATTCCCGAGCTTTGTGAAAAACGCCTTGCGTTTTGTTTTTTTGAGGTCGGCAAGACCGATCGTCACGGGCGCGAGAGTTATGTTCTGGAGCACGGTTTTGTTTGCGAAAAGGTTGAACTGCTGGAAAACCATTCCCATATGGCGGCGATGAACGTTTATATCGACGCTCATATCGGCAATGTCGACGCCGTCAAAAATAATGGAGCCGGAGGTTGCGTCCTCCATACAGTTGAGACAGCGCAGAAACGTGCTCTTTCCGCTTCCGGAAGGGCCGATGACGACAACCTTTTCGCCGTCTTCGATATTTGTCGTTATCCCTGTCAGAACATCAAGGTCGCCAAAGCTCTTTTTCAGGTCAATTACGTTTATCACTTCTGCGCAGCCTCCTTTCCATAGCCTTTATTCCGAGAGAAATTATCGCAACAATCACGATATACATCAGCGCCATTACAAGATACGGCACCATGTATTCATACGAGCCTGTACCGATCTCGTTGAACGTTTTGTAAAGGTCGACAGCGGCAACAAAGCTGACAACCGACGTATCCTTTACAAGGGCAATAAGTTCATTGCCGAGCGTCGGCAATATATTTTTTGTCGCCTGCGGAATGACTATTTTCAGCATAGTCACCCAATAGCTCAGCCCGAGAGCCCGTCCCGCTTCCATCTGTCCCGCGTCGACCGAAAGAATTCCGCCTCTCATTATTTCGGAAACATATGCGCCGGAATTCAGTCCGAAAACGAGGATACATGTGTTGAGAGAGCCGATGTCTATACCCATAAGCGGGCAAAGAATATAATACGCGATAAGAAGCTGAGCAACTATCGGCGTTCCGCGGAAAAATCCGACATAGACAGTGCATATTTTATCAAGCACGCGCGGAAGCCTCTTGTATTTCGGCATGACCCTGACAGCCGCAATGAGCGTGCCTATCACAATACCGATCACAAGACCCAACAGCGCTATTATAAGAGTATTTTTAAGTCCGACGTCGAGAACGCGCTTCCATGCGCCGCCCGGTCCGAACTTGTTCCAGAATTTTAACCATTTACTCGCGAAATCCATCTTTGTCCTTTCACAGCGACGACCCCGTCGCAATAATAATCACGGCGAGGTCTCTGTTTAACCGTTTATTTTAATTAACCGTTGACAGCCTTTGCAATTGCCTTTGCGGGAGCATTATCAACAATGACATAGTTGATCTGACCGTTTACCATTGCCGTAACAGCGAGACCTGCATAGTCATAAGCCATCTTTGTGACGGGCAGACCGGGGAAACCGTAGCCGTCCGGGTCATCCGCGTCACCTGTTATATATATACCGCCTGTCGTGCCTTCCTGGCAACCGATCTTTGTGGACGTTGTCTTTTTGTTGAGGATTTCAACAATCTCTTCTGCCGTTTTGCAGTTGTCAAATTCCGTATTGTCTGCGGGAACCATGAGAACCTGGCTTGCGTTGTAATATGTATCGGAGAAGGTTACCTGTTCTTTACGGGAGGGGGTGATTGTGAGTCCTGCCATTGCGATATCGCATATACCCTGCTGAACGGAAGTTACAACAGCCTCGAACTTCATATCCTTTATAACAAGCTCTTTGCCGAGGTACTTTGCAAGTCCTGCTGCGATTTCAAGGTCGATACCGTAATATTCGCCGTTGCCGTCAACCATTTCAAAGGGCTCGAAGCCTGTGCTTGTTGCAACAACGAGCTGATCCTTTGAGGAATCCTCAGCCGCACTCTTGACCTTTGTGGGTGTGCCGTCCGAGAAGTACTTATCGCAGATAGCGTCGAATGTGCCGTCCGCCTTGATCTTCGCGAGGTATTCGTTTGTTTTTGCGAGAAGCTCGCTGTCGCTTGAGTTTACGCCGAAAGCGTATTCTTCTTCGGAAAGAGCTATGTCAATTACCTTGACCTTTTCCGTGCTGCCTGTTTTTCCGCAGGATGCAAGGGCAAATACACCGAGCACCATGATGGCGGAAAGAATAATTGAAAGAACTTTTTTCATATTTGTTTTCTCCTTGATAAATGTTTTTGATTCGGCTTGCGCCGTGTGTTTTTTTGTATGAACACATAATATACCGTTTTTATTCATTTGTCAAGGGGTTTTTGAAAAAATATTCGTATTTTTTGAATATTTTTTGATTTTTAAGCCCGAATATTCATTTTCGGCTGTTTTATGCAAGAATATCGCCTATTTTATACACTGTCCCCGCGCCGAGAACGAGAATTATCCCTCCGTCCTCCGCCATTCCGCGTGCCATAGCCGCCGCGCTGTCATATGAGGGGGCGTACCACGCGCCGGGAATTCTGTCCGCAAGCATTTCGGAGGACACTGTGCCGTCATTTTTTTCTCTCGCTGCATAAATATCCACAAGGATCGCCGTATCGGCTTTTGAAAGCATGTCGACAAACTCGTCAAAATGATCCTTTGTGCGGGAATAGGTGTGCGGTTCGAATATAACGACGACCTTCTTCCCCTTTGCCATGTCCTTTGCCGTCGATATCGACGCGTCAAGCTCTCTCGGATGATGAGCATAGTCTATATAAACGGAAGCGCCGCCCGCAGTGCCCTTATATTCAAACCGACGGAGCGTTCCCGCAAAGTCCGATATGTAAGCGCAGATTTTTTCATGAGGAATATCGCAAAGGTCACACACGGCAAACGTAGCAAGCGCATTATATATATTATGGTAACCGGGGACGCGGAGCTTCACTCTTCCGCACGAACCGGAGCTTGTGTATATATCAAAGGAATAAAATCCTTTTTCGTCCGTGATTTTCTTCGCCGTATAATCGCATTTCGTGTTGGCAATGCCGAATGTGACCGCAAACGGAAGATCCGCCGCGATTTTTTCCGCAATCGGGTCGTCCCCGCAGACAACCGCCGCAGGCATTTTCGCGTCCGAGGAAAACGGCAGGTGCGCGAATTTGTCAAACGACGCCTTTATCTGATCTATACCGGAAAAATAGTCCGTATGGTCGATATCAATATTCAGTATGACGGAGATCGTCGGGAACATATCAAGGAACGAATCCTTATATTCGCACGCCTCGAAAATGAAGTCGCGACCGCCGCCGAAGCGGTACGCGCCGCCCATTTCCTTCGTTTCCGCCCCGCTCATAACCGTCGGGTCAAGCCCCTGCGAGATAAACACGTGCGATACCATGGACGTAACGGTCGATTTGCCGTGCATGCCCGAAATGCCTATGCGCCTTTCATAGCCACGCATTATCCAGCCGAGAAGGTCGGCGCGATATATAAGAGGAAGACCCTTCGCCTTTGCTGCGGCGAGTTCGGGATTATCATCGCCTATGGCGCCGTTATATATGACGGCGTCACAGCCCGAAATATTTTCGGCCTTGTGCTCCGAAAAGACGGGAATTCCCTCCGCTTTCAGTTTTTCCGTTATATCGGAGGGCGCACGGTCGGAGCCGGAAACCGTATAACCTTTTCTTTTACACGCCAGAGCAAGCGAGGACATATTTATCCCGCCTATGCCTATAAAAAACAGCCTTTTTATGCTTTGCATTGTTTTGGAAATTTCGCTTGACATATCTCGCCTTTCATTTCGCAATATTAAAAATTTTATTACTATTTATTTGAATAATATTCATAATTGAGTTTTATAATAAAACCACAAGATGAAAATCTTAATAATAAACGGGGTGTTATATATGATCATCACAGATGTAAAAATCAGAAAAACGTTTGACGAAGGGCCGATGAGAGCAGTTGCCTCCCTCACCTTTGATAACGAACTCGCTCTCCATGACGTAAAAGTCATCTATGCAAGGGAAAAATATTTCGTTGTTATGCCCTCCAGAAAGAATCCGGACGGAACATTCAGAGATATTGTACATCCCATCAATTCCGAGGCCCGTGAGAGACTTGAAAAAGCCGTTATCGACGCTTACTTCAATCACCTCAAAGAGCTTGAAAATGCAGGAAGCGAAGAAGCTTCTATGTCGGAATAATCAGAGATCCCGCCCGCATGGGCGGGATTTTTTGTTCAATAACCGAATTTTCCGGAAAGACTGTCGTCGTTTTCAATCCAGTCCGTGACGTTATAAACGGTATATGTATCCGCCGTTTCACGGACGACGACCTTTTCTATCCCCGCGTTTATAACCTGTCTCTTGCACATCATGCAGGAGCATGTATTCGGAACGAGCGCGCCGGTTTTTGCGTCGATACAGCTCATATAAAGCGTCGCGCCAAGCATTTGCTCCCTTGAAGCGGCAATTATTGCGTTTGCCTCCGCATGAACGGAACGGCAAAGCTCATATCTTTCGCCACGCGGAATTTTCAGCTCGTCGCGCATACAGTAATTTATGTCCGAGCAGTTTTTTCTGCCTCTCGGTGTACCGTTATAGCCCGTTGATATTATTATATCGTTTTTGACGATAATTGCGCCGAAATGCTTGCGCAGGCACGTGCTCCTCTCGGAGACCGTCTGCGCTATGTCGAGATAATAATTTTCCTTGCTCGTTCTTTCCATTTCTTTTTCCTTTCGTCCTGCCGCTGCGCGGTCGACTTTTTTCGCATTTTATTACCTTTATATTATAGCTCCGAAACGCGGCGTTGTCAATGTGCGGCGCGTGATGACGAAAAATTTTACAATTTATTTTCCCATCCCCGCTTGAAGTTACGGCTTTTTGTGATAAAATATTACCGTAAAAGAACAACATGAAAGGATGTGTTTTATATGTCAGTTACTGTTCTCACAAAGGATAATTTTGATACCGAAACCGCCTCCGGACTTTCCCTCGTTGATTTTTGGGCAAGCTGGTGCGGCCCGTGCAGAATGATGTCTCCCGTAGTTGACGCTCTGCCGGGAAAGGTCGAAGGACTGAAGGTCTGCAAGGTAAATGTTGACGATGAGCCCGACCTTGCCGACAGATTCGGCATAGACATGATTCCCGCGCTCATCTTCATAAAGGACGGCAGGGAAGCAGACAGGATGATCGGCGTCAAAAGTGAGGACGCGCTCATCTCAAAGGCAAAGGAGCTCCTCTGATGAAGGTTCGCTTAAACGAGGACGAGGAGATCGTCCGCGCCGTAAAAGAAGGGCTTAAGCGCACAGGAGGTTACTGCCCCTGTCGTCGTCAGCGCACGGAAGATTACAAATGCATCTGCAAGGAATTCCGCGACCAGATAAAGGACGAGAATTTTGAAGGCTATTGCCATTGCATGCTCTATTACAAAGAAAAATAACCTACTTTTCTTTGAAAAGAAAAGTAGGCAAAAGAAACTTTAATAATCGGTGACGATATGCAGAGCTTTTGACAACTGCGCGAACGTAACTCGCCAAAAAGGCAAAAGAAGCTTCGGTTATCGGTGACGATATACGGAGTTTTTGACAACTGCGCGGACATAGTTTGCCAAAAAGGCAAAAGAAACTTTAATAATCGGTGATGATATGCAGAGCTTTTGACAACTGCGCGGACATAGTTTGCCAAAAAGACAAAAGAAACTTCGGTTATTGGTTTGATAAGACTTTATATTCTCATAAAAAGGGCGGTTTTCCGCCCTTTTTGATTTTCCCCTCCTGAAAAGAAATGCAGGCAGAAAACTTGGTTATTGGTTTTGCTCGTTCCTTTTCAGTCTCGCCTTTCGGGGGGATATGCAAGCGGTGCGAAGCACCCTTGCAGGCTTCGCCGAGAAGGGGGGATATGCAAGCGGTGCGAAGCACCCTTGCAGGCTTCGCCGAGAAGAGGGGAGATTTGCAATCGTGCGAAGGGCTCTTGCAGGCTTCGCCGAGAAGAGGGCGGTGGCGCGCGAAGTACGTCGGAGAGGTGGCAATACAAAAAATGGGCGTAACCCCCTCTCACCCGACTCCGTCGGGAACTCTCCCAACGGGAGAGCCTTAATCTCCTCCCGAGAAATGCTATGCAAGAAAAAAGCCCCTCACTTTCTCCCGTCCACACAGATATAAAAGCCCCGCACAATTGAAAACACTTTAAGATTCGAACTGCACTTACGCCTTTGCTTTGGTAAAGCCGACGCAGGCATTTCACACTTTAGAGCCCTGAAAAAACCGATAACCGTATCTTCAATTACGGCAGCAATAAAATATCCGCCGTCTCGAACGACATTTTTGATTTCCGGATATTCATTTAATAACGTTTGCTTTTCGGCTTCTGTTCCGAACCGTATTTTTACAAGGATTGAAAATCTGGTTCTTATTTTCCCCATTTCAATATCAGCGGCATATTTACGTTTGTTTGAGATTAAACTGTTTGACAAATTCTTCCCTTAATCTGTTTACTGCGCACGATTCGGGTGGCGAGTCAATTCCGGTTAATTTGTTATCGTAAAATTGAAAGCATTTGTGGTCTATTTTATCAAGTTTGGATGTCACAAACAGCTGATGTATTATAACAGGGTGATCAGCTTCTACCACAGTCAAAATAAAATCTCCAAAGGAATTACAAACAAGAGCTGCGAATGCTTCCTTAATCTTTTAAATTTAAAATCAACATCGACCTTTTCTGCGTTTGTCCATAGATACGATCTGCGGGGGTAAAACTGTGATTCGTTTTTGAAAAATGTGATTTTCATATTGCACTCTCCACGATATTCTGGCAGGATTGTTCTTCGCTCTCGTGAAAGATCGCCCAGCCTGTCCTCTCTCACGGCATCACCGGTCTTCAATGTTTATATAGTATCATACTTTCGGTTGAAAATCAACGGTATGTATACGTACCGACAAGCACACAGATTTTCAAATAAAGTCGAGCACAAGAGGCATTTTTAATAGCCATACAGCTTAGCACAAACAAACGGTTTATACCGGGCGACGAATTATACTGACGGGCACGATGTCAAAATGAAAAGAGTCAGAGCAGCATCTTCGTTTCACAACGAGAATTCTTTCGTTTATATACTAATTATAACTTTATTTTCATATAAGACTCTTGCTTTTTTACGGTTATATGTTATACTATATCTGAACAATCAATCAGTCAATTATAAGCGAGGAGTTTACACATATCTATGAGGACGGAACGTCAACATAATGACAGAAAAAAAGAAATCATGGAAAAATGCTTTGATTGCTATGCCGAAAACGGCCTGACCGGCACGGGAATCAAAACGCTTGCCCGCGAGTGCGGCTGTACATCCGGCACGCTATACGTATATTTCAAAAATCTCGACGAGCTGATTGTCGAATCCACCGCCTACTGCATGGCAAAGGTGGAGGACGATTTCATGGCAAGATCGCCGAACAATCCGACGGAGCTTATGCACTTTATAGACGAAATTCCGTACTGGACGGCAAAAAAGCACGGCAAAAAGTACCGCCTGATGTATCAGGTCTATACGCATCCGAAATACATAGAGCACGGCAAAAAATTCTTTGACGGCGTAAACAAGCGTTACACCGAATATGCAAAGAGCCTTGAAGCAAAGCTCGGCATCCCGTGCGAGGTGCTGACGCCGCTTATATTCGTCCTTGTCCGCGCCAGCGTTCACTACGCTATGTTTGAGGATGAATATTATCTGAAAGGCCAGCTTGAAATCTTAAAACAAAGCTCGGCAATGTTTATACAAAAATACAGAACAACGCCGGAAAGCACCGATTCATAAATTTCTCTCGCGGTGGCGTATTAAACAGAATAAACTTATTCAATGAAAGGATATAAAATTATGACAATAAACAAAATTTCCGAGGGCGAAAAGCTCACGCTCGCATTGACCGGCAGGCTCGACACAAATTCATCTCCCGCGCTTGAAGCGGAGCTTAAACAGTCCGTCGGCGGTGTGAAAGAACTGATTTTTGATTTTTCCGGCGTGGAATACATCTCCTCTGCGGGACTTCGCATCCTGCTTGCGGCGCAGAAGGTGATGAACCGTCAGGGCGGAATGAAGCTCATCGGCGTAAATGAGGACGTTATGGAAGTGTTTGAAATAACGGGCTTTTCCGACATTCTGACCATCGAATAAGCGAGGAAATATGAAAACCTTCTTTTTGCTCTCCGTCGTGGCGCTTTTGCCCGTGATTTTATCCGCTCTTATATATCTTGCGGAGCGGACAAAAGCAATCAGCAAAATTCCATACGCCGTCAGACAGATAATTATAGGCATTCTTTTCGGAGGACTTGCGATTCTCGGAACGGAATTCGGCATCAAAACCGACGGCGCAATAATAAACGCAAGGGACGCCTCGCCCATCTGTGCGGGACTTCTTTTCGGCGCGCCGGCAGGAATAATCGCCGGCGTTATAGGCGGCGTCGAACGGTGGTTCGCGGTTCTTTGGGGGGCAGGCGGATATACACGTCTCGCATGCAGCATTTCAACGGTGCTTGCGGGCGTTTTCGCGGCTGTCCTGCGGAAATTCATGTTTGATAACAAAAAGCCGAAATGGTATTACTGTCTTGCGACGGCAACCATTACGGAGGTCATCCATATGCTGATGATATTCCTTACGAACATGACCGACGCAAGAACCGCTTTTTCATTCGTGCGGGCATGCTCGCTTCCCATGATAGCGGTCAACAGTCTTGCCGTGATGCTTGCCGGAATTCTGCTTTCGGTGCTTTCCGGAGCAGACCGCAAGAGCGCAAGACACGACCTGAAAAACATTTCGCAATCGTTTCAGCGTTTTCTTCTGATATGCGTTACGGCGGGCTTTTTAATGACGACGATTTTCACATGGGCTTTGCAGACGGAGCTTGCGAAAAACGAGGCAAACGACCTTGTGAAACTGAATATTGAGGACGTAAAAGAGGACATTCTGGAGGCTTCAAACCATAATCTTCTTGAACTGACCTTGAAAATCGCCGCGCGGATAAATGCGGCGGACAAGATTGATTGCGAGCTGCTTTGCACGCTCGGAAAAGAATTCGACGTAGCCGAAATAAATATTATCAATCCGAGCGGAATCATAGTTGAAACCACGTATAAAAGGTTTCTTTATTACGATATGCGCGGCGGACGTCAGTCGGCGGAGTTTCTCGTCCTGCTTGACGGAAGCACAAAGGAATACGTTCAGAACTATCAGCCGACATCATCCAGTCCGTCAATTTCCCGCAAATACGCGGGCGTCGTGCTCGACGGCGGAGGATTTGTTCAGGTGGCTTACGATGCGGAACGCTTTCAGAAGGATATTGACGACGTTGTCATCGGCGCCACGCGCAACCGCCACATAGGAGAAAACGGCAGCATAATCATCGCCGGCGAGGATTGGAACATCGTCAGCGACAGGCACGGAAACGAAGGGAAAAACCTTGATGTTTCCGGAATTTATATCGACCGCGCCACCATGTCCGAGGACGAATATTTTGACGCCGTTGTCTACGGCGAAAAATCGCTCTGCCGTTATATCGTTTCCGAAGGCTACTATATAGTTGCCGCAATGCCTTATACGGAGGCGTTTTTCTCCCGCGACGTATCGGTTTATGTCACGGTGTTTATGGAGTTCGTTGTTTTCGGAATGCTGTTCATTGTCGTTTATTTCCTCATAAAGAAGCTCATTGTCGACAATATGGTAAAGATAAACAGGTCTCTTGCAAAGATAACAAGCGGCAATCTGGACACCGTCGTTGACGTGAGAACGAATGAAGAATTCGCTTCTCTTTCAGACGATATAAACTCAACCGTACTGACGCTCAAGCGCTATATTGCGGAGGCGGCTGCGCGGATTGATAAAGAACTGGAATTTGCCAAAGCCATTCAGCATTCCGCAATACCTATGGTCTTCCCGCCGTATCCCGGCCACAGAGAATTTGATATATACGCAACAATGGACACCGCCAAGGAGGTGGGCGGCGACTTTTACGATTTCTATTTTGTCGGCGAAAACAAGCTCGGATTTCTCATAGCCGACGTCTCCGGCAAAGGAATTCCCGCCGCAATGTTTATGATGACGGCAAAAACCCTGATAAAAGGCTATGCCGAATCCGGCAAGTCCGTTGACGAAGTATTTACAATCGCAAATGCGAAGCTGTGCGAATCCAACGAAGCCGGAATGTTTGTCACCGCCTGGATGGGCATACTCGATATAACAACCGGTTTGCTTGAATTTGCAAACGCGGGACACAACCCTCCCCTTGTAAAACATGCGGACGGACGCTTTGAATTTCTGAAATCAAAGTCGGGCTTCATTCTTGCCGGAATGGAGGGAATGAAATATCGCAGAAACGAGCTTGTCCTTTCTCCCGGCGACGAGATATATCTCTATACCGACGGAGTCACCGAGGCGACAAACGCGGAAAACGCACTTTACGGCGAAGAAAGACTTGCAAATCTGCTCAATACCATGCACGGGCTCTCCGGAGAAGCGCTCTGTCGCGCGGTCAAGGCGGATATAGACGCTTTTGCGGGCGATGCCCCGCAGTCCGACGATATCACAATGCTGTATCTGAAATATAACGGAGGTTCCGGAAAATGAAGGAGTTGACAATCCCCGCAACAGTTGAAAACATAGAAAAGGTGACCGAATTCGTAAACGGTCAGCTTGAAGAAATCAACTGCCCGATAAAGGCGAAGATGCAGATTGATATAGCAATTGACGAGCTTTTCGGCAACATAGCGCATTATGCGTACAATCCCGAAACGGGTCCCGCCACGGTGCGCGTTGAGGTGACCGAGGCGCCGATATCCGTCATTGTGACGTTTATTGATCACGGCATTCCCTACGACCCTCTGAAAAAGGACGACCCCGACGTCACCCTGTCCGCAGAGGAGCGCGCGATCGGCGGGCTCGGAATTTTCATGGTCAAGAAAACGATGGACGAAATAACATACGAGTATAAGGACGGTCAGAATATTCTCAGCATCCGCAAGGATCTTTGAAGCCGTTTAGATTCAATTGAAATTTTATTAACGAGGTGAAGCTATGGGCAATCCGGTATTCCGCCAGAAAAGCATTGAAAAAATCTCCTCTCCGGAGCAGATGAACGATTACATACGGGTGTCAAATCCAAGCGTATGGATAATTCTTGCAGCCGTTATCGTGCTGCTTGCGGGAGTATTCGTATGGGGCTTGTTCGGTCGTCTTGATTCCGCCTTTCAGACGGGCGGCGTCTGCAAGGACGGCTCTCTGACCGTTTATATAAGCGAAGAAAACTTTGCAAAAATAAGCGAAAAGGCTGTAATTTCGGTCGACGGAGCGGAGCTTGCGCTTTCGGACATACCGTCCTCCCCCGTCCGCCTCGACGACAATGCCGACCCGTATCTGCTTCATCTCACAGGCGCTTCGGCAGGCGAGTGGGTATATGTTCTCAAAGTCGACGCCGCCGGCATGAAGGACGGAATTATCTCCGTTTCGGTCATTACCGAACGCGTCAGACCTCTGGACTTTGTGCTTAACTGAGGTGATGAAATGAAGTCAACCAAAAAAATCAAAGCGCCCGTAACAAAGGGCGCGGCAAAGGTGCCGGTTGTAATGCAGATGGAGGCGCTCGAATGCGGCGCTGCAAGCCTTGCAATGATCCTTGCCTATTATGAAAAATGGATCCCGCTCGAACAGGTGCGTCTTGACTGCGGCGTTTCGCGCGACGGCTCGAACGCAAGAAACATTCTTCGTGCCGCAAGAAGCTACGGTCTTTCGGCAAAGGGCTATCGCTATGAGCCGGAAACCCTGAAAAAAGAGGGCAAATTCCCGTGCATTATCCATTGGAACTTCAATCACTTTGTCGTTCTTGACGGCTTTAAGGGCAACAAGGCGGTGCTGAACGACCCCGCAAAGGGCACATATACCGTCCCGATGAGCGTTTTTGACGATTCGTTTACGGGCGTCTGCCTGTTTTTTGAGCCGGACGAAGGCTTTGTGCCGGAGGGCAAGCCGCAGTCAATGCTGAAATATGCGCAAAAACGGCTTGTCGGAGCAAGCACAGCAATCGTATTCGTCATTTTAACCTCCGTCATCACTTCTCTTCTCGGCATAATAACTCCGGCATTTTCCCGGATTTTCCTTGACAGACTGCTGACGAAAGAAAATCCGGAATGGCTCACGCCGTTTACGATAGCGCTTGCGGGGATAAGCATAATACAGCTTGTCGTCGCGTGGATACAGGCGGTCTATTCCCTCCGTATAAACGGAAAACTTGCCATGGTGGGAAACACAACTTTTATGTGGAAAATTCTGCGCATGCCCATGGACTTTTTCTCTCAGCGCATGGCAGGCGATATTCAGGGCAGACAGGCGTCAAACGCAATGATAGCGAATCAGCTTGTCGATACTTTTGCGCCGCTCGCGCTGAACGCCGTTATGATGGTGTTTTACCTTGCGGTAATGCTGAGATACAGCGTCATTCTTACGCTGATAGGAATTTTTTCGGTGATTGCAAATCTTGCTCTTTCGGGCATTATTTCAAGAAAACGCATAAATATCACCCGCGTGCAGATGCGTGACGCCGGCAAGCTGGCGGGAACCACGGTCGCCGGCATAGAAATGATTGAAACAATAAAGGCAAGCGGCGCCGAAAACGGCTTTTTTGAAAAATGGTCGGGTTATCAGGCAAGCGTGAATACAAATCAGGTGCGTTTTCAGCGCACAAATCAGCTTCTCGGACTTTTGCCGGCGCTTATAAGCTCGCTTTGCGGAACGGCAGTGCTTATGACGGGCGTTTTTCTTGCGATGAAAGGCGAGTTTACCGTCGGTATGATTATGGCGTTTCAGGGCTTTCTTTCGTCGTTCATTTCTCCCGCGATGTCGCTGATTTCCGCAGGACAGTCGCTTCAGGAAATGCGCACCGATATGGAACGGATTGAGGATGTTATGAAATATCCCTCCGACGTGACCTTTGAGGAAAGCGATGACGAAAACGTCGAATACGACAAGCTTTCCGGAAAAATTGAAATTAAAAATATAACTTTCGGATATTCCCGCCTTGCAGAGCCGCTGATAAAGGATTTCAGCATGACGCTGGCACCGGGAAGCCGCGTCGCTTTTGTCGGACCGTCCGGTTGCGGAAAGTCCACGATATCAAAGCTCATATCCGGACTTTATAAGCCATGGAGCGGCGAAATACTTTTTGACGGCAAGCCGGCGTCGAAGATAGACCGCAGCGTGTTCACGGGCTCTCTTGCCGTAGTGGATCAGGACATTATCCTCTTTGAAGATACTATCGCAAACAATATAAAAATGTGGGATAACTCCATTGAGGATTTTGAAATGATCATGGCTGCGCGCGACGCACAGCTCCACGAGGACATTATGCAGCGCGAAGGCGGCTATCAGTACAGGCTGACCGAGGGCGGAAAGGATTTTTCCGGCGGACAGAGACAGCGAATGGAGATCGCGCGCGTGCTTGCGCAGGATCCGACGATCATCATTCTTGACGAAGCGACAAGCGCGCTTGACGCCAAAACCGAATACGATGTGGTGAAGTCCATAAAAGACAGGGGCATAACCTGCATCGTTGTGGCGCACAGACTTTCGACAATACGCGACTGCGATGAGATCATCGTAATGGATCAGGGAAAAGTTATCGAGCGCGGCACGCACGACGAGCTGATGAAAAACGGCGGAGCATACACGCAGCTCGTATCAAACGAGTAAGGGGGGCGGAGCAATATGGGTTGGTTTGACGAACAGATAAGAGATCGCAAGCATAACGACGACGAGGCATTTGCCGAAGCGTTTGCGAATATGGCATCCGCCGTCACGGGCGGAAAAATCGAAGCCTCCTTGAACAATGACCGCGCCGTCACAAAGGACGCCATTGACGAAATTCTGCGGTATTATCATGTGAAAAGCCGCGAGGTGCCGGACGAAATCGGCGACGTAAACGAACAGCTTGAATATCTCATGCGCCCTTTTGGCATTATGCGTCGCACGGTAACGCTTGAGAAAGGCTGGTATCGCGACGCCGTCGGCGCAATGCTCGGCGTCCTGCGCGAAAGCGGAAGAGTTGTCGCGCTGATTCCCACAGGCATTTCCGGATACAGTTATTTTGATTATGATACGGGCAAACGGAAAAAAATAAATCATAAAAATCAGCAGCTGTTTGAAGCGGAAGCGATTGCGTTTTACAAGCCCTTTCCGCTGAAAAAAATCAGCCTGCCTTCGCTTGCCTCATATATCGTGCGGACGCTTTCCGCCTCCGATTTTGTGATGATTGCTCTGGCAACGCTTGCTCTGTCGCTCATCGGCATGTTTTCTCCGATGATAAGCAAACTCCTGTTTGATAGGGTGCTTATGTCGGGAAGCGTGCGACTGCTCATCGCAATTACGGTCTTTTCCGTATGCGTTTCGATAAGCACTCTCCTCATTTCAGCCGTGAAAAACATGATTGCGGCGAGGATTGAAACAAAGCTGAACATATCGGTCGACGCGGCAACAATGATGCGTATAATGTCGCTCCCTGCCGATTTCTTCAAGCAGTACAGCGCGGGCGAGCTTTCAAACCGTGCGTCTCAGGTCGGTGTGCTTTGCAAAATGCTTGCGTCAACCGTTCTTTCCGCGGGACTGACCTCCGTTTTCTCGCTCATATACATATCGCAGATATTTGTTTATGCGCCGGCGCTTGTCGTTCCCGCGCTGATAATCATTCTTGTAACCGTCGTGTTCTCGGTTGTCTCGTCTCTTGTTCAGATGAAACTGAGCATACGCCGGATGGAGCTTTCCGGCAAGGAAGACGGCATGACGTATGCTCTCATCACGGGAATACAGAAAATAAAGCTCGCCGGCGCGGAAAAGCGCGCCTTTGCGAGATGGGGCAATCTTTATGCCGAAAACGCAAGGCTGGCATACAGTCCGCCGATGTTTATCAGGCTCAATTCCGTAATAAGCCTTGCCATAAGCCTTGCGGGAACGATAATTATGTATGTGATGGCGGTAAAATCGGGCATTTCCGTCGCGGATTATTACGCCTTCGATACGGCATACGGCATGGTGTCCGGCGCGTTTGCGTCGCTTGCCGGAATCGCGCTCACCGTTGCGCAGATAAAGCCCATACTCAATATGGTCAAACCCTTTTTTGACGCCGTTCCCGAGGTTTCGGACGGAAAACAGGTTATCACAAGACTCTCCGGCGGAATTGAACTGAGCAATGTTTCTTTCAGATACAGCGAAAATATGCCCCTTGTTGTGGACGATATGTCGCTCAAAATACGTCCCGGACAATACGTTGCCATCGTAGGAAAAACGGGCTGCGGAAAGTCGACTCTTATGCGTTTGCTGCTCGGCTTCGAGCATCCGCAAAAGGGCGCGATATATTATGACGGAAGAGACCTTGAACGGATTGACCTCCGCTCTCTGAGACGCCGCATCGGCGCCGTTATGCAGAACGGAAAACTGTTTCAGGGAGATATTTATTCAAACATCGTCATTTCCGCGCCGTGGCTTTCGCAAGAAGAAGCATGGGAGGCGGCGGAGCTTGCGGGTATCGCCGATGATATAAGAGCCATGCCCATGGGGATGAACACGATAATTTCCGAAGGCTCCGGCGGCATATCCGGCGGTCAGCGGCAAAGACTGATGATTGCCCGCGCCATTGCGCCCAAGCCCAGAATACTTATGTTTGACGAGGCGACAAGCGCGCTTGACAATATCACGCAGAAGAAAATCTCCGAAGCGCTCGCATCATTAAAATGCACAAGAATCGTCATCGCGCACCGACTTTCGACAATAAAGCAGTGCGACAGGATTATCGTTCTCGATAACGGAAAAATCATCGAGGACGGCAAATATGACGAGCTTATCGAAAAGAACGGTTTCTTTGCGGAGCTTGTCGCGCGGCAGAGGCTGGACAGCACCCCGTAACCGGCTTCACAACACAAAAAAGTCCGAAAAAATTTCAGATTTTTATTAGCCATTTTTTCTTTTTGATCGTATAAACCAACAGAAGGAGGAAGCAAAGTGACAGGCAAAAAGGCACGGCAGCAGGATATGATGCCCGAAATCAGCGAAAAAACGCTCTCGGCGCTCTTTGATTATCAGTTGTTTGAAAACGAGCCTTCGCTCCGGAAGCTCATTGATGAAGTTGAAAACGAATACGGTACCGAAATTTCGGATGACGACCTCTCGCTTGTAAGCGCGGCGGGAGAAACAATGTCCGCCGAAAAGCACAGGGACAAAAAGGACGGTACGGTATGAGCCTGACGACGGAGAAGGAAGCGCTGTATACGGAGTATCGCGACAAGGTAAGCCGTTATGTTTTCTGCCGACTGCGGAACAAAAGCGACGCAGAGGACCTTGTCAGCGAAGTTTTCCTGAAGGTTTATGAACATCTCGATACGTTTGACGCAGGCTCGGCTTCTGTTTCAACATGGATTTATACGATCACCCGAAACACGGTAACGGATTATTTCAGGTCAAATCGAACATGTTCGGAATTGCCGGAGGAGCTGTCGGACGGGGGCGGAGCCGATTGCGTTGTCTTGCGGAAAGAGGCGCTTGCGGCGCTCGGAAAAGCACTCGGCATGCTTGACGAGCGCTGTCGGGCACTTGTGATATTGAAGTATTACAAGAGAATGTCATTAAAAGATATAGCGTCAAGAATGGGCATATCGTATGCATATGTGAAAATTCTGCACAAAAGCGCTCTGAACAAACTTAAAAATCATCTGAGCGGTTGAGCTCAGGCACAAATTATACAGGAGGACAAACAACATGAACAAGCAGAAGAAAGAAATCAAAATCGATAAAGCGGAGCTGAATGAAAACGAGCTTGAAAAAGTAGACGGCGGCATAAGAGTAGTAGTCGGCGACGGAAAGATGGGAACGTGTGAAAAATGCAAAACATATGCCTATATCATTGACGGACTTTGCGAAAAATGCAGAAAAAATAATTAACCGGGAAAAATAAAACACACGGCTATGGAAAAAAACAAAAAACTTATTGAAAAAGAGGGCGAAGCCTCTGATAAAGAGCTTGAAAAGGTAACCGGCGGCACCGAAATCACGGGCAGTGAAAGTATTAAGATAAACAACAATAATTTTGATACAAGTATAAAGTTAAACAATTTTGATATGAATATAAATTTCAATAATTTTGACACGAGTATCAAAATAAACAACAATAATGTTGACATGAGCATAAAACACAGCAACGATTTTAATAATATCCTGCCAAACAACAATTCGGATATAAAAATACTGAAAAACAACTGAAAAGCGCTCTTCCCATGAGAGAAAAAATTTATAAACAAGGAGACAATATAAAAATGAACACTGAACTTATCGCAAAGGCAAAACAGGCAAAGTCACCCGAAGAGTTGATGGCTCTTGCAAAGGAAAACGGCATTGAACTGACGGAAGAAAGCGCACAGGCGTATTTCAATCAGCTCAACCCAAAAATGGGCGAGCTTGCAGACGACGAGCTTGACAACGTTGCCGGCGGCGGTTGCTACTCAAGCGGCGGACGGCTCAAAACTACCTGCGGATATAAATGCAAGCATTATCAAGACGGGCCTTCAACCTATGGTGTAAAAGGCACCTGCTGCAGATGCAGATACTGGGGCGTCGATCCTAATGCTATAAGTGCTTCTCTTTGGACGACCATTATAGATCTGATCATAAAAGCTGCTGAGGCGGCTGAACCTCGTGAGTGCTACCATCCCGCCAACAGTAAAAAGGGCTGATCGGTACAAAAATTTGCACATTTAATTAAACAAATAAAAAACATCAAAGGAGCATCGCAATGGAAATGAACACTGAACTTATCGCAAAGGCAAAACACGCAAAGTCACCCGAAGAGCTGATGGCTCTTGCAAAGGAAAACGGCGTTGAACTGACGGAAGAAAGCGCAAAGGCGTATTTCAATCAACTCAACCCCAAAACAGGCGAGCTTGCAGACGACGAGCTTGACAACGTCGCAGGCGGCGGATGCCAGAAGAACAACGGTCATCTTGAAAAATACAAGGATTTCAACAACATTTGATTTTTCCCGCACAACAAACATCTGAAAAATTTATTATGATAGGAGTTTTTTATGGAAAAGGATCTTTTAGTGAAAGCAAAACAAGCAAAAAACCCCGAAGAATTGATGTCTCTTGCAAAGGAAAACGGCATTGAAATGACAGAAGAGAGCGCAAAGGCGTATTTTGAACAGCTCCATCCCAAAACAGGCGAGCTTGCAGATGACGAGCTTGACAATGTCGCCGGCGGCGGTTGCCATAACGGCGGCAGGCTTGTCGTTTCCGTAATGCATTACTGCGATGAATGGCGTTGCAAGGATGACGGCTCCCAATGCGATATAGACGGCGTACTGGTAAACTGCAACACCTGCAAGATCGCCGCATACTGCTTTTCGTGCAAGTACTGTACCTACGAAAAAGGGCTCTGGCTCTGCAATAACCCCGTTAACATGAAATAAATATACTGAAACAAGGAGATTTTTATGGAAAACAAATTTACACCCGAACTTATTGAAAAAGCCAAAGAAGCGAAGAACCCCGATGAACTTATGTCTCTTGCAAAGGAAAACGGTATTGGGCTGACCGAGGAGGAGACCAAGGCGTATTTTGATCGGCTGCATCCCCAGACCGGCGAGCTTTCCGATAGTGAGCTTGATAATGTATCCGGCGGCGGTTGCCTCAGTGATGACCCCTACGATACTTGTATGGCGGACGGCTACTGTTTGTCCGACTATGTATGCAGCCGTTGCGGCACAAGGGGTATTGACCATAGCACCGGCGTGTTGCGTTGTTCCGGATGTTTTGCAAGCGACCCCCGCTGTCGGAACTGTAGGAACAGTATTGGGGATAAGAGCGATTCGGTATTAAAATGCAAGGTTCATCCGAGACCCTGCTAAAGAATATTTTAAATTATACAGAGAAGATTCAAAGATGGAAGTGAACAAAGAATTGCTTGCAAAAGCCAAAGAAGCGAAGAACCCCGATGAACTTATGTCTCTTGCAAAGGAAAACGGTATTGGGCTGACCGAGGAGGAGACCAAGGCGTATTTTGACCGGCTGCATCCCCAGACCGGCGAGCTTGCAGACGACGAGCTTGACAATGTATCGGGCGGCTGTGGCGGCGGTTATGATGCCGGCAGACCGAAACCCCGATTCGCTGTGGGCGAAACCGTATTATACATCCATAGCTGGTTGGGAGCAAACAGGATAACCGCCACCGGCAAGGTCGTGAAGAGAAGCTACGAAAACGACGGATGGTATTATACCCTGAAAATCCACGACGGAAGCGAAATAAAGATGAGCGAGTCGCATGTCATAAAGTGCTGAGAAGGAGCTTTTTATGGAAAACAATCAGGAACTTTTAGCAAAAGCAAAACAAGCGAAAAACCCCGATGAATTGATGTCTCTTGCCAAAGAAAACGGCATTGAAATGACAGATGAGAGCGCGGCTGCGTATTTTGAAATCACACATCCCAAAGCGGGCGAGCTTGCGGACGACGAGCTTAACAATGTGTCGGGCGGCGGATGCCGCAAAAGCGACGGAAGACTGGTCGTTTCCGCCGGCTATTCATGCGGATATTGGGAATGCAACAAATGCGGAGTGAAATGGAAAAATGCCGGTTACGGTACTTTTAAGTGCAGTAGGTGCGGAAAATCATCACATTGCAATAACTGCTACTGGTGCTCATATGAAAAAGGGCTTTGGCTTTGCAATAACAAGGATAAATGAACCGGTTCTGAAAAATGCGTTATATTCTGAATCCCAATATCGCCCTGCGTTCATGGCGGCTCGTCCCCTATGCCTATTACATAAAGGGTGAACGCAATGCGGCAGGACTGAAAAAAGAAGAATTTGAATTTCTGTCGGCGTGCGACGGAAAAACCGACCTGCCGACAGAAAACGAAAGCACTCTCTCGCGCGAACTCATTGAAAAAGGCTTTATCCATAAAGCGGCGAGCGGAGAAAATCTCTCCGATTGGAGCCGCGCCCGCGCTTTTGAAAACCGTTATTTTCCCGCAATGAATCTGATGATAACGGGCAAATGCAATTATAATTGTATTCATTGCTTCAATGCCGCGGACAATGCCCCGTTGATGAGCGAATGGACTATGGATGAAATGAATACGCTTCTCGATCAGGCGCGCGATTGCGGAATCAATGCGTTCACAATCACCGGCGGCGAGCCTATGCTGCACAAAAATTTCTTTGAAATTATTGAAGGCATCTATTCGCGCGGAATGTTCGTCGAAGAGCTGAATACAAACGGATATTTCATAAACGAACAGGCGCTTGAGCGCCTAAAAAGCATCGGCTGCGTCCCGCTCGTGAAAATATCCTTTGACGGCATCGGTTATCACGATTGGATGCGGAATCATAAGGGTGCCGAGCAAACTGCGCTGGATGCGATTTCTCTCTGTATTGAAAACGGGTTTCCCGTCAAAGTGCAGACAAATATGAACCGCCGAAACTGCGACGCAATGCTCGAAACGGCAAAAAAACTCGACGCTATGGGCGTAAACGAAATGCGGATAATCCGCACGACCGAGGCTCCGCGTTGGGTGCAGAATGCCGGCGACGCCTGCCTTACCTTTGAAGAATATTTTGACAAAACGATTTCTCTCTGGCAGCAATACGCATCGGAAGCGCATGATATGGCTCTGACCGTATGGCAATTCGGAACGCTTTATCCGAAAACAAAATTTTATACCCTTGCCGCAGTGAACTCCTGCAAAGGAAAGTATCGAGCAAGCGCACCGGTGTGCAAAGGCAATCGCGGAATGGTCGCCGTGGCGGCGAACGGAAATCTTTATCCGTGCCATCAGATGTCCGGCTATTATGAGCAACACGGATTTTTTCTCGGCAATGTCAAAAAAACGCCGCTGAAAGATTTCCTTTCGGGCGGAAAATCATATCTGTAACAGGTATAGCTTTTTTCCCGCTCACACGGATAACTGCTATTCCCCCTACTCCGGGCGGAGTAGAGACTGCACAGATAGTATCCTCGTCAAGGATTGAAACACAATGGTCAGAAATTCCAGTATTCGGTATCATATCGAGATTCTACAAAGTTTTCAATATCATCGGGAAGATCCGGAAAAAAATCGATTCCGGTAAGGATTTCCACGCTATCGATGGAAACGACATAATCTGCAAGAGGCAAACGCCGACGTTCAAACGTATTTTCAAAAACAAACCCGATACCCTGAGGCGGGTCGACGTAAGGCGATACTACCACTTTATAAAATGCTCTCGGCACTTTCACCTTATTGGGGCCTATTGTCGTATCATCAACAGAAACAAGCGGACCGCAAACGATAACAACAGCGCTATCTCTCCGAGCCCAATCGCG
>ERZ779725.329-NODE-329-length-32487-cov-2.449864_pt1 | contig 32487 bp, 24 predicted proteins | sample MGYA00511890_ERZ779725 | MGnify/ENA primary metagenome ERZ779725 (study PRJEB29588, sample SAMEA2148549) | human gut metagenome | biome: human gut; feature: human-associated habitat; material: faeces | place: Denmark | collected 2008/2010 ...
GCGGGCGGTCTTTTCTACATTTCTTTCGGAATTAATACGGTAACGCACGTACCTTTTCCCTCTTCGCTGTCTATTGTTATTCCGTATTTGTCTTTATATACCATTTTTATTCGCTGGTTTACATTGGTAATCCCTATATGTTCGTCAAAAATATCAAATGCGTTATTTAAATCTTCTCTTATTTTAATAAGACGGTCATGTGGTATTCCTGCGCCATTATCGGTTATTTTAAAGTAAATATCATCACCCGAAAAACCGCCCTCAAATATAATCTTCCCCCTCCTTTTAACAGGCTTTACGCCGTGATAAACGGCATTTTCCAAAATAGGCTGCAGGGAAAGCTTTATTATTTTATGTTCTAAAATCTCCTCATCTATGTTCCAGTTGATCTCAAATCTGTTCTTATATCTGTAAGAAAGAATTTCAGCATAGAGCTCCGTATATGTAAGCTCCTCCTTTATTGTAACAAGATATTCGTTTGATTTAAGAAGATAATTATAAATTTTTCCAAGCTTGCCAATCATCTTTGAAACATCGTTATTTCCGCCATTTAATTGTATTGATTTCCAATTTATTGTTTCAAGAGTGTTGGAAAGAAAATGCGGATTTATTTGAGATTGCAAAGCAAGATTATATGCTTTTTTCAAATTGAGCGTATTATTGGAAAGCTTATTATCCGCTTCATTTTTCGCTCTCATAAGCTCTCTTGCGTATTCAATTATATAATTAAGCTCGTCTTTTGAATTCGCCGCTCCCAATGATTCTTCAAAATTTGTGCTATCTATAAAATCGATAATATTATTTATGGGACGTATGGAATAATACGTCATTCCCACCGCGGCAAGTATACCGCATATAAATACTGTTACAGCAAACAAAAATGCTTTTTTTATCGTGTCCGCATTTTTTTCTTTGTAATCGGAAATCGGATGAAGAAGCGCATAATACATATCGCTTTTTTGCGATTTTTGGCTGAAAAATATATAATCCTTATTGTCAGCCTTTACGTTTATCGGATTTTTTGTTTTTAAAATATCAGCGGCGGACAATTCGGAGGTGGTTTGGTTTATAAGGTTTTGATTTTTGCTGTAAAATATTTTCCCGTTGCCGGAAATAAGCAAATTATATGACCCATCAGAGTTTTTTTCAAAGCTTTTTAAAGTTGTAAGCTGTCGTATGTCTATATTTACCGCAACCGCACCGACAAATCTGCCCGAAAACATAACGGGCTTTAAAATCGTGATAACAGTCGGATAATAATTATTTTTGTTTCGTATGAATGTCTGCATATTATCATCAGACGCATTTTGATATTGTGTAAGCCACGAGCGGTCATTTAAGCTGTCGGTTTTCATATAGTCGTTGTTGCAGATTATTCCGTCGGTAGTTTCGGAATAAATATATATTGAATCGATATAGCCGTATATGCTTTTAAAACGCAGATTGTTCTGTTTGAGCTTTTCCCAAAGCTTTTGATTATTAAAATCCGAATTTTTTGAAATCATAAATATTTTTGTGGAATCGTCAGACGCCGTTTTGTTTACAAACTGCTGCATTTCAAAGATTATTGCGTCGGTCGTGTCGCACATACTGTTAAGATTATTTATACTTGCGCTGTTAATTTCATCATAAGTGGTATTCTTCATATCGTTATAGTAAAATACGGCAAAGAATAAAATGGGTATCATAACGATAACCGTATAAAATATAAAATTCTTAAAAAGTATGCTTTTAAAACGAAATCGTTTAAAAAATTTCAAATACGCTTTTTTCTTATTTATTTTCATGTCGCCGTCTGTACTCCATTGGGGATTCTCCCACATTTTTCTTAAATACCTTCAAAAAATACGATAATTCGCCGTAACCGATATTGGCTGATATTTCGCTTAATTTTTTATTCGTATTGCGAAGCAGATTTTTAGCCATGTTCATTTTCATATTTATAACATATGATGAAAAATTTTCACCCATCTGCTGTTTGAAATAACCGCTGAAATAATTCATATTGTAATGAAAATGGTCTGCCGCCTGCTGTAAGGATATATCCTTTGTAAGGTTATCCATAATATATTTTTCTATCTGCGCAATCTTGTATTCATCTTCATTAAAGCTCTCATATTCAAAAGGAAGCAGATCGACAGGAATGTTATGATAAAAATCTTCAATACTTTCATATCCTGCCGAGATGTGAAATTTAGGCTCAACATCAGCATACAGCTTCAAATAAGCGTTAAGCTCTTTTATTTTCGTGTCGACAAAATCCATAAATTCCGCCGCCGTTTTATATGTGCTTGTATAAACCACAAATTTAAATTTTCCTCGCACAAGATTAACACAGCAAGCGTCTATCATATAATCCCTGAAAAAATCACAAACATGGGATATTATATTTTCGCCGCCGTGGCTTGTGCCATCCTTTAGATTTTGCATACACCAGTCTTCGTAAGATGCGATTCCCATGCCGATAACAACAAAACGGCAGTTTTTAACGTCTCCGCTTTCCCCGACAATTTCAAGCTTCTGTGAAAATTCATCTTCGTTTATATTTCTTAAGAATACCGATTTCAAAAATTCATTTTTAAAATATTGGAATTGCTTATGTATAATCTCATTTTTTTGTTTTTCTTCTTTCTTTTTTGCTATTTCGTTTGTAACAGTTTCAAACACAGTCATAAGCTCGTCATACTGCGTCGGTTTTGTTATATAAAATCTTGCGCGATATTCGATAGCCGCCATAGAGTAATCGAATTTCTTATATCCGCTTATTATGATAACCTTTGCCGAAAGCTTTGTTTCATAAATGAATTTCATTATATCGATACCCGAAACATTATTCATTTTTATATCGGTTATAACGAGGTCTACTTCATTTTCGTTGAGAAATTCGATTGCCTCGTTGCCGTCGTCAAATTCTCCGACGATTTCATAGTCTTTCTGTGAGGTTTCGACAAAAAATCTGAGTCCGTTTCTGATTTCTTCTTCATCATCGATTATTATGAGCTTATACATAAAAATCTCCATTCCGCCGCCCTGCATCGGCACAATCGGTAATAAAAATCTCTTTTTGCAGAGAAAGAAATGATAAGAGATTTTTTATCCGTGTGCGTTTCTTAAAGGTAAAACCAAAAAGAAATCACATAGGTACTATATTTGTTAATGCGCGCCTTTATGTTATTGTATCACATATTTTTTATTATTGCAAGAGGCATTTCGCCTCTTGCAATAAATTTTTGTATTATTTTGTTAAAGTATCGTCCGATGACAGAATTGGAACCATATTTCCCAAGCTGTCCCAGCACATTACCTTAAGCGTATCTCCCGACTCAATGCTTGCGAATTCTGTTTCCCAAACATATGCGTCTTTACTTTCCGAGGTAAGCGTACCTGTTTTTACATCTTTTAATTTGCCGTTATTATAAACCGCCATTATAACCGTAGGCGCTGTTTTCTTTGATGTAACCGTTACGCTCGCTTTTGCTTTATTTGCGCTTGCGATGCTGTCGGCGGTTATTACTGCATTATTTTCATCTTTAAACTCAACGCTGTACGTTTCAAATTTTGCTTTTGCGGTTTCGTACATTTTATATGCGTCGTAACTATCCGCAACACCTTTATAAAAGCTTGACATTGCCCATGTGCAAGGTGATTTTGTAAATTGGTTTCCTCCGTCATTCATGATTGTAAGCTTGACATCATCTGCAGCCGCTGCTTTTTTCGGACTGCCTTGTGCGGCTGCTGTGCCGTCAGTTGTGGCTGCTGTTTCATATCTTACACCGTTTACGTAAAATACAGGTTGTACAATCTTGTCGGAAAATTCGTACGTGCAAATTATATGATAAAACTTACCTGCCTCAAGATTTATCCCTTGTGCTTTATAGCGTAAACTTCCACTGTCATATGATCTATCCATATATAAAGAGCCGTCGTTAAAAGCAAAAATCATTTGAATACCCGGAACTGATAAAAACGGATGATAACTTCTGTCATCACTAAACCCATCAATTTTAACATAAATTTCGTATGTTACGGCGCTGTCAAGCTGTGCCGCAAGTTCGGGCGAATCAATGTGGAAATATGTCCAGTTTCCGGTATATGTATAATATGAATTCAAAACATTTTCGTTATATTTTTCTCTTGCGGAAACAACATCAAGCTGCATTTTAGGATACGTTGAATTAGGAAGCACATCCGCAACGTATGTTGTATATCCGCCCCATTGAGGAGTCCAGCCTTCGGAAATTTCGGGAGATTCATACCTTGCTAACGAAATGAGCGAAGAAGTCTCACTGCATATAAAGGGCAGCTTAAATTCACCTTCTTTTATAAATTCTCCGCTTGCATTCTTTATATCCTTTATGATAAGCTCATAGTTTATTCCGTCCGATAATGTAAAACCGGATATTGCATATGTATCATTTTCCCATGAAGCATTATAAGGAACATACAAATTGGTTGATTTATCAACCATGTACACATTTTCAGGTGTAACCGTTGCCTTATCTGCGCCTGAAAAATCAATTTTCACTGTATTTTCACATTCTTTTACAGTGTTCAGGTTTGTTATAAGAGCGCCGCCTATATCGTAAAATTTGACGTCATAGGCGTCTTCAAAGGAAGGCTTCTCGGTGTTAAAGGTTTCGATAGCCGCCCCTTCTGTTATACAACCGCTGTAAATTCCCGTCTTACTAAGTGTACAGCCTTTTAAAAACTGATAGGCATTATGAAAAGTACGTCCCATTTCAAATGTATCATTATCGGACGTATGTGCTTTCGCATTGCCTTCAGGCGCAGGAACGGAACCGCTTTGACTGACAGAAACAACATTTCCGTTTATTAGAATTTGAGGCAAATTTGACGATGATGACGGATCATATGAAAGAATGATATTTGTCCATTCGTTGAGCGGTATTAACGTTCCGATTTCGGCATATAACTCGCTCGTGTCAAAGCGTCTTCTCAAAATCAACTTGCCGCCTTTAAAATTATCGTTTTCATCTTTACTTTGATTGAGCGAAAGCTGAATCGGATAATTTTCGTTTTGTCCGTTGGCAACCCAGAAAATTGCTGTGCCGTTTCCACAGTAATCTTTAAAGCGCTCGTCAAGCTTTATCCACGTGCTGAAAGTAAAAGCTCCGTCAAGAGTATTTAAAATTTCTTCATTTTTTCCGCCGTCAATGAAAAAATATTCTTTTCCCAAGTCGGAAATTGTGTCAAAGGAATAAACGCAATTATTGGATTTACTTTGTGTTACGCCAAAATAAGCATTTAGGGCATTTTCACCGTTTGTATCATAGATATATTGCGTATTTGAGCTGAATGGTCCGATATTTGACATATCCCAGACAGCTACGGGTGTAATTTCATTTACCGAAGTATCCTTCGTATCGGCAAATGCAGTGAAAGTGAAACAAGATGCCAAAACCAAGAAAGCTGTAATGATTGAAAAAAGTTTTCTGTTAATCATGAAATTAACCTCCTAATTTTTTTATATATTTTATTTTTTTTACTGAATAATTCCACAGCTTGAAATATCTATAGGATTAAAATTTGAAAAGCTTAACAAAAACGAAAAATCAAAATTGCTTTTATCCGTAAATATTTCATCATCTGTCTGCGTGTTATTTATAAGCGTGCTTCCGGAAAGTCCGATAAAATCCGTGCCAATACTGCCCGAAAGTGAAAAAATATTATTTTTTATAACATTTCCCCTGTAAGTTTTTATCGGTTCTGTAGGATCGGGTATATCCGCAAGTTCGGGATAGCGAGCCAACCATACGGTTTCATCTTTATAAAGTTTCAAATATCCGTTCCACATATCGGTTGACGGATGTGAATCATAGGAATGGGCAAATATCGGAATATCCACTTCTGAAAAAACATTGTTTTCTATCGTATTATCACCTCCGCTGTTAATATGAATTGCGCAGGGCATATCATAGAAAATGTTATTTCTGACTATTTGTCCGCCGTTGAAATTATCGAAATACACACCGAAAAGTCCCGTATTTAAAAAACCTTTTTTTCCGTTTCCGAGGTGGTGTATAAAATTGTTTTCTATAACGTTTCCCCTTGAACTTCCGTCGCCGTAAGTGTAGATTGCGCCTGCATCCTCTGTTTCTGTGAGTACATTATAAATCTCATTATAAGAAATTTCGTTATCGTTGCCGTAAAAGATAATACCTGCATGAAGCGATTCATGAATCGTATTATGTGAAATCGTATCTCCGATTCCGTCAACCCAAACCGCAGGTGAATATGTAGGAATATTCCAAGAAAAATCGCATATTTCATTATTTGTAACGAAATTATATGATTTTCGCAAATCATATTTCTTGCCGCAGTCGGAAAAACGTATTCCTCCGCTTCCTATACTTGCTATATTACTGTTTTTTATTCCGCATTTATAGCTTTTTCTGATATTTAAAGCAGTACCGCAAATATTATAAAAGGTACAATTATCAAACGAAATTTCGCTTCCGCCGTTTATAATTACCGCAGATGAACAAGTGTTTTCAAAGGTAATATTTGAAAAAGAAATATTTTTTGTATTGAAGATTTTCAAAAAAGGCTGTTTACTTACAGAAATGCTGATATTTTCGGTATTTTCATCCGAATAGAAATAAAGCCTTTTTTGATTTCTGTCTATATACTGTTCATCTTCGCTGTCGAGTTCCTCCAAAACATTTGAAAACCAAATATCGGCGTCTATTTGTATTCCTGAATACAATTTTGTTCCTCCTGAGGTGATTTTTTTGTTTACCGTATCTATTGAGCCTATGCGGATTTTTTGATATTTCCACAAAACATCACCAAAACCCTCCAAGTATACCTCATTGGGTTTTAACCATGAAGAAATGTTTTCGTCCGTATATCCGATTATAAATTCTGTGTCATTTTGGCTCCCGCTTTTATATACGTTATCAACCCTAAGCATGGTATCATTTGGGTAACGGGCGCTTTTAAGTCTTATATTGTCTTTCGAAACAATGTAATCGGAAATTTCCAAGTGCATATCATTAACTTCATTCGGTTCGTCAAGCTGATCTGACTTATCCAATGATACCCACTTAATTTTATCTCTTAAATCGGATTTTATGCGTGAATAATTCGTATCATCTTCCGATAGGGTTTGAAATTTGTTTTTATCAAATGATAACGCTCCTGTTATAACAGCGCCGTCTTCTCCCGTAAAATTAATTCCGCTGTCTTTGGAATCAAGATAAAGCGCCGAATCCAAGAAATATCTTCCGCTTTTTAATACAATATTAAAACCGCCTGCCGATACGGCGCCGCGTTCTTTCTGCCATCTTACGGCCTGCCTTGCACGGTAAAGCGTATGAAAAGGCTTGTCATATGTTCCGTCGTTATAATCACTGCCATACGGTGAAATATAAAATGTAATTTCTTCCTCCGCGCATACGGAAATTATCGAAAAAGTCAGCAGAACGGTTAAAACAATACTTATAATTTTTTTCATTGTTCCGCCTCCTTTTTAAAACAGCTTCGCAAGGTCAAACAGCCATGAATACAGAAAATTGAAATTGTTTTTTTGTATAATAACAAATCCGTTTCTTTCGTAAGCATAAGCTCCGAGCGCATTTATTTCCGAAATGCTTAAATCGCGTGATGTATTAATGCCGTAAATATTTAAAATATCTTTTTTTATAAGTCCGTTATTACAGCAAATACCGTTTTTCAGTTCGGATTTCACATATCCGAAGCTGGCACCTTCTTTTAAAACTATGCTGTTTTTCATAACGTTAAAAAAGCTTTTTGAAATATTTTTCGTTCGCAATTTCAGCGTATATGTATAGGTTTTGTTATACAAGCTATCGTATATTGTCAGTTTATCTCCGTCAGCAATATAGTCGCTTGCAGAATTTACCGAAGCTGCAGCGCCGTTTTTTATGCGCATAGTTTTCAAAACGTCATTTTTTGTAGAGCGATACGGAAATCTGCCAAAGGTCATATTGTTATGGTCAACGTTATAATCGGAATTAAAAAGTATTGTACGTGCTGAACCTTCTCCGATTTTTGTTACGGTTATGTCATCAATATAAACCGTTCCTGCGGAAATTTGTAATTTTATTCCGTCCGTTTCAGATAAAACCGCAGTAGAAAAACCATAGTTTTTACATATCTTGCTTCCGTTTACGTATACGTCGTAAGACAGCGCCTCCGTATCCACAACATAACGAAAGGTATACCATGTATCTTCGTTATACGTTCCGAAATAATTCATTGTGCCGTTATTATTTATCGCAAGTCCGTTTCTGTGATACTGCGGTATAAAAAGACATGTTTTGTCTGCGGTCAGCATCGGAAGCTGAATTATATTGCTTCCTTGATTTTTAAAGCGAAATTTATACGATAATTCAATAATGCCGCCGTTTATTTTCTCAACAGGAATCCAAAGCACAGCTGTAGACGATGCGGAAAATTTTATAACGATATTTTGTGCGTCGTCGGGGTCGGAGGCGCTTTGCGCCCGTAAGCATTATCCCGTCGGGTAAGCCTGAATTAATTTCGTATGCGTTTGCTGTTATGACAAAAAACATCAAAGTAAAAACAAAAGAAAATATTTTTTTCATTATTCAGCCTCCACCGTTTTGAAGTATTCGGGAAGACCTCTCTCAATTTCTTCCGCCGTTCTTTTGTTTCTTCCGATCTTATCGGTATCGGTTTCGATGAAATCGGAAAGCGGATTTTTATCTCCCATTGTAAAGTCAAGGTTATCTAAATTTTTGAATATATCGGGCGACACAGTAACATTATTTTCATACACATTCGGATAACGTTCGTCGTTCGCCGCACCTTTCTGGCTTCTGTAAACATTTGAGCTTATGTTGTTTGTTACAATATTGTTTTTGAACATTTTTGTTGCATCGTTATCTCTAAAATCGGTCAAAAGCGGATAACGCTGCCGCCAAATCCCCTTATTATAACCTACTCTGTCCAGTCTTCCCCAAAAATCATTTGCGCCGTGCGATATAAATGCGTGCGCCCATATATCGGTTGCACAATTCACAAAAAGATTGTTGTAAATATTATTGTTCTGTCCTCCGTTGACATGAATACCGCCGGGCAAATCATAAAAAATATTCCCGTATATCCGTGTATTTGAGGTGAAACCGTCATTATATACTCCCCAGCACCCGGTTCCTGCCAAAACGCCGTTCGGAGCAGATGAGCGTATAAGATTATATCTTATGTTTATATCAACCGCCATTCCGTCGCAGTAATTATATATGACACCCGCGTCATCGGTAGCGTTCAAAAAGTCATATATATCGTTATATTCTACTATTGTTCCTGTCTGTGTTGCGACCGCCATATGATTTCCGCCGTGAAATTCGTTATTTGCGACAAGCTCATACACACCTTTGGCGCTTACTGCTGAAGAATACGTTTGTTTCCACTGGCTAAAATTATAAATATGATTATTGGTTATACGCGTTCCCGATGCTAAAAGCAGATTTTCATCTCCGCTTGTAACATATACTCCTCCGCAGCCTGTTTCGTAAATTAAACAGTTATCGACAATATATTCGTAACCGCCGTTAAAGTCAGTTGCCTGTACTCCTATAAAACGAATTGTACATCCCAGTAAGCTTAATCCTCTGCATTTGCTCGACGTAAGCGCTGTTCCTCTCGTACCTTGGAAAATAATATTTTCAAACCGAACATATTTCGTGTATTCAAAGTTTATGAACGGCTTTTCCGAATAAGTCAGATACAAAAAGCTTTTATCCGTTATCCCCGAATCGTAAAAATATAACATACACGTTTTTTTGTCAGCATAGTATTCGCCTTTTGTATCAAGCTCTTCAAGTACATTAAAATAATAATAATTTGCGTTTACACTATACTGGTATGCTGCATTGTAAAGCGCAGTTATTGTTTTGTTTTTCTTGTCAACGCTTTTAATAGGTGTTGAATTAGGCGCCCATGCAACTGCAAATTGACCGTACAACCATACATCATCGTAGGTTTTCCAATTTTCGACATGATCATCTTTATATTGAAATGTTCCCCCTATCCCGTCGAAGCTCTGCCGACCTGCATCATGATACGTACCGGGATTGATGATTTTTCCCGTTTGAAGCCATTCTTTACCGTTGGGATAACGAGCCGGAACGACCTCCTTATCATCAATGTAAAATCGCATCGGAGAATATTGATTGGTAATATACGGATCCTGCCTTATTTGGTCGGGAATACTCATTATTCCATACTTTTTTAAGTCAATAACCTTGATTTTATCTTTTGCATTTTTGGGAAGCCTCGAAAGTATTTCAAGATCCGTAACTTCTTTTGCGTCTTTGGGATTTAATGTCATGCCGCCCTCAAAGTAAACTTTTGCACCGTCCTGTGCTTTATAGGTTATCGGAAATTCTTTTGAACCCGAATCTTTGGCGTTAAACTGTACCGTATCATCAAAGCGATAATATCCTTCGGAAAAAACAACGTCTATTTTTTTCTTTTTTAAAACGCCGTCCGATTTGATTTTTTCCTTTGCACCTTTTAATGTTGCAAGCGGAGAATCCTTTGTGCCTTGGTTTTGGTCGTTTCCGTCGGGTGAAACATAATATGTTATGCAATCATCTTCGGCACAAACCAAAAAGCTTGTTCCAAAAAGGAGCATAAACGCTAAAATTATACTGAAAATACTTTTTTTCATTTTTCTGCTCCTTTCTTTCTCATAAGTAATTCTTCTTTAAATACAGCCATGCTCTTATCGTCTATTGTTACGTTCGGTTCACCGAATACGACAATTTCGTTATCGCTGATAAGCAGTTTTTTTCCAATGAGTTCTGCCATATCCGAAGCTTTTATAAACGTCCTTCCCGACACAATTTCCGTTTGTTTTAAAACCTTCTTGTCCTCTATCGTTACTGTATTTGTTTCCGAATTATAACCGACATTTTTTCCGTAAAGTTCTGCTATTCGCCTTAAAGGGACATACAGTTCCCCGTCCTTTTGAAAGCATGCAACGTTAGGATTTTCGGGATCGATATAATTAAGTTCGTTTTTCCATAACACATCGCATGACTCACCAAATAACACCGCGCAGTCATATGTTGTTTTAATTGTATAAATACCGGCTTTCCATGGTCGCATATTTATTGTTACATCCCATTTTTGCGTATAATCGGGAGACTGAACACGAAGTATTGCAAAGTCCTCCAGAAATCTTTTTTTATACGGTGAGATACCGTCTTTTTCGTAAATTTCCGTTATTGCGCCTTTTACAAATGTTATATTATTTAAAAATTCTTCGGGAGTTGTGTCTATAGGCACATTATAAATTCCCGGTATCTGCGAATTATAATAATATTTGTCTGTCAAAAGCTTGGTATAGTTTTTTACAATACCGCCCTCCTCCGTAACCTTAAGGTCGTCTATAAGCACAAAACCTGTTCCGTGTACAAATTGAATCTGGTCAATGCTGTCTATATCCATATCCAAAAGCGGCTGATTCGTACGTACCTGATTGTTATCTATGAATGCATTATAATTTTTTTCCAAAAAGTTTATGTTTATTTTAAACGTATGCCAAATATTCGGTTCAGGCGCCCGAAAACTCATAGCCGTTTTTGTATGTCATCAGGTTATATACTCCCGGAACCAAGCCTACATACAAAACTGCATCGGGCGTATTATCAATCATAAATTTATACTCTATCGTAACGTTACCGCCCGAAGGTTTAAAAAATCTTTTTGCATAAACAATATCGCCTGTCGAACGTATGTACTTAAAAACCTTGTTTTTGGGATTTGTCGGATCCTGCGTTACTTCCGCATAAATGCCAAGTGATTTATCATTTGTGTCATATGACCAATTTTCTTCGGGGCTTTCTCCCGTGCGAAAGCTTTCAAAATCTTCATTTAAAACAATATTTCCGTCCGCCGATACGGGAAGTATAAAAGTAAATAGTGTTACTATAAAAACTATAAATATTTTTTTCATCTTGCACCGCCCTTATTCTATAACGAGAACATTTAACACAGAGTAGGCTTCAGGGATTATGTTGACTCTGTCATATAAATTTACAGCTGATGCTTTTATAGCTTCAACGGTTTGTGATTCCTTTGAAAAACGAACCGCGCTTGTTTTATAATATTCAAATTCGTTTTCATTTAAGAAATAGTTATATTCTTTGCCGTCATTATCGGTTACAATAATATAATTTCCGTTTTTATATGTAACCGTTCCCGTTGCATACATAGAGCCTAAATCGGTGTTAAATGAACCTGATGACCTTGAACCGTAGTTGTTTGGCAAAAGAAGCATATCTTTCGTTACATAATATTTAAGACTATCAACATCATCGGGATTTTCTATATTGTAAAATTCCGTAAGCCTTCCGTCTGCATTGTGCTTCAAGTACCAATCGACACAGTTTGTGTCATGGCGTGAACTGTATACTTTTCTGTATTTTTGTATTTCATTATTATAATGTGTCAGCTGAATAACATCACCTGCGTCAAGTCCGTTGATCTCCGTATCGTCAATCGCATAGAATTTTTCAAGCTTGCCGTCAAGATAACCCGACAAAATATCGCAGACTTCCCCCTCGGGATTGACTCCTCTTGAAATACTTTCAACAACCGTACAACGGTTATGCCAGTCTCCGCTTGTTCCGCGCGTTGTATCTACAAGTGCGGTAATAATATCCGCAACCGCTGACTTTTTGGAGTCGGAATTTGTAAAAAACGCTTGCGTATCGGAAATTACGGCGTCATGTTTATACGGCAGACTGCCCTTTGATACTTCATAAAAGCGTTCGGCATTTATATCTTTAGGTAATTTAAAATGATAGGTATTTGCTGAAATAAAAAGCGCTCTGTTATCTTCTCCCGAAAGTGTAGCCGTCGGCGATATAACGTCTGTTCCGGGATTGCAATGTCTGTATGAACGCATTGCCGAAACACTTTGAAGCTTGTCGTCTCCCTTATTGGGGTCTGCAATATCAAACGAGCTTATTTCACCCGTATCACCGATTTCATATAATACAACCTGTCTTATGAAATCATTGTTAGCATCAAACAATCCCGAATAAGCGTATATATCCTCCGATTTTATTCTGTCTCCGCAGAATGTAAATTTATCCTGAAAGTCAAATTCGCTGAATTTTCCTTCTGCTGTATATATACGTACTTTTGGCTTTTTATCACCGAATACCGAATCCGCTTTTGTCATTCCGACCGCAACGCCTACGCTCTTTGTTTGAGATTTTTCGTAAAAAGCAAGTTTAAGATCTTTTCCGAAATAAAACGTACCCATATCTCCCACTTCGGGAAGCCTTAGCCCGGATGTTTCATATTCATTTGAAAGTCTGTGATTAGCATTTCCTATGATATAATAATCTTCAGTTATTTCAGATAATTTACCAACAAAAACATCTGTACATATTTCTATTTTTGCCGTTTTATTACCTACATAAACTGCCAGGACATCATATTCCTTTAATGCTCCGATCGATGTATCAACACCATATTTGTCTTTAACCGTTATGCTGTCCGCATCCTTTAAATCGATTTTTTCACCGTATTTTCCGTAAATCATATCAAGATTTGCGTTTACACCCTGTAAAACCACAGTTTGGTATTCATCTATTAAAATAGCGTCATATACCTTGTTGTTGTCATAATCCAAAAGTGTAACGGTTCCGCTTTTGATTTTCAGGTCGGAATCGGTAAGCGACTTTATGGCTTCACCGTTTTTAATATAATACGCATTTGCAGTTATTTTAGCTGTTTTTTGAGTTTTGTTTTTCCCTTGCTTATATTTTAAGAGTGTAAGTGTAGCTGAAGGCAAAATATCTTCTGCGTCTATCGTTATACATTCGTTCTTATCGGAAAGCAGAGTTATATACACAAACGCCTTTGTATCGTCTGTTTTGTAATATGCTCTTACGTTATAGCCAAGGTATGATTTGGCATAATTTGTCGCATTTTCTATAACGATTCCGTTTACAGAAATTGCGCCGTCCTTTATGTTGCTGTCTCCGCTTAAAGACGAATAGGAATTATCCTCCAAAAGTCCCTCGGTATAATCAATCTCCAAAAAGGTATTCAAAAGCGTATTTCCTTTATCGGAACTGTATGAAACTTTTTTACCAAACTCTGTTTGTTCGCTCAATGCTATAAAAAGAGAATTGTATATAAGCTTAAAAGCCTCGTCAATTGTCAATGCGGAAGTATCCGACGCATTAAAGCCGTTTAACAGCTTAAGCTCATTTGCGGTGATTTTGTAGCCTGTGGGATAACCGCCTTTTGCATTAGCTTTTACGCCATAGCCGAGAACTTTTACGATAACGGATACTGCTTCGTCATAAGAAATATTTCCATTGGGACGAAATGTTCCGTCCGAATGACCGTTCATATATCCCATTTGGCTCATAAACGAAACGGCGGAAAAATACTCGTTTTTCTCGTCGACGTCCGCAAAAGTTTTTCCTTCTCCCGTATATATAAGCCCTTTATTCAAAATTTTTGTATAAATCTGCGCAAATTTTCCTCTTGTCATATTTTGGGAAAAATCCGTTTTGTCTGTATCTGCAAAACCGAGGGCAGACAAAAAATCAATTTCTTCCGTATTTTTTACGGTATATTCACCTTCGGCAGATACGATATAAGCAAAGGTCATTATTATTGCGGCTAATATTGCAAAAATTCTTTTTAAATTATTCATTTGTCAGCCTCCTATTTCAAATTCATAACGGCATAAACAGCTTTAGCTGCCTGCGCTCTCGTTACATATCCCAAAGGAACAAAGCTGTTGTCTCCCATGCCGTTCAGAATTTTGCTTGCCTTTAAATCATAAACTGCTTTGCGGGCATATTCGGGTATGCTGTCGTTATCCGCAAAACTTTCGTTTTCTTCACTTTCCGCAACTGCAAGCTCCTTATAATCTGCAATTCTTTTTAAAATTACCGCCATATCCGCTCTTGTCAAGCAATCGTTTTTTCCGAATAAGGTATCGCTTATTCCGGAAATTATTCCTGTTTTGTTAAGAGCATTTACAAAAGGCGCACACCATTCATCAGAATTTACATCGCTGAATTTTACATCTGTGTCATCTGTTTGAATTTCAAAAGCCAGCGATACTATTTTTGCAAATTCCGCACGTGTAACGTAATCGTTCGGTACAAATTCCGTTTCGCTTTTGCCGTTTATAACTCCTTTTTCGTAAAGTGTTTCTATCGGAATCAAAGCCCATGAAACATCTTTTAAATCCGTAAACGGAGTTTTTGCTTCTACGGGAGTGGGCAGAATTTCTTCCTCTTTTACAGAAGTGTCTGCGCTGAATGACGGACTTTTTACGGAATCAGACCTGCTGCTTCCTCCGCCGCCCGATGAGGACCCGCCCGTATTACCGCTGTTTTCGGAATTTTTTATTTTTTTCATTTCGGATTCTATTTGTTTTTCCAAATCCGTTATATTTTCATATGTTCTTCCGTCCGTTATATTTCTGTACAGCTTTTCCTTTAATGAATTGCCTGCATTTTTGAAATTTTGCGGAGCTGTGTAATAATCGGAATAAACAGTCAAAAGCTGTTCGGTTTTCGCTCGGTTACCAACCTTAACGCTATTCATTGCATTAAGAAGAACACTTTGATAAAATACCTTTTTCAGCTCGTCCGTGCTTTTTATATCCGCATCTAAAATATCCTGCAAAACTTTTGTTTTATTTTCGATAAAATCGGCATTTTGCATATCTGTTTCCGATATATCGGAATAAGATGTCAGATAGTCTTCAAGTGTATCGGCAGTTTGTGAGGGTAAACCGTTCATAAACTCTGTTTTTCTTTCGTTAAGCTTTTCCAAAGAAACTGCGTTTGCAAAAAACTCGGCAACATCATCGATTGTTTTTGCGGTTTTTCCGAACATATTTGAAAGCGCCTTATCCTTATCGGAAAGAGTGTCATATTGTGCAGTATCAAGCTTAAATACTGTTTGGTACTTTATGAAAATTACATCTTTAAGATTGGTAAGATTTTTTTCGGATAATGCTTTATTAAATTCGCTTATACCGTCGTCTATGTCTTTTTTTGCCTGAAGCTGAACATTTTCCGCAAAAGCGGTTTTAATATCGTCAATTGAGGTATAAGACTGCTTTCTCAAAAGTCCAAAAACAGAATCTTTATTTATTATCTTTGAAAAATTGCTTGTTACCGAAACATCAAGCGAAAGAATATAGTTGTAATCGTTAATAACCGTGTTCATAACATCTTCATTCGTTTTTGCCTCGTCGGCGAAAAGCGTATTTATTTCGCTTACCGTTCTATCCCGCAATTCGCTGTTATACGCTACGGAAAAATTATATTTTTTGTCGGAAACTCTGTAATAATCACCCGACACTCCTTTTATATTTTTTGAGAGCGTAAGTGTGTATTCGCCTTCCTCTATAAAGTCAATGTGAAGTGTGTACAGTCCGTTGTCATTTGTTACAATTGAGGTTACTTCGTTTCCATCCGAATCCGTAAGCTTTATATTATCAGAATTTAAAGTTTCGGCATCAAGAAGTGAAGATTCGATTTTTATATCAAGTTTTCCTTCTTTTACTGCGGTAAAATCGGTATCCGAATTGTTATTTAAAACCGACACATTATAAGTATTGCTGTTTTTTTCACAAAATTCATCATAAAGCTCTATTGCTGAATTTTCATCCATAACACCGCTGTAAAGTCTTGTTTCGCTCATTGTACAGCCCCTCAAAAACAGGAATGAACCTCCAAAGCTTCGTCCCATTTCAAACGTATCGCTTCCGGCAGTATGCAGCTTAGCATTGCCGCTCGGTTTGTTTACCGCATTGTTTTGGCTTATGGGAATATTTTTTCCGTTTATGATAACTGTCGGCAAATTATCACAAGACGATGAATCATATGAAAGAATGATGTTCGTCCATACATTAAGAGGTATTATTTCGGATATTTCCGCATAAACTGCGCCGGAATCAAAATTTCTTATAAATATAAGCTTTCCGCCGTCAAGTTCATTGCTGACGTTTCTATGCTTATTAAGTGAAAGCTGAACAGGATGATTTGTGTTTGCACCCTTTGAAATTCTAAAAATTGCCGTTCCGTCGCCCACCGTTCTGTCAAAATTTTCATCAAGCTTTATCCACGTACTGAAAGTGAAAGCTCCGTCAATAGTATTTAAAATTTCTTCATTTTTGTCGCCGTCAAGGAAAAAATAATCTTTTCCCAAATCGGAAATTGTGTCCGAAGAATTTTCATTTCCGTTAAACTTCCCTCTTGTTACGCTGAAATAAGCGTTTAACGGATTATTGCCGTTTGTATCGTAAATATACTGTGTATTTGAACTGTAAGCTCCGATATTTGACATATCCCATATCGCAATCGGAGTTACCGTATTAATGTCTTCGGCATTTACAAATGTAAAACACGAGAATACCATGACAGCAGTTAGTATGATTGAAAATATCTTTTTATAGTTTATCATCAAATAATAACTCCTTATTTTTTATTTTCGGAAAGCCATTTATCAAGCTGTTTTTGGATTCCCTCTCTTACTTTTTCCACGCCTGCGCTTTCAAGCTTCGCTTCATATTCTTTATATGTTTCCTGCTGATTCGGAAGCGCGCCGTATTTTAATGTCTTATATTCATCTTCAACACTTTTTATCTGTGCAAGCTCAACGGTATACTCTGACATATCAGGCTTAAATCCAACTGTTGGAAGAAGCTCGGAGCTGTTATCAAGCTCTTTAATATAGTCAGCCATGCCGTCTTCATCGCCCGGAAGCTCGTATGCGTTAAGCGTATTTCCTACAGCCCATTTCCATAGACCGTATTTGCTGTTGGAATCGCCTTGCGAAGTGTAGTCAACAGGTTTTATTCTGTTTTCGGAAACCTTTTCATAATGCGTTCCCTCAAGACCGAACGTAAGCAAATTATATAAATCCTTGCCCTTTTCGGTATGCATAAGTTCCAAAACCTTTATTGCTCTCTGCGGATTTTTACACGTTCTTCCAAGCGCCGTCATTGTTGCGGGAACGCTGTTTTTAATATAGCTTTTGTCGCCCAAACCAAACACTCTGGTATCAAAGCCTTTTTGCATACTTTCTATTTTTTCGGAAGTTTTGTTAAAATATCCATGCGCCCACAGTATATAGCCTTTTTCCGCTTCGTCTGCTCCGTCCATATTTTCAGATAAAATATCGTTTCTTATATAGCCTTTTTTGTACCAGTCTTCCGCTACGTCATACCATAACTTTTTATACGGCGATGTTCCGTCATAGAATACTTTTAGTGTATCGGGATCTATCCAGAAATTTGAGACGGTTGTGGAATCATATACCTTATCCGCAATTGCGTCAAAGCTTCCCAAACCTAAACCTACGCCTTTCCCTATTTTTCCCGCTTGTTTCATGTTTTCCAAATATTCGGCTATGGTGTCATAAAATGCCTGACCTTTTGAAAAATCGTTTCTGAACTCCATATACGCTTTTTGAACTTTATCTATATCTATATACTGCTCATGTTCTTTTCTGATATGTAATCCCAATGGCGTTGTTGACATAACCTGATAATTCGGTATTGCATAAATTTTGTCATCTACTGTCGTAAGCTTAAAAAGCCAATCGGGGAGTTCTTTCTTTATATCAGGGGCATTTTCGTCAATTAAATCGTTTAAGGGAAGATACGCCCCCTTTTCAACCTCGCCCAAAAAGCTGGGAACTGCATAGCCAGACCATGCGATATCAATCTGCTCCGATGCGGCAGACATAAGCTGCCATTTCTCACCGTAAGCGCTGCCTTCGATAATTTCAAATTCAACTTCCGTATTCGGAAGCTTTTCGGCAAGCTGTTTGTTAAATTCTGCCCAAACCATGTCTGCATCTTTCTGTTTTCCCGGTCCTATCATTACCCATTTTAGCTTTTCGCTCTTGCTCGCGTCGTCTGTTTTTTGTTTTCCGCAGCCTGCGAATGCCGTTACTGCCAACGCTGTACCAAGTACAACACAAATTGTTTTTTTCATTTTCATAATTTTTTTCCTCCCAAGTTTATTTATTATTTAAATTTTATACAAATTAACCTTTTACCGCACCGACGGTAAGTCCTTTTGAAAAGTATTTCTGGAAAAACGGAAATACCACAAGCATCGGTCCCGCCGCTACAATACACATTGCGAATTTTACCGTTTCTGTAGGAACCGACGCTTTAACAGAAATATTCGGTGCGTTTTCCATTGTGCTTTTTACAAATTCCGCTTCATTTAAAATTCTTTGAAGCATATACTGAAGACTGTAAATGCTCGTATCCCTTACATATATAAGCGAGGTTTGCCAGTCGTTCCATTTGCCCAGCAAAACAAGCAATGAAACCGTTGCCAAAACAGGTTTGGAAAGCGGTATAATAATTTGAAAAAATGTTCTCCATTCGCTGCAGCCGTCTATTTTCGCCGCTTCGGAAAGCTCCTGCGGCAAGCCCTGGAAAAAGCTTCTTATAAGTATAACGTGCCATGCGCTTGCCAAAGACGGGAAAATATAAATCCATATCGTATTTCCCAAATGAAGATACTGTGTGTTTAAAATATAGGTCGGTATAAGTCCGCCCGAAAACAGCATCGTAAAATAGACGTACATCATTATTCCGTTTCTGTATTTAAAGGTACGCTTTGAAAGAGGATATGCTAAAAGCGCCATAACAAGAACGCTTAAAAATGTTCCCAAAACAGAATAAAATATTGTAGTTTTATATGCGTCAATAAGCTGTGTCGGATTTTTAAATATGTAGCTGTATGCAAGCGTGTCAAATTCTGACGGAATAAGCTTGTAACCCTCTCTTATAAGCACATCCTCGCTTGTAAACGATATTGACAGTATCATTAAAAGCGGTAATATAAATGTTAGTGAAAACAATACGAAGAATACTTTTATCGCTATGTTTCCTATTGTATGATTTTTTCTTTTCATTGTTAGCTCTCCTTTTTGTTTTCATTAAAACATTGCGTTGTCGGGTTCTATTTTTTTAACAATGTAATTTGTAATAACAACAAGCACAAAACCGACAGCCGACTGAAACAGACCGACTGCTCCCGATATTCCCATATCGCCGCCGCGAAGTCCTCGGTATAGGTAAGTATCGACAACATCGGTAACAGGATAAAGCGTACCTATATCTCTCGGTATCTGATAAAACAATCCGAAATCGCCTCTGAATATGTTGCCTACCTTCATAATTCCCAAAATTGTTATTATCGGAATTAACGCAGGAATTGAAACCGTCCATGTTCTTTGAAGCTTATTCGCCCCGTCTATTTCCGCCGCTTCAAAAAGTTCTTTTGAGATGCCCATAAGAGCCGCATAATATGTTATACTGTCCATTCCGACATTTTTCCATATGTTAAAGCCCGTTAAAATAAACGGCCAGTATTTTGTTTCGGAATACCACGAAACGCCGTTACCGCAAAAAAAGCGAATCACCTGATTGAAAACACCGTAATTCGGATTTAGAAGTATATATGCTATATATCCGACGATAACCCAAGATAAAAAGTTCGGCAAAATTATCGCAGTTTGAAAAGTTTTTAAAAGGTAACGTTCCGTTATTTCATAAAGCATAAGCGCCACGATTACCGAGGCGAGTATGCCCAGGACAATAAAAACCGCATTATAGCCTATTGTATTTATCGTAATGCGCGCCGCATCCTGCGATTTAAAGAAAAATTCAAAATTTTTAAAACCTATCCATTTGCTGCCCAAAATTCCGTCAACATAGTTGTATTTTTTAAATGCTATTATAACTCCGAACATCGGAATATAACAAAAAATAAAAAAGTAAATTAATCCCGGCAGAGTCAGAGCCAGAAGTTCAAAATTTGAAAAATTAAATTTTTTCTTTTGTTTTTTCATGATTAACATATCCTTTTTGTCATAATATTTCTTTCTGATATAATTATAACATTTGTTGAATTTTCTTTCAATAGTAATATTTTCACCTTGACAATAAAAATTTCAGTAGGTTTCCTATAAATCATCGGCAAAGATTTTATATAATTTGTAAAAAATAAATAAAAATACCAAATATCGCTTTATACATAAATTAAACTGAAAATTCACTTGACAATATAAAAATTTAATTGTACTATAAAAACAGATAAAATATACCGGTAAAATGAAAATATTATTATTGCACAAAAATATTTTAGCTGTTATAATGTAATTGGAGGAAGTATAATATGAATAACAAGCTTATAATGAAATATCCGTCTTCATGGTATGGTGAAATGTGGAGAGAGGCGCTGTTTGTCGGAAACGGAAAAATCGGCGGACTTGTTTACGGCGGAGTACATCATGAAATTATAACTGTAAATCACACCGATTTATGGTGGAATTACGATAATTCACAAAAACTTCCAAACGTGTATGACGCTATACCTAAAATGAGGAAATTGATAGACGAAAAAAAATATAACGATGCACAATGGGTTTTGGCGGACGCTCTCAAAGAAAAAGGATACAAAGAAAGCGACCCCGGTACCCCCTTAAGTGTGTGTGATATTGATATTGTAACTCATATGAAAAATCCATTTAAAAATTATTGCAGGACGCTTGATTTGGAATCAGGTGAAGCCGAAGTTTCATGGTATGAAGAAAATGAATTTTATAAAAGAGATTTCTTTATTTCGCGCGCAAACGATACCGTATTTTGTAAAATAACAAGTTCCGACTTATACTGCGGTGAATTTTCGCTAAAAGTTCACGAGCTACAGACAATCGGAAATCTAACGCCGCCAAAAAATCAAACTACAATCTTTGAAAACGAATTTATTTCATACGGTGCGCAAAAAGATGACGGTACATATTTCGGAGCAGTTTTGAAGATTAAGCACAACGGAAAATCCGAAATAAAGGACGGTAAAATAAATATAAATGCACAATGTATTGAACTTGTACTAAAAACCTTTGTAAATGAAAAAGAACCTCAATTTTCAAAATTAAAAAAAGAACTTTCTTACGACTTTTCTTACGATGCCGAGCTGAAAAAGCACAAAAAAATCCACAGCGCTATTTTTAATGCGACTGAATTTTCAATAAACGACAGTTCCGAAAATCACTCGAACGAAGAACTGTTATTGGACGCATACAGCGGTGAAGCAAGTGATGAACTTATTGAAAAAATGTGGAAATACGGTAGATATCTGCTTATAAGCGCATCACGCAAGGGTGAGAATCCGTGCGACCTTTACGGACTTTGGTCAGGTCATTATAATACGCCATGGGTGTGGAATATGTTTAACGTAAATATTGAAATGATATATTGGCAGGCGTTAAGCGGAAATATGCCCGAATTGTTATTGTGCGTATTTGACTATATAGACAAGCAAACAGACGATTATCGTGAAAATGCAAAAAAGTTATTTAATTGCAGAGGGATAAATATTTGTTCTGTTACCACACCCGTTACGGGTCTGCACAAGCTTCTTTATCCGCATATTTTAAACTGGATCGGTGGTGCAGGCTGGATTGCGCAGCATTATTATGATTATTATTTATGTACACGTGATGAAAAATTTCTAAGAAACAGAGCTTTACCGTTTATGTATGAAGCCATGCTTTTTTATGAGGATTACTTATTTGAAGATGAAAACGGTTTCTATGTAATTTCACCGTCGGAATCGCCTGAAAATGCGCCGTCAAATCTTGTGAAAGAAGCAAATAACCCGTATATGCAGGTTGTCAAAAATTCCACAATGGATTTTGCCATTTTAAAAGAACTGCTTACAAATATAATTGAAGGCGGTGAGCTTACGGGAATGTATTCCGAAAAGCTTGACGCTTGGAAAAATATGCTCAAAAAAATTCCGCCGTACATGATTAACGCGGACGGAGCCGTTTCGGAATGGATGTCTCCCGATTTAAAGGATAATTATGAACACAGGCATGAATCGCACTTGTACCCTGTTTTTCCAGGTACGGAAGTTACAAGAACCGACAACGCAAAACTGTACAAGGCTTTTGAAAAGGCTGTTGAAAAAAGAAAAGCATTTGGTTTAAAAGATCAGTCGGGCTGGTCATTAACATTCATGGCAAACGTATACGCCAGAATGGGTAAGGGTGATGACGCAATAAATGTTCTTGATATGCTTTTGCGTTCCAATGTTATGAATAACCTTACAACTGTACATAATGATTGGCGCAGAATGAGAATAGCAACCTGCGGCGAGCAGGAATCTCCGGTTCAGATTGACGCAAATATGGGCTTTACATCAGCAATAAACGAAATGCTTGTTTTTTCAACACGAAAAGCAATTTATCTTTTTAACGCTCTTCCGAAAAAGTGGGAATCGGGAAAAGCAGGCGCATTTTTGACAAGAACAGGGACGCTCGTAACACTTTCTTGGAATACAAAAAAAGCAGAGGTACAATTTGTGCAAAAAGCCGCTTGCATGGAATTTGAAGCGATTTTGCCTGTTGATTTTGCCTTTGAAGACGGAAGGTCAAAAATAAAGGTAAACTTAAGTAAAAACGAAAAAATAAAATTCACATTAAAGAGGAAATAAAAATGACAAAAAATGAAATATTTGAAAAGCTTGAAAATATGAAAACACAGAATTTGAAAAGAATTAAAAAGCTTTCAAAAAAAGCAGCTTTGACTGATTACAGAATTTATGCAAAAAAAGTCGGAGATATTGAAATTTGGACCGACGCATTTCAAACAGCAATCAATGAGAATGAGATTTTGTTTATACCAAAACGAAATGCGCCATACTATATTGATAAAACCGTAACAATACCGTCCGATAGACATATCGAAGCGGAGGACGGAGCAATTATAAAACAAGCGGAAGGCGTTACGGTCTTGATGCTTAAGAATGAAAATACTGTTGACGGTACGCATTTTCCGATAAAAAACCAAAAAAAGGACTGTAACATATCCATAAACGGCGGTCGCTGGGAGGAATCTTACACAAAACGAATGGGATACAGAAAAAGCGGAAAATACGATGAAGATGAAACTCATTTTTTTGGGGTTTCAACATTCATGCTTTTCAATAATGTCTCCGATTTGACGCTTACAAATATGACATTTGCGCATACGGCGGGATTTAGCGTGCAGGTCGGTGAACTTGAAAATGCAGTATTTGAAAATATCACATTTCACGAATGTTATGCGGACGGACTGCATATAAACGGCAATACAAAAAACATATTGATACGCAATATTAAGGGACAGGTCGGCGATGACTTGGTTGCACTTAATATGTATGACTGGCAAAATTCATCTGTTAACTTCGGCCCCGGAGAAAATATTCTTTGCGAAAACATTGAACTGTCCGAAAACAGTAGTTATACTGCTATGAGGATTGAACCCGGGATGTATTATTTTGATAACGGTGAAGCTGTTGACTGCGCACTGAAAAACGCATTGATAAGAAATATTAAGGGCGTTAAAACCTTTAAAATGTATTTTCAGACCTTTCCATACATTATTGGTGAAGAACCTGAAAAAGGCGGTGCAGGAAGCATTGACAATGTGTATTTTGAAAATATCGATATTGACCTTGACTCACCTGAGGATAAATTCCCCGAATACTTAAATTCCGACCCTGTAAGGGGCAATTTTGCCGCATTCGAAATAGGTTCAAAAGTTGGCAAAATAAGCTTTTCAAATATAAATATAACGCTTCACAAGGACAAATTTCCGATGAGTTATTTTCTTACGGTAGGTCCGAAATCAATACCGAATGTGTATGAAAATACGACTTACGAAATATTTGACCCATATATTTCGAGCTGTATTGAGGAGCTTCATTTAGAAAAGGTTTTGTTAAACGGTCAAACGGATTGGCAAAAGTGTTTCGGCATAAAAGAAATAGAATTTTTTGATATAAACCACGACAGCAACTCAACCGCAAACGGTAAGATCAAAAAAATTATATATGATTAGGAGAAGGGCTTCAAATATAAAAAAGCGCTCATTCTAATTTATAAACGAAAACCCCAATACCACTATTCCGAGAAGTACAAGAATTATCCCTGTAGCTCTGTTGAGCGTTTTTGCACTTGCTTTATTTGCAATTTTTGCGGCAATTCTCGCAAAAACAAATGTAAACAATACGCAAAGTATAAACGGCAAAAATTCAGGTTTTCCTTTGATTGCAAAATGTGAAACAGAACCTGTAAGTGCTGTGAAAGTCATTATAAATACGCTTGTTCCGACCGCTGTTTTAAGTTCAAATCCCATTACGCTTGTAAGCAGCAGAAGCATCATCATGCCGCCGCCCGCTCCGACAAATCCGCATATGAATCCAACCACCGAACCGCATATTATCGATTTTATGATTTTGGATTTTTCCGACAACGCCGTCATATCTTCCTTTGTTGTCATTACGGGCTTTACGATAAACTTTATTCCCAGAAGGAGCGTCATAAAAACCGAAAAGTTTCCCATTGTTGCTGACGGAACAATGCTTGAAACATAACTGCCGACTACCGTAAACAACAAAACCGCCAGCATCATCACAAAACCGTTTTTTATATCCAGATTTTTATTTTTTCCGTAGGTATATGCGGATACGGCACTCGCAAGAACATCTGAAGCCAGGGCAATTCCGACTGCCATATACGGTTCAATATTCAAAAAAGTTATAAGCACAGGTGTTATAACAGCCGCCGCGCTCATTCCTGCAAAACCTGTTCCCAAACCTGCACCCATTCCTGCAAAAAAGCATACCAAAATTTCAACCATATATTTCATTATAATACTCCTGTTCTAATATTTTTTTACGCTTCTTATATGGCGAAAGGTTTCTTTTTCACCTTTTTCCGAAAGCATTAAAAGCCAGCTTTCTATTAAATCAGATGTTTCGGGGTGTATAAAGCGGTTTTTCTTTCCGCGTCTGAAATATTCTATCGGATGAGTTTCGGTATAATTTTCGCCTTGATAAATCTTACTCGCCGCAACTCTGTCGCAAAACATTTCCTTTACGAAAACAATTGGCATTTTCACAGGCATCACCCTTTTCTCCTTTGGGTTATAATCGGTCCAATATTCAAAATGATGTCTGTTTTTGCCCTTATGATGAAGCCATGCGGCGGAATAACCCTTGACTTCCCTTTCCTTTTCGTTCGGACTTCTTATTTTCGCATAATATCTGATGCCCGACATAAACTCACACGGGGAATATTTCGATAAATCGTGTAAAATTCCCCTATGCGGTATGCCTGCCTTGAAGCTGTGATATATAACCGTGTAGCGATGCTTTGTAATCGTACAAAGATGCCCGAAAAATCTTTCAAAAAAATTCATTTTTACCCCTTTTGCAAATACGGGAACAAGTTACCCAAAACCTGTTCCCGTAATTTTTATCTTACTCGCCTTGCAGTATAGTAATTACTGCTGTAATATCCTGCCGAATTAAGATTTGAAATTTTTATAACGTCGCCTGTATGCGTCGAATGAATAAAGTTACCGTCTGAAATATAAATACCAACGTGATTTATATCTCCGCCCGGAGCGAAAAATACCAAATCTCCCATTCTTAACTGATCCTTGGGAACATACGTTCCTTCGTTTACCTGCGTGTATGTCGATCTCGAAAGATTAACTCCATACTGTGAAAATACATATTTTACAAATCCGCTGCAATCAAAGCCTGCGGGCGTTGAACCTCCGTATACATAAGGAAGTCCCAAAAAGGTTTTTGCATATTCTATAAGCGCTGTATTATCCGTAAGTGCAGGTCTTTGTACAATTCCGCTTCGTGACGTTGTGTTATAAACTCCTCTGCCCGAAGTGTTTATGTATTCAGATGCAGCATATCCCGTTATATCGCCATATCTTACTTTATACCAATAAGAATCCGATGCATCTATTATGTTGAGAACCGCTCCGTTAGGCGCCTGTGTAATTATCGCACCCGAAAGTGAGGGAGCTTGTCTTACATTCAAAAGCGAAGCCGTAACAACACCTGTTGTATTTGCCGCCGCCTGCGCCTGATTTACATACTGTGCGGAAACATAAGCGTTTTGCTGACCATACTGGATTTTTAGCCATCCGTTTCCTATATCTTCGATAATATTCACTGCCGTTCCGTTTGTAAGCGTTCCCGCAACCGCAGAAACAACGGAAGGCTGAGTTCTGACGTTGAGTACGTCCGCAGTAACAGTTCCCGTTGCCGCAAATGCGTTAAGGGGCATTATAGCCGCCATACAAGCCGTTACCGCCGTCTTTAATAAAAATTTTCTAAACTTCAAAACAGTCAATCGCCTCCAATATTTTTATGCGTCATTTTATAACGATATGCCTATTGTAACATATTTGTAATACTTTGTCAAGCACTTTCACAAAAGTTTCACATTTCAAATTTGATATTTTCTCTCAAAAACGCCCGTATAATGCGGTATTTGAGGCTGATAAAAATTTTTTTGAAAAAACTTCGGAAAAAAATAAAAAATTTTCAAAAAAGACTTGATTTTTTTATATAATAGTGTTATAATATATAGGAAAGATGATGATAATGAGACTAAAAGAGTGGGTTTCCCGCTCTTTTGTTTTTGAAAAGGAGAAATTATGGCAAACATTCCGATTAAAGAAATTACACAAAACGCAGAGCGAATCTGTAATGAATACGGCGCCTATCTTTACGATATTCTGTATACCAAGGAAGGCAAAAACAGAATACTGCGTATATTCGCCGATACAACCGACGGTATAGGTATAGATTTATGCGAAAAGATTTCAAGGGATATAAGCGCTTATCTTGATAATGCCGATTTAATCGATACGGCATATTCGCTTGAGGTTTCTTCACCCGGAGCCGAAAGAAAGCTTCGCACACTTCCCCACTTCAACGCTGTTATGGGAGAAAAAATTAAGCTTTCGTTTTATGCACCGCTACCAAACGGTGAAAAAGTTATTGTAGGTATTTTGAAAGGCTGTACCGAAAAAGAAATCACGCTTCTATATAATGATAAGGAAACGGCATTCGAACGTGATAAAATATCGGACGCTTCGCTTTACTTTGACGTAAACGAATTTCTCAAATCACATTAGTAAACAAAATTTTATATATACGGAGGAAAGAAAGAAAAGCTATGAATAAGGAGTTTTTAACAGCCCTTGATTTATTGGAAAAGGAAAAGGGCATACAAAAAGAAATCATTATTGAGGCAATGGAAAATGCACTTGTTACCGCCTATAAGAAGGATTACAACACACCGTGCGAGGTTGTTGCGAAAGTTTCTTCCGAAACGGGCGACGCAAGAGTATACTTAAAAAAAGAGGTTGTGGAAGAAATCGAAAATCCCGAAACACAGATTGATTTTAAAAGCGCAAAGGATATTTCAAAATCTGCCGAAATAGGCGGTGAAATACTTATAGATGTTACGCCGAAAACTTTCGGAAGAATTGCCGCACAGAACGCAAGAGGTATTGTTGTTCAGAAAATCAGAGAAGTAGAACGCGGAATGACCGTTTCGGAATTTACCGAAAAAACCGGCACACTCGTTACGGGAACGGTTGAAAGAATCGAAAAAGGTAACGTTATGGTTTCTTTGGGACGTACCGAAGCCGTACTTTCACCGCAGGAGCAGATTCCTACAGAGACATATCAGCACGGCGACAAAATAAAAATTTACGTTGTGCAGGTTAAAATCATCGGAAAAGCACCGCAGATTATTATTTCCCGTTCACACCCCAATCTTATAAGATGCCTTTTTGAACAGGAAATCCCCGAAATCGCAAACGGTACGATAGAAATCAAATCGATTGCAAGAGAAGCGGGCGCAAGAACAAAAATTGCCGTTTTGTCGCATGACCCGAACGTTGAGGCTGTCGGCTCATGTATAGGACCGAAGAGTATGAGAATAGATAACATACTTTCGGAATTAAACGGTGAAAAAATAGATATAGTTTCATACAGTGAAATCCCGGAAGAGTTCGTTAAAGCGGCTTTGGCGCCTGCTGAAATTGTTTCGTGCAGTATGTCTCCCGCTGAAAAGACCTGCTATGTCAAAGTAAATAAAGACCAGCTTTCGCTTGCGATAGGCAAAGAAGGTCAAAACGCAAGACTTGCGGCACGACTGACAGGCTACAAAGTTGACATCAAACCGCTTTAAGAGGTTTTTATGAGAATAAAAAATACAAAATATGTTCCTTTAAGAAAATGTACAGTATGTATGTGCAGAAAAGAAAAAGACAGTCTTTTCAGAATTGTCTGCGTAAATGGTGAGGCAATTGCCGACACCGAAAGCACGCATGACGGCAGAGGCTGTTATGTTTGTAAATCCGCAGAGTGCATTTCTTTGATGGAAAAAAAATCAGCTGTCGGAAGGTCGTTCAAAAAAAGATTTTCATCTGAAAATTATAAATCTCTTACCGAAAAGCTTGAAAAGGAGCTCATAAATTATGAATCAGCAAATTAAACAGCTCAGGCTTATCGGACTTGCAAGACGTGCCGGTGCAGTAGCTTACGGCGCAGAAGGCACTATAGACTCACTCAAACGAAAAAAAGCAAAACTTATAATTTTTGCAAACGATATTTCCGAGCGTACAAAAAACGATATATTAAAAAATATAAATAACACTTGCGTTTTGGAGCTTGCGGTTTCCATGGAGGAACTCGGAAACGCAATCGGAGTTAAACCCGTTGGGGTAATCGCCGTAACAGACGGCAACTTTAAAAAAGGAATTTTAGAGGTGAAGCAATTTGATTAAAGCAAAAAAAATCAAAATATCCGAAATCGCAAAAGATTTCGATATGAAAGCAAAAGAAATAGCAGAGCTTGCGATAGAAGCCGGAATGGGCAAAAAAAGTTCGGGAAGTTCGCTTACGGAGGACGAACTCAATATCATTTTTGATATAATTATCGCAAGAAATCCCGTAGAAGATTTTTCAATGTATACGGTTAAAAAACCTGCGGAAAATATTTTTGAGGACAAAAAAGCCGAAGAACCGAAAACAGAAAAATCAGAGAAGTCCGAAAAAACCGCAAAGCAGGAAAAGGCGGAAAAAGCAGACAAAGTATCAGAAACCCAAAAATCAACTAAAAAGAATCAGCCCGAACCTGCCGCAGAAGATGAAAACGACGGCATTATCGAGGTTGAAGTTGAAAAGAAAGTACGCTATGTTGACACAAGACAGAACATGGTAGACGAATCACGTCTTGACGATACCAAGATTGAAAAAATTATGCAAGGTACGGATATATACGGCAGTGATTCTTCAAAGCAAAAAATCAAAAAAGGTCCGAAGAGTCAAAAATTCGACAAGCAGACCAACAAGATTCACAAAAATGATAAAAAGCCGAAAATGGTTATTAAACCCGAAGTTTTGAAGGTTAAAATCCCTGATGAAATATCTGTCGGAGAACTTGCCGAAAGACTTAAAAAGACAGGTGCGGAGGTTATCAAAAAGCTCATGAGCTTCGGCGTTATGGCGTCCGTATCACAGACTATCGATTTTGATACCGCCTACCTAATCGCAGAAGAATTCGGTGCGCAGGTTGAAAAAATTGTAACGGTTACGCTTGAAGAGGAGCTTTTCTCGGAAGAACCCGACAAACCCGAAGATCTCGTTACACGTCCTCCTGTTGTTGTTGTTATGGGTCATGTTGACCATGGTAAAACATCGCTTTTGGACGCTATCAGAAATTCCGATGTAACCTCAACAGAGGCAGGCGGAATAACACAGCATATCGGTGCATACAGAGTAAACACAAACGGTCAGGACATAACATTTTTGGATACTCCCGGACACGAAGCGTTTACCGCAATGCGTGCAAGAGGTGCGCAGGCTACCGATATAGCAATCCTTGTTGTTGCGGCTGACGACGGTATCATGCCCCAGACAATTGAGGCAATAAACCACGCAAAAGCGGCTGATGTTTCTATAATTGTTGCTATCAACAAAATGGATAAAGAAGGCGCAAATCCCGACAGAATCAAGCAGGAGCTTACCGAACACGGTCTTGTTCCCGAAGAATGGGGCGGCGATGTTATGTGCGTCCCCGTTTCTGCAAAGACAAAGATGAATATAGACACGCTTTTGGAAAATGTTCTTTTGCTTGCAGAACTCAGAGATTTGAAAGCAAATCCGAACAAAGCCGCAAGCGGTACTGTTATAGAAGCTAAGCTTGATAAAGCAAGAGGTCCTATAGCTACCGTATTGGTTCAGAACGGTACTTTAAGAACAGGTGATGTTGTTGTTGCCGGAACGTCTGTCGGAAAAATAAAGGCGATGAGCGATTACAAAGGCAAAATCATCAAAGAAGCAGGACCGAGCGAGCCGGTTAAAATCCTCGGCTTAAGCGAAGTTCCTACTGCAGGCGATATATTCAAGGCTGTAGACGACGAAAAGAAAGCACGTCAGGTTGTTGAACAGCGTAAGTTTAACGAAAAAGAAGAAATATTCAACAAACGCAAAACAATTACTCTTGACAACCTGTTCTCGCAGATTGCAGAGGGTGAAATCAAGGATCTTAATATAATAGTAAAAGCGGACGTTCAAGGCTCTGCCGAAGCTGTTACAACATCTTTGGAAAAGCTTTCAAACGACGAAGTAAGAGTAAAAGTTATACATGCAGGCGTTGGCACTGTTACGGAATCGGACATCATGCTTGCATCGGCGTCAAACGCAATTATAATCGGATTTAATATCCGTCCCGACGCAAAAACAACGGAATCCGCAAAACTTCATGAGGTTGATATACGTCTTTACAGAGTTATATATCAGGCTATTGAAGAAATGGAAGCCGCTATGAAAGGTATGCTTGCACCAAAATTCAGAGAAGCAATTCAAGGTCATGCCGAAATCAGAAATACATTCAAGGTTTCAGGCGTGGGTACAATTGCGGGCTGTTATGTTCTTGACGGTAAAATCGTACGTAACTCCGAAGTACGTATCGTAAGAGACGGTGTTGTTGTATACGAGGGTGTACTTTCATCTCTTAAAAGATTTAAAGACGATGCGAAAGAAGTTGCATCGGGATACGAATGCGGCTGCGCTTTTGACAAATTTAACGACATCAAGGAAGGCGACGTTGTGGAAAGCTTTATAATGGAAGAAATCAAAGACTAATATCCGCACGGACGGCTGTAATGGAGGGATTCATATGTCAAGCCACAGAGAAGAAAGAATAAACGAAGAAATGAAAAGAGAACTCACAAACATCATACGCAGTCTTAAAGACCCCCGAATTTCATCGGGTATGGTGAGTGTTCTCAAAGCAGATGTAACAAAGGATTTGAAATTCTGCAAGGTTTATATAAGCGTTTTGGGAGATGAAGAGACAAAAAAAGGCATAGCAAAAGGCTTGGAAAGCGCTAAAGGCTTTATTAAAAAAGAAATTTCCGCACGTCTTAATTTAAGAATTACTCCCGAACCTATTTTCACAATCGATAATTCGATTGAAGAAGGCGACAGAATTTTGAAAATCATGGAGAAAATCAACAATGAAAAGTGATTTAAAAAGTGAGACTTTAAAATTTAAAACTGCCGTATCGGAGGG
>ERZ779725.337-NODE-337-length-32160-cov-5.089581_pt1 | contig 32160 bp, 34 predicted proteins | sample MGYA00511890_ERZ779725 | MGnify/ENA primary metagenome ERZ779725 (study PRJEB29588, sample SAMEA2148549) | human gut metagenome | biome: human gut; feature: human-associated habitat; material: faeces | place: Denmark | collected 2008/2010 ...
TGATTTTGTACCATACTCTTCTTCGAGAAGAAAAGTATGCAAAAGAAGCTTCAGTTATTGGTTTTTGCAAATATTATATTCTCATAAAAGGGGTGGTTTCCGCTCCTTTTTGATTTTGTACCATACTCTTCTTCGAGAAGAAAAGTATGCAAAAGAAGCTTCAGTTATTGGTTTTTGCAAATATTATATTCTCATAAAAGGGGTGGTTTCCGCTCCTTTTTGATTTTGTACCATACTCTTCTTCGAGAAGAAAAGTATGCAAAAGAAGCTTCAGTAATTGTATTGTTCAATTTTTATATTCTCATAAAAGGGGCGGTTTCCGCTCCTTTTTGATTTTGTACCATACTCTTCTTCGAGAAGAAAAATGGGCAAAAGAAACTTCAGTTATTGGTTTGTGCAAATATTATATTCTCATAAAAGGGGCGGTTTCCGCTCATTTTTGATTTTCACGCTTGCAAATCCCTCCCCATACGTTATTCGCTCTATTTGAGAAAATAAAAAGCCCTTGCTTCCCCCCGTCCCCGCAGGCACCAAAGCCCCGCACAATCAAAAAACTTTTAAGATTCGAACTGCACTTCCGTCTTTGCTCGGGTAAAGCTGACGTGGCAGATAAGTTCCGCCTTGAACTTTTAGGAGGGTTTCGGGACACTTTTGCTCCTCTAGGCGAGGCCTGCTTGGCTTGCTTCGCAAACCAGCATATCCCGAATTGCTTTCTTTCGTACTTTCTTTTCAAAAAAGAAGGTACATAAAAAGGAAAAAAGCGTTTGCAGTCACCAACGAATCCGCCCAAAAACAAAACGGCATAAAGCAAAAGCTCTGTGCCGTTTTGTGAAAAAATAATTAAACTGCCCATTCGGCAAAACCGTATTTCAGTCCGATTCCGTCTCCGTTTCAAAGAGCGACTGCGCCGGAACGCCGAGAGCCCTTGAAATTGCGAAAACCTCTTTGTCAGTCGCAATTCTTATCTGTCCTTCGAGCTTTGAATAGCTCGTCGGATTTATATCAAGTCCGCTCGCCTGAAGTCTGGCGATGAAATCTTTTTGCTTTATTTTCCGCGATTTTCTGATTTCCTCGACTCTCTTTCCGATAATGTTGCAATCGCCGTATTCCTTTATACGAACCTTCATTTTCTTGCTCCAAATAATTCTTTTTTGGAATTATATCATCGTTTTCTATTGACAAAATTCCGCAACAGAATTATAATGATAAAAAAGCATTAAAGAAAGGTTTTGACATCATGACTCTATTAATTATTCTCTTTATTATCATTTCAGTGTTTGCAGCTGCAACCGGTCTCGGTTTCGTACAAGCACTACTCACAATTTTAGGCATTGCCTTTTTTATCAGTATGTTCTTCGGAATCAAAGCATACGGCAAAGTGCTTTACGACGACGGCGTACCCGTATTGGGAACCATTTTTCGTTTAGCGGCGCAAGTGCTTGTTGTCTATGCTTTTATCAATGACAAAGGTTTGCTCATAATATCTGCAATATATACCCTAATTGCAGCGGGCATTGACATCGGAGGCATAGTGGCAACAGACAGCAAAACCGAAATAATCCCCGGAGAGGGATATGAGGTAAAATACGATGAAAACAGCGACTCTTATAATGTATCAAAGAAGAAGGATACCATCTATTCGCCAAGCGCGTTTTTGAGTTTTCTGTTCGTGGTGGTATCGGAATTCTTCGCCCCTGTATTGCTTGCAATAATTTCGATTATCGCTCACATTTGCTATAAATCAGACCATAAATCCTGACCCACGCAATAAACAAAAAATCTCTTCGGAAAACCGAAGAGATTTTTCTTTTATTCATTCAATAAATCGAGCTTTTCTTTGATCGCCAGCATATCGGCAAGCATTGCGTCCTTTTTGTGCGGATCGCGGAGGAGTGCCGAAGGATGATACACCGCGCATATTTCAAACTGTCCCCTTTGGAACCATATGCCGTGCTCCTGCGTAATTTTGAAATCGGGCTTTATCAGTCGCGCGGCAGCAATTCTGCCGAGGCAGACTATCATTTTCGGCTTGATTGCTCTCACCTGCCCGCGGAGATATTCAATGCAGACATCCTCCTCATCAGATTTCGGATCTCTGTTCTTCGGAGGACGGCATTTGAGAATGTTCGCTATGTAAACTTCTTCCCTGCTTATGCCGACAGCCGTCAGATATTTATCAAACAGCTTTCCCGCCGCGCCGACAAAAGGAATTCCCGAAAGATCCTCTTTTTCGCCCGGCGCCTCGCCGACAAACATCAGCGTCGCATTCGGATTGCCGACTCCGAAGACGGTATTGGTGCGCGTTTTGCAAAGCTCGCACCCCGTGCATTTTTCACATTCTTTTTTTATTTCTTCAAGCGATTTGATTTCCATTCTCCATTCCTCCGACGTGTTTTCTTAATTATAACACATCAAAAAGAGTTTTAACAGAGGGAAGCCAATATTTCAACGGCATTTTTTTCGCAGATCGGCTTGCAATGCTCAAAAAGAAACGCGGCGGCGTTTTCACTCGGGCAACGTTTCCCGAATTCATCCATAAACACCCCTCCGTTTTTATAGGCACATTTGCCGACATACCGCGGAGCGACTTCATTTATCATCAGGTAATATCTGCGTTTTGTGTCGTCGCCGAAAAATGCAGAGCTCTCCCCCTCGTAACCCGAGGTTTTCAGACAGCGGCATGACGCAAGCATATTTTCAAGTGATGAAAAAGAATATACGGCGCAGCCGCGCACCGTCTGCGGCAATGCTATGTCCTTTGCGTTATAGCTCATATCTGTCTCCGACGGGGAAGGCTTTTCATCTATTTTCGTTATGTATATCTGGCAACCGCCGCTCTTTTCGGGATAAACACGGATACATATCCTGCCGCAGGCGGCGTCAAAGCCGGTGCGGTGCTTTGCCTCGTCAAACATATCCCAGAGGGCGCGACGTGTTTCCGTGTTGTCATAATCTATCTTCTCGCAGGTCAGGTCATATTTTATCATATCGAAAGGCGTCAGACAGATTTTCAGTTTTTCCTTGTCAATCAAAGTCATCTCCAAACGGCATCACCCCAAAAAAGTTTTTAACACCTGATATTATAACAGTCGACAGGCAAAAAAGATAGTGCAAAAAATATGGTATTTTGCCGTCCCCGTCGGAGCCTCCCTCCGTTTCATCGGCATATGTACCACCGCATGACGTCTCTTTGCATAAATATTTCCGTCGTCACTTGAAAAATTCATAAAAAGATGATATTATATATTATGTGTATTTATATCTTTATGTGATATGGAAAAATCAATCCAAAGAAGGTGGAATTTATATATGGAATTTGCAAATGACAAAAAAATCGTTTTTTCGGGCGTACAGCCTTCGGGCAACCTCACAATCGGAAATTACCTCGGCGCGATAAAAAACTGGCGCGCCCTTGAAGATGAGTATAACTGCATTTATTGCGTTGTCGATATGCATGCGATAACCGTCCGTCAGGATCCCGCAGAGCTCCGCAGAAGAACAATGGAAACGCTTGCAATCTATCTTGCAAGCGGACTAGACCCCGAAAAGGTTCTCTTTTTCGTTCAGAGCCATGTCCCCGCTCACGCACAGCTCGCATGGGTGCTCGACTGTTATACAATGTTCGGCGAGCTTTCCAGAATGACGCAATTCAAGGATAAAAGCGCAAAAAATGCGCAGAATATCAACGCCGGACTCTTCACATATCCTTCCCTCATGGCGGCGGACATCCTGCTCTATAAAGCTTCGCTCGTGCCTGTCGGCATTGACCAGAAGCAGCATGTTGAAATAACAAGAGACATCGCGGAGCGCTTCAACCAGATATACGGGGAGACCTTTGTCATTCCCGAAACGTACACGCCGCAGACCGGCAAGAAAATCTATTCCCTTGCCGACCCGACAAAGAAGATGAGCAAATCCGACGAAAACGAAAACGCCGTCATCACCCTGCTCGATGACAGAGACGCCATAATCCGTAAGTTCAAAAGAGCCGTTACGGACAGCGAAACCTCCGTTCGCTATGCGGAAGGAAAAGACGGCATAAACAATCTTATGACGATATACTCATGCTTCACAGGCAAAACAATGGAAGAAATCGAAAGAGAATTTGAAGGCAAAGGCTACGGCGATTTCAAGCTCGCCGTCGGCGAAGCCTGCGCGGACGGGCTCGCTCCCTTCCAGAGCGAATACAAGCGCCTCATGGCAGACAAGGCATATCTTGAAGGTATCATGAAGCAGGGCTCCGCATATGCGGGCTATCTCGCCTCGAAGACCCTCTCGAAGGTATACAGAAAGATAGGATTTTTGCAGATAAAATAAAACCGAAAGGAATAAAAAATTATGCCGTACGAGCCGATTTTCACAAAAGAAAACCTCGCATACCTTGCGATACTCGCGGTATCGCTCCTCATAACTTTTTTATTTGCTCCTTTGACAAAACTCATCGCGCAGAAAACAGGCGCAGTTGACATCCCTGATAAAGAAAGAAAGTTTCATCGCGCACCGACTCCCCGCCTCGGCGGAATAGCAATGGCGATAGGCTTTGCGGCGGCGGCAATATGCGCCTCCGTACTTCTATTTGAAGAAATACCGAAGATTGTGACGGTCACAACCGTCGGCGGTGCGCTCATATGCACAGTCGGCGTGCTTGACGACATCTTCAACCTGCCGGCATGGCTCAAGCTCCTCGCGCAGACGGCAATCGCAACAATGACAGCCTTCTGGGGTGGCGCGATAGAATACACAACAATTTTCGGAACATACCACCTCGGCGCCTTTGCCGTCCCGCTGACAGTCCTTTGGATGGTTCTCGTCATAAATTCGATGAACCTCCTCGACGGGCTTGACGGGCTCGCCTGCGGTGTGTCATTCCTCAGTGCAGTCGTACTTCTGATACTTTCCATACTTATGGGAGAACCGGTCTGCGCCGTCATCGCCGCGGCAATCTGCGGCACGACCCTCGGCTTTATCCCGTATAACGCAAACCCCGCGGCAATATTCATGGGCGACTGCGGCTCAATGCTCCTCGGATATGTTTTCGCGTGCCTTTCCGTTTTCGGATTTTTCAAGGGCGCGACGCTCATGTCCGCCGTGGCTCCCGCGCTTGTCTTTGCCCTGCCCCTCATAGACTCGACCGTCGTGTTCTTCACAAGGGTATCGCAGAGCAAAAACCCCTTCAAGGCGGACAGATGTCATCTGCACTATAAGCTCCTCGACGTTGGCTTTTCGCAGGCGCAGTCGGTCACGATAATATATATATCGTCGGCTCTGTGCTGTGCGGCGGCGATAATTTCGCTTTATTATAAGCTCGCAGCATTTCTCATCGTTGCAATCGTGTGTGTGTTCCTGCTGTTCTTAAAGCACATGGACAAGTTCATCCCCGGAATAAGAAAAATGAAAAAAGAAGCAGTTATGGCGGGCGAAGCGCCCGCGGTCGACATCTCTCCGGATGAAGCCAGACAGCGCCGCGACGAAAGCATAACCACCGAAAAGGTCACAATATCCGATACGGATGAGCCCGCGTCGGATGAGCATAAAGAAGGCTCGGAAGGGACAGACGGACAGTGAAAAACAGACCGAAGGACGAAGGAAAAAGCGAGGTTTTATCGCTCGTTTCAATACTGTCGATAATCGTTGCGCTCGCGGCTGTGTGCCTTCTGTGCCTCTTTATTCTGAACAGAATGGGCGTATACGATGTGCCGTGGTTCCTTTCAAAGAGCAAAAATCATGACATTTCGCTCACCCCATCGGATGATATTTCAAACAATCTTTTCGAGAAAAACAGCTCAAAGATAAGCTATATATCGTCGCAGGCAAGCGAGCAGACGCTGAAAAACCTCGTCATTTCCATACCGGAAAGAAATATCTATTCCATCCGCGCAAGCATTTTGTATATGACAACGGACGAAGAAATCTCCCTCACCCTTGCTTCGGCAAGAAGCGGCGACGTTTATAAAATGGAAATTACGGACGGGTCGGGCACCGTCAGGCTTGCCGTCAGCTGTGACGGAAAAACGCAGACCGTCACCGAGGACGGAGAAACGTTTTCTTCCCCCTGTGGCGGCGACGGTTGCTTCTATATTTATTCCCTGATGCCGGATTTTCAGAATCTTCTCGGCGACAATTGCGGAATAATGTACACAGGCGAGGACGGCGATACTTACGAAATCATTTTCGACTCCGGCTCCGAGGGCATTATAACGGACGTCAGAATATCAATGACATCCGGAGCGATTATTTCCGTCAAATCTTATAAAAACGGGCGCCCGATATATTCTTTTGAAACGCTCGGATATTCCGAAAGCTATGATGAAAGCGTTTTTCGTACCGACTGACATCACAGCATTACAAGCGCAAGCAAAACAATGAGCAGGAGCGTGCTGTCGCTGTCCTGCAAAGTCATATAAAAGACGATACCGTAAATAAGAAGGTCGTCGGCGGATATTTTGGAAAGCAGATTTCCGAGATATCCGCTCTTTTTTTCGCATAGCGGCGTCTTTTCCGCGCACGGACACCCCTCCCCGCTTTCCCCGCAGGGCTTCGGCGGAGGCGGCGGAGCCGGCTTTGGCGGTGGCGGCGACGGACGGAACATCTGCGTCGTGCCCTGTTGCTCCTCTGCGGGATGATATTTTATCGCGCTCCCTCCGTAATCGGTCGGGACGCGCACTCCTCCCGAAAAAACTCTGTTATACATCAAATATCCTCCCTAAAAATAAATTTGCAGGCTCTCCGGCTTTCATCCGCCCGCCAAATAAACGTCCCTCGCAGAAACATAAAAACCGTTTTCAGCGCCTGCGGCATGGCTCCGGGATCAGACAGACACGTCAAAGCAGCTTGCCGAACGTCCCGAACAGCTCCGCGAGCTTCATTGCGGAAAGAATTCTGTCAATTTTCTCGCAGCGGCTTTCGTCCATATAGGGCTTGAGCGCAATGAGAAGCGCCCTCCCGTTTTTAACCGTCTGCGAGCAGGACGGTTGTCTGCACGGGCACGGCGGCGTGGGCGGGGGCACATCGCATGGCTTTTTCCCTTCGCAACAGTCACCGCAAGGCGGCATGACGGCGCACCCTCCGTCACAGGGCTTTTCCTCCGGTCGCGGCGGCTTCTCCTCCCCATGCCCCTTTCCAGATATTATCGCATTGATCTTCTCCCCTATCGAAGGATCGGACATAACGGCTCCGAGCTTTTCAAAAACAGCGGGATCCATGTCGTTTCCCCCGCCGTCACTTTCCGAGCCCGCCGAGAAACTTCCGCAGGTCATCATCGGATACCATTGTAAGCAAAGCGCGTGCCTTTGCCATGTCGCGTGTCATGCTCTGCGCGTCCTCGCGGCTTATTCCGATAACCTCTGCAATTTCAAGGAGCTTTTCCCGAAGGGTCTCGTCGTCATATGAAAGCAGCTCCGAAAGGCTCTTTTTATTTATTTCCATAAGAATACCTCCGTATATAAATGGTGTTTACAAATATAATATGTAGAAAATTGCCTCTTGTGAGAGGGCTTTTATCAAAAAAAGTTGTACGGTCGTACTGTTTTTTTGCACTTTTTTCAAAATAACACTTGAAATATCCTTCAGTTTATTTTATAATCAATAAAGAATTCAAAATCTTGAAGGAGAAATATTCAAATGCTCGAACTCGTAAAGGAAATACTTTCAAAACAGCTCCGCATAAATGCAGACGAAATCACAGCAGAAACAAGCATAAGAGAGGATCTCGGAGTTGACTCTCTCGACGTTGTCGAAATGCTCATGTCCATAGAAGAAGAAACGGGTGTTGTCGTTCCCGATGACGCAATCATGAATCTCAAAACGGTCGGCGACGTTGCAAAGTATATAGAAGACAACAAATAAGTCGTTTTAACCCGTCGCTCTATACATATTTCACAAAATTGAATTTTTTTCGGATTTCCCCTTTACAAACGCGGGGGAATATGATAAAATCAGTCAAACCGAATAAAACGAGCCTTTAAGGGCGGTACAGAGATACCGACAAGGTCAGAGATAAAAGCTTTTGGAATTTTTATGCCTTGTCGTATTATGCGACAAGGCATTTTTTATGATTTTTTCGGAGGTCTATTATGGAAAAGATTTTGGCGGACTCACAGGCTGTCGAACGCATGCTTGCAAGACTGGCACACGAAGTAATAGAGAAAAACCCGTGCCTTTCGGACATCGCGCTCATCGGAATACTTCGCAGGGGCGCAAGCCTTGCGGATATGCTGGCGGCTAAAATATCGGATTTTTCAGGCGAAAAGATACAGACAGGGTACCTCGACATCACTCTTTACAGAGACGATTTGAGCAAGTTTTCCGAGTCTCCTTCCGTCAACGGAAGCGACATATGCTTTGATATAACGGGAAAAACGCTCATCCTCGTCGATGATGTCATCTTCACGGGACGCACGGTCAGAGCCGCGATAGAAGCGCTTTTCGACCTCGGCAGACCGAAAAGAATACAGCTCGCCGCCCTCGTCGACAGAGGTCACAGAGAGCTGCCTATAAAGCCGGATTACGTCGGCAAAAACATTCCCACCTCGCTCGATGAGGTCGTTATGGTCAAGGTTCCGAAATACGACGGAGAGCTCTCCGTGGGATTAAAAAGTATTTGATTCCGTAAGGAATGAAATAAAAAATTTTTTCAGAGGGGAAAAACTTTATGAAACTGATTTACAATGTTGAAGACAAACCGAAGTTCGGGCAAGTTATTGTGTTCGCGCTTCAGCAGCTTCTTGCCATCCTTGCGGCAACGATAGCTGTTCCGGCAATCATCGGTCACGGTATGTCGCAGTCGGCTGCGCTTTTCGGAGCGGGCGTAGGCACAATCGTTTATTTGCTCTTTACAAAATTCAAGAGCCCCGTGTTCCTCGGCTCATCATTCGCATTCCTCGGCTCGATGGCAGCGGCTTTTGCAGGCGGCGTATCTGCATCGGCAGGCTATCTCGGTCTCATCATAGGCGCGGCAATGGCAGGACTTGTTTATGTCATCATCGCAATAACGGTCAAGTTCGCTGGCGTTAACTGGCTTTCAAAGCTTATGCCTCCTGTTGTTGTAGGGCCTACGGTTGCAATAATCGGTCTTTCTCTCGCAGGAAACGCAATTGGTGACGCTGTCGGCGGAGCAGCAAAGGACGCAAATGGCGCTTTCATAATGAACGCTCACGCGCTCGTATGCCTTGCATGCGGACTTGTAACACTCTTCGCAGTCATTATCGCGTCCGTATTCGGAAAGAAAATGGCAAAGCTCATCCCCTTCATAATAGGTATAGTCGCAGGCTATGCGGTTGCGGCAATATTCACGGTAATCGGCAACACAGCAAACATCGAAGCACTTAAAATAATCGACTTCAGCAAATTCGCAGACCTCAAATGGTACCCCGATTTCACATTCATCAAAGCATTCTCCGGCGATTATAACTTCGGTGACGGCAGCACGTTCTGGTCATACCTCGGAACAATCGCGGTTGCATACGTTCCCGTCGCATTCGTAGTATTCGCCGAGCACATTGCAGATCACGAAAACCTTTCAAGCATAATCGGCAGAGACCTCCTCAAGGAGCCGGGACTTCACAGAACCCTCCTCGGCGACGGCGTCGGCTCAATCGCGGGCGCGCTCTTCGGCGGCTGCCCCAACACTACATACGGTGAGTCCGTCGGCTGCGTCGCAATCACGGGTAACGCTTCGGTCGTAACAATTCTCGCAACGGCAATCCTCTGCATAATCGCGTCATTCTTCGCACCGTTCGTAACATTCCTTTCAACAATCCCCTCGTGCGTAATGGGCGGAGTCTGCATAACACTCTACGGCTTCATCGCGGTAAGCGGTCTTAAGATGATACAGACAGTCGACCTCGGCGATAACAGAAACCTCTTCGTCGTAGCTTCGATACTCATCGCAGGCGTCGGCGGAATGAAGCTCCTCTTCGGAAAAGTAACTCTGACAAGCGTCGCATGCGCACTCATCCTCGGCATCATAGTAAATGCGGTTGTTTCAAAGAAATCCGCAAAGAACACCGAAAGCAGCGAAAGCGAAGCCGAAAAGGTCACATCGGACGCCGAATAAAATCGGCATAAAATTCAAAACCTCCCGAAAGGGAGGTTTTTCTTTTGGAAAATAACAAAACAGAGATGAAAAATCATCTCTGTTTGCTATTTGCAAATTCGTACAAACCAATAACCAAAGCTTCTTTTGCCTGATTTTCTTCTTGAAAAGTGCGCTCAAAACAAAAAACAGAGATGAAAAATCATCTCTGTTTTCTTAATTAAAAAATATGAACAATACAATTACCGAAGTTTCTTTTGCCTACTTTTCTTTTCAAAGAAAAGTATGGTCGAAGAAAAGTAGGTTAGCCTTCAAGCTCTCTTATCAGTGCATCATACGCATTGATGTTAGTTTCAATACTTCTTACCTGCTTGTTTGCGTAACCGGAGAAACGGTTATCCGCGCTTTCAACCATGGATACGAGAACTGTATCAAAGCTGGAAGCAAGGTTCCAGTTGTAGCCAGGGTCGTAAATACGGGAGTCAAGGATTATATCCATCATCTCGCCGTTTTCTTCGTCGCTCGTCCATACATACTTGCAGGAGTCAACAAATGCCTTACGGACTGTGTATCTGGAGTGAGCTGCATAGAGCGTCCAGAAGTCACCGAGAACTTCCGTATCTGAGAACGATGTCGGAATTCCGTATGCAGGAAGGTGGTTATTTACATGGAGATAATATCTTTCCTGATTTTCATCATAAAGCGGGAAAGGAAGAACACCTACCTCGAGATCCTCGACATCCTTGAATCTTACAAGCGCGTGAAGAACTTCTCCCATGAAGAGCAACTTGCCGGCTTTGAGCGATTCCTGATATGTTGTGTAGCCTGCGTTCTGATATGAATCGTCCGCATAGAACTTGATAAGCTTATCAATAACTTCCGCACCCTTGCCGTCCGTAAGAGCGACCTTGAACTTTTCGGAGCTGTTCTTTGTTACGTATCTTTCGCCGCAACCGAAGAAGAAAGCACGATAGCTGAATGTGGAAGATGAGAAACCGATTGTGTCGGAGTCTGCGGCGGTGCCGACTTTATAATCGTTGCTACCGTCGCCGTCGCGGAGGACTTTCTGGCTCATTTCGAGCATTTTGTCCATTGTCCACTTATGGTCTTTTACGAGCTGATAGATATCATCGTCAATTCCGCTGTTTTCGTAAACAGTTTTATTGAACGTGATAACCCATGTGCATTCCATTGCCTTGCGGGCAAAGTCGCCGATTATTGAATAGAGCTTACCGTCATAGCTGAGGTCATTTATATAGTTCTGATCCCACCAATCCTGCGTAAAGTCGATAGGAAGGCTGAGAACGTTGTAATAGCCTGTGCTCGTGAACGGCTTATCATACATCAATGTGTTTCCGACATACTTGCCGCCGCCGGAAGCGAAGTCTGCTGCATAACCGTCTTCGCCCTTATGGTCAACCCTTATCGTGCAGTTATAAAGCTCCTGCATGATCTTGTTTCTTTCGAAAACGGAGTCGTTATAGCTTTCGTTTGTGAGAGCCTCAACCCAGACCTCGTTTGTTGTATCGTATCCGTCGTTCTGATCGCATGACGCGATGAAGAATGTTCTGCCGCCGAAGTCAACGTTTTCTTTGCCGGGGAGCTTTGTCTTGCCGTCCCATTCAACAACGGGTTCTTCGCCGCCGGTAGTTGTTGTGCCGGAGGGATTCGTCGTTGTTGCGCCGGATGAGGAAGTTGTTCCGTCCGTGCCTGCTGCGCCGCCGGTAGTTGTTGTGCCGGCTGCATTGCCTTTTGTCGTTGTGCCTTCTGTTGACTTGCCGGAATCCGTGGTTGTTACGCCGGGATCCTTTGTGCACGCAACGGAGAGCATAATAACGCCTGCAAGCATTGCCACAGCTAAGAGAAGTGTGATAATTCTCTTCATAGATATTATCTCCTTTTTAGATTTTTTGTCGCTCAGAATAATCAAGTCGGTACTGATATTTTTTTCGATAGAGCGTTTATTATATTTTATCATTCCACTGTTATTTTGTCAATAGATATATCATTGATACGTAATAATTTTATATATATATAACAAAATAATACAATCATTTTTTTGCTTTTTGACAATAAAAAACGGCGGGACTTTTCGTCCTGCCGTTTTCATCCGGAATAATCCGATTATTTCGCTGCGAGCTCCATCTTGCTCTTGAAAGTTTCGAGCTGTTCGATTGTGGAACCGAAGATGATATAGTCAACTTCAACAGTTGCGCCCTTCTTGATGTTTGCACGGGAATCGCACCATGTGGGAACTCTGCTGTGGTACTTTTCAGCACCGAGGAGGTTGAAGCGGAGACCTGCGCTTGCGCCGCCTACTGTTGACCAGTTAAGACCGTTGTAAGCGTTTGTTCCACCATATTTCTTGACCCAATCCGTAAAGGAGGTAGCTACGCCGATGTCTTCGTTGTTGTTTCTGCCTGCGCCGTAAGCGTAAGAGGAAACCTGGCAGCACTTGCCGACGTCATAGTAATAAACTGCCCATTCTTCGGAGGGTGTGCATGTGAGCTTGTCGTCGCCTGCCTGCATATACATGTTGCTTACGCAGAATGTCGAACCGAAAGAACCGTTGTTGCCCTTATAACCAAAGCTGATCATGTTGTTGACAGTGTTGTTCTTTATACGGATCTTCATATACTGGTGCTTGCCTTCCCATGATGCGGGATTGCCGACATAGCTTTCGTTAACGGGATATCTTGCCCATGTGCCCCAGCCGGGGATAAGGTCTTCATAGTCAAGCTCGATTATGCTTTCGAAGCAGAGAGCGTAACCGTCGGAAGTGTCGTCTGTTGCATAATTCTTGTTGGCTGTGACCTTCCAGGAGTCCTCAAGGAACTCAACTGTGATGTAGTCTTTGTTGTATGTGAGGGCGCCAACGAGCCATTCGTGAGATGTTTCGCCGTTGTCCTGAGCTGTTGTGTCCGTGCCGAAGTCGAAACGGGCAAACATGGGAAGAGTTGTTGTAACGAGAGCAGCGGAAGTTGTAGTTGTTTCCGTTGTTGTCGTTGTTGTTGTCTCTTCTGTGGTTGTGGTTGTTGTGGGTGCTTCGGTTGTCGTCGAAGTCGTTGTTACGGGAGCTTCGGTTGTAGTTTTTGTTTCTTTTTCGCCGTTACAGCCGACAAGCCCTATAACGCCGACTACCATGATAGCGGCAATCAGAAGCGCAATAAGCTTTTTCATTGGTTCTTCTCCTTGCGTTTATTATTTTTTGCGGTACCCCGCATTATTTATAATTATATCATTGTTGATTAAATCTGTCAATCGAAAAGAGGAAATACTTTCTTTTTTTGAGCAAATCATCTAAAAATCCGCGCTCTTTTTTGTCACAATTAACTCAACCCTTTTGATTATTTTTATACTATCGCTTTGATTAAATTCTTTCATGAAACAAAAATATTTATACGCGGAAACAAAAAACAACCTCCCGAAGGAGGTTGTTTAATTTCAACAAAATTCAATTATTTTGTTGCAGCGAGCTCCATCTTGCTCTTGAATGTGGAGAGCTGGTCAACTGTAGAACCGAATACGATGTAGTCAACTTCTATGCTGTTACCTCTCTTGATGTTGACACGAGAGTCACACCAAAGACCAACTGTGTTGGCACGAGAGCCAATGTAGTACTCAGCGCCGAGAAGGTTGAAACGGAGACCTGTAGCGTTCTGTGTCCAGTTAAGACCGTTGCTACCACCCGTCTGAGCGTTTCTCTTGAGCCATTCAGAGTAGGACTTGCATTCGTCGGCATCTCTACCAGCACCATAAGCATTAGAAGAAGCCTGGCAGCACATAGGAACGTCATAGTAATAAACCTTCCACTCGTTGCTTTCATTTTCAGCCGTAATCTTGTCGATACCGTCCTGGAGGTACATGTTGCTTACGTTTGTCGTTGTCGAGAAGCCGCCATTACACTTGAACTGGAAGCTGATCATGTTGTTCTTTGTTGTGTTCTTTATACGGATCTTCATGTACTGATGCTTGCCTTCCCAGCTCTTACCGATGTAACCGGTCTGAGAAGGATAACGAGTCCATGTACCCCAACCGGATGTAAGGTCTACATCGAAGTCGAGAACGTTGATGTTTTCGAAGCAAAGTGCATAAGCGTTCGCGGGTGTTTCACCCTTGATGTAAGATTTAAGAGCATAAATCTTCCAAGAGTCTTCAAGGAACTCAACCTTGAGGTACTCTTCGTTGTATGTAAGGTTGTTTACGAGCCACTCATGAGATGTGTCGCCACTGTCCTGAGCGGTTGTATCCGTACCGAAGTCGAAACGAGCGAACATGGGAAGGGTTGTTGTAACCATAGCCGTTGTTGTTGTCGTTCCTGTTGTAGTTGTAGTTGTTGTTGTGGTTGTCGTTGTTGTCGTAGCTTTCGCCGTTGTTGTCGTGGTTTCCGATGCAGTTGTTGTCGTGGTTGTTGTCGATGCAGATGTTGTTGTCGCGGGCGTTGTTGTTACGGGAGCCTCGGTTGTAGTTGATGTTTCTTTTTCGCCTTTACAACCTACAAGACCTATAACACCAAAGACCATTACTGCCACGAGAAGAAGTGACAAAATTTTCTTCATGAAATAAATCTCCTTTTAATATATTAAAGAATTTTGACCGCACCGAATATCGTCTGAAAAATACTCGATACTGTGTTTAGTGTTATTTTATCATCTCTTTGCGATTTTGTCAAGGGTTCTCCGCGAATTGTCCTTGAAATTCGGTCAATATTTTTGAAAAAAATCTGTTTTTTCAGGATAATATGACAAAATATAACCTTCTTTTTCACGCGTCGCGGAAAAAATTTTCCCCTTCTGCCCTTATATTCCTCGCAAAGCTGCGCAAACACCGTCCCCCGCTCTTCCTTTTTTATTATATTATATTACTGTCGCATTGTGAAAATTCCTCTTTTTCACAAACAAAACGGACGCCGTCGTCGGCATCCGCTTGAGCTGTCTTATTCGTCCTTATTTGTCCTCAAAATCGGTAGAGGGATCCTTTTTGGCAACCTCAAAAAAGGAAAGCGGGTTCACCGTCGCACCGTCGACCCAAACTTCAAAATGCAGATGCGGATCCTCGGAAATTTCTATAAGCGACGTATCGCCTACATAGCCGATTGTGTCCCCCGTCCTGACCTTTGCTCCCGTGGCAAGCCCTTCGGGAATCTTCGTCGAAAGGTTTTTGTAAACGGTCTTGCAGCCCTCCGAATGGGTTATCTCAACGGTCTGACCCATCATCGGATCGGCTTCGATGAGCGTGACCGTGCCGTCCGCGGAGGGGGCCCCGGCCGTGCCGACAGCAGCCTCAATATCTATTCCGCCGTGAATACGGTAGTCCTCCATTGTCAGCGACCACACGGGAACGTCGCTCGAATAATCTTTGAGCATCGTTCCGCCGGCGACGGGAATGAGCATTTTGTCGGGCTTTGCAACGACGGGATTGTCACCCGGTTTTTCGGTTGTCTGAGGTGGCTCGGTCTGTTTCGGAGTCGTTGTCGTGACGGGCATCTGTGAGGTTGACGAGGTTCCGTCCTTGCCCGGCTTTGTCTTTTTGGACGACGAAAACGCTATGATTGTAATAGTGACCGTCGCCGCGAGGAGAATCGCAAGCGCGACCGCAAGTCCTCTGTTAAGCTGTCTTTTTCTCTGATTTTTATTCATATGTTTTTGTTCCTTTCAGCCTTTCGGCAATAATCTGTGACGCTGATATTATCGACCGAAAAACCTTGCGGTTATGCAGGAAATTCAAATTTATACAAATGTTTTTCATTGTTTTATTCAAATGTATATTTTTTTGCACATTCCGTTTTTATCGCTTCACAAAGCAACAGGCTTTGAGGATTCGTTATAGTTTTTTCTCCAATGCGGAATGTGGCACACCGCTTCGCTTTGCAAAGCAAACATTCGCGGAATAAAACCGTCCTGCAGTTGCCCGCATGATAAAGGCTTCTTGCTCTTTCCCGTCACTGCGGTTTTGCTCAATCAAAAACCGCCGCAGCAAACGCCACGACGGTTTTATACATTTGTTATATTTATTTTTCCTCGAAAACAAGCTCGGGTTTTCCGCCGTTAAGCGTTTCCGCCGTGACGGTCACGGACTTGAGATTTTCCATTGAAGGTATCTCATACATAATCGGAAGCATTATCTCCTCCATTATTGCGCGGAGGCCTCTTGCGCCCGTTCCTCTTTCAATCGCGCGTTTCGCGATTCCGGAAATTGCGTCGTCCGTAAACGCTATGTCAACCCCGTCCATTCCGACGAGCTTTTTATACTGCTTGAGGATTGCGTTTTTCGGCTCGCGGAGAATTCTCGCAAGCGCAGCTTCGTCAAGCTCGGAGAGGCTGACGATGACAGGCAACCTGCCGACAAGCTCCGGTATAAGCCCGTATTTTACAATATCGTGTGCCGTAACGTCGCGAAGAAGTCCGCCGGCGGTCTTTTCCGATTTGCCCTTCAGCTCGCTGCCGAAGCCCACTCCGGACGTTCCCTTGCGCTTGTCTATAATCTTTTCAAGCCCGTCGAACGCGCCGCCGCAGATGAAAAGAATGTTTTCCGTATGAATCTGGATGAAATCCTGCCCGGGATGCTTTCTTCCTCCCTGCGGAGGAACGTTTGCCGTTGTCCCTTCGAGAATTTTCAGGAGCGCCTGCTGAACGCCTTCGCCCGAAACGTCACGGGTGATCGAGCGGTTTTCGCTCTTGCGGGAGATTTTATCAATCTCGTCGATATAGATTATTCCCTTTTCCGCAAGCTCAACGTCGTAATCCGCCGCCTGAATGAGACGGAGAAGAATATTTTCAACGTCCTCTCCGACGTATCCCGCTTCCGTCAGCGTTGTTGCATCGGCGATTGCAAAAGGAACCTTCAGAGTTTTCGCAAGCGTCTGCGCAAGGAACGTCTTGCCGACGCCCGTCGGTCCGAGAAGAAGCACGTTGCTCTTCTGAATTTCAACGCTGTCGTCGTCCTTTCCCTTCTGCGATATTCTCTTATAATGATTATATACCGCAACGGAAAGCGCGATTTTCGCCTCGTCCTGCCCTATGACGTATTCGTCAAGGACAGCCTTTATCTCCTTCGGCTTCGGAAGCTCGGCAAGCTCCGTAAGCTCGCTGTCGCTTTCGGACGAATGATAATCGGCTATGAGCTGCTCGCAGGCGAAAACGCAATCGTCGCAGATATAAGTGCCGAGCGGCGACGGAATGAGAAATCCGACCTGCTCCTCGCTTCGTCCGCAGAACGAGCAGCGGCGGAGCGATGTTCTTTTGTTGTCAGCCATGGGCTCTTTTCCTTTCGTCAGATGCGCTTGTCAATTACCTTGTCGATAAGTCCGTAAGCCGCCGCCTCGTCCGCGCTGAGGAAATTGTCGCGCTCGGTGTCAATTTCAATCTGCTCCACGGGCTTGCCCGTTTCGCGCGCAAGAATTTCGTTGATACGACGTCTTATCTTGATTATGTGGTCGGCGTGGATTTTCATATCGCTTGCCTGACCCTGCATTCCGCCGAGCGGCTGATGGATCATAATCTCGCTGTTCGGGAGGGCAAATCTCTTGCCCTTTGCTCCCGCCGCAAGCAGAAACGCTCCCATGCTCGCCGCCATGCCGACGCAGATTGTCGATACGTCGCATTTGATATAATTCATCGTATCGAAAATCGCCATGCCCGCGGTGACTGAGCCGCCGGGGCTGTTGATATAGAGTGCGATGTCCTTTTCGGGATCCTGCGATTCGAGATGCAGAAGCTGCGCAACGACGAGGGATGCCGTCACGTCGTTCACCTCGTCGGAGAGGAAAACGATTCTGTCATTGAGCAGGCGGGAATAAATGTCATAAGAGCGTTCCCCCTTGCTCGTCTGTTCTATTACATAAGGTACGAGTGCCATAAAATATCTCCTTTCACTGCCTTCGGCTTTGCGGAGAAATTATCTTATTCCGCGTCGCCTTCGGTTTTTGTCTCTTCGGTATTTGCTTCCGTTGTTTTCTTTGTCGACTTTCTCGTCGTTTTCTTTGCCGGCTCCGCCGCGTCGACTGTTTCTGCGCCGTCCTCTGCCGTTTCGGTCTTCTTTGCAGACTTCTTCGCAGCGGCTTTCTTCGTTTTTACGTCTGCGTTTGTGCGGACAAGCTCAAGAGCTTCGGCAACGACAACGTCTGCCGCGATATCCTTTTCGTTTACGGCAGATTTGACCTTTTCGATTTCAAGACCATATGCGTCTGCGATCTTCTTGTATTCCGCTTCGATCTTCTCTGCGTCGGCTGTGAGACCTTCAAGCTTTGCAACAGTTTCGAGAGCGAGACGGATCTTTACGTTCTTTTCAGCCTGCGGGCGGAGCTGTGCCTTGAGAGAGTCAACCGTTGCGCCCGTATACTGCATAAATGTCTTCATATCTATGCCCTGGTAACGGAGACGGTTTTCATAATCGCGGAGGCACGCGTCGAGCTCTGTTTCAAACATAGCTTCCGGAATTTCGGCTTCGAGGTTTTCGCAGAGAGCGTCGAGAAGCTGCTCGTCGATCTTTGCCTGCTGTGCTTTCTTTGCATTCTCTTCGAGTTTAGCCTTTATGTCTGCCTTGTATTCATCGAGAGTATCGAATTCGGAAACGTCCTTTACAAACTCGTCGTCAAGAGCGGGAAGCTCGTCGAATTTGATCTCGTGGAGCTTGCATTTGAAAGTTGCGGGCTTGCCTGCGAGAGTTGTTTCGTGATAATCTGCGGGGAAGGTAACCTCAACGTCGAACTCATCGCCGATGTTGTGTCCGCAGATCTGATCTTCAAAGCCGGGGATGAACTGTCCCGAACCGAGCTTGAGATGATACTTCTCTGCCTTGCCGCCTTCGAACGCCTTGCCGTCTGCAAAGCCTTCAAAATCGAACACGACGCAGTCGCCGTTCTGTGCCGGGCGATCGGTTACGTCAACTTCTCTTGCGTTTCTCTCGCGGACTGTCTGAATTTCGTGATCGACAGCCTCGTCGCCGATTGTAACGTTTTCTTTCTCTGCCTTCAGACCCTTGTATGCCTTAAGAGTGCATTCGGGCTTTACGAAAACCTTGACTGTGATGACAACGCCGTCGTCATCAAGAGATTTGACATCATATTCGGGCGCGGAAACGACCTCGAGAGCGGTTTCCGTGAGAGCGTCCGCATAAGCCTTCGGAACGACCTCGTTCAGAGCGTCCTCATAGAAAACGCCCTTGCCGTACATTTTTTCGATAATTGCTCTGGGAGCCTTGCCTTTTCTGAAGCCGGGAACATTCATCTTTCCGGCGTTTTTCTTGAACGCAGCGTCGACAGCGGCATCAAATTCCGCGCGGTCTATCTGAATTTCAAGCTCTTTGCAGTTTTTTTCGGCATCGCCGACTTTTAATACTTTCATTTTTATTTCCTCCGATTTATTTATCTTTTGTCACTTGACATACGAGGTTAATTATATCATTATTTGCTTGCAATGTCAACATTTTTTTGTATCGCAAGCGGGTCAAAGAGCAAATAATCCGCCGAAACAAGGTAAAAATCTATGTCGGCATAGCTTATTTTCGCGGGAGCGTCATAATTTCCGTGGATATGACCGTAATAGCAACGCCCGATACCGCCCCTGTAAAGCTCCATGATTATCTCATCGCACATGTATCCCTTGAATATCGCGGGAAAATGAAGAAAAGCAATAATTTCCTTGTTTTCACCGCGCTCCGCCGCCGCGTCGCGCAGTTTTTTCGCCGCGTCGATACTCATTTTCAGTCGCACGACCTCCCTTGCAATTATCTTTTTGTTGTCCGCTCCTCTCGCAAGATTTTCCTTGTCGTCATTATACCAGCCGCGCGAGCCGCAGATGATGAAATCCTCCGTTTCAACGGCGTCGTTTTGGAGAAACGTCATCGTTTCGTAGCCGCAGAATGAGATGAAGTCGCAGAGCTTTTTCTTTGTCTGCCAGTAATAATCGTGATTGCCCTTGAGCATGATTTTCTTTCCGGGAAGCGACTCTATAAAATCAAAATCCGCCCTCGCTTCGTCCAGCGTCATCGCCCACGATATGTCGCCGGGAATGACGACGGTATCCTCCGCCGTTATCTTTTTTCTCCAGTTTTCTTCGATTTTTTCGTCATGACCGTTCCATCTCGCGCCGAAAATATCCATTGGCTTTTTAACGGCGCGCGAGAGATGAAGGTCGCCTATTGTATAAAGCAAAGGCTTATGCCTCCTCAAAAAATTGTTTTTCTAAAATTTTGTCGACCCGAAAACAGCATATTTCGGCTTTCAACGGGGCAAACTTTGGTTGCCTTCAAAAAGGCAAAACCGTGTTATGAAAGGACATCCCGAAAAGGATGTGTGATATTGCAATGGAATTTGATAGAAAAGATACCCTCGGCAAGGATAAAGCCACCTGCAAGACCTGCAAAAAGAACGGCGGCGTCTCCTGCGATGTTACAAACTGCGTTTACCACGACGGCGACTGCACCTGCAAGGCAGACAGGATAAACGTCGGACCGAGCTATGCAACAAGCTGCACAGACACCGTCTGCGCAACCTTCAAGCAGAAAAATATCTGAATTTTGCGGCGCAAGCCGCATTACATATACCTGCAAATAAACCTCTCCGCGTTGCGGAAAAATATGTCCTCCGCCGTGCCTTCGTCAACTCCGGCAGACAAAACCGCGTCATAGAGCCGCGGCATATCGCAAACGCCCCTTATCTCCTCCGGCGGAGTCGAGCCGTCAAGGTCGGCGCCGATGCAAAGGCTTTTTTCAAGCCCCATATCAAGATAACCGAGAATATGACGGACGGCGTCCGTTATATGTGCGGGTCTTTCGTCCGAGATGAAAATATCCGCAAGGCAAAGCCCGATTATTCCGCCCGCTCCCGCGATTTTTTTGGCAAGGGCGTCTGTCAGATTTCTTCTTTGCGACGTTATCCGCCGCAGGCTCGAATGACTTGCAATCGCGGGGATTTTTCCGCTCTTGCAAAGCTCGATGGTCTCCTCCGCCATTCTGTCCGACGCGTGCGAAACGTCAACCGCCATTTCCAGCTCCGAAAGCCTCAGGACGACCCTTCGTCCGAAGTCCGTAAGCCCGTTTTCCGTGTTATGCGCACCGCCGATTCCGCAATCGCCCTTCCATACGAGCGTGAAAAACCGCACGCCGAGGTCGTAAAGCGTGTCAAGCCTTGAAAGGTCGTCGCAGAGGAGTTTCCCTCCCTCAACTCCGAGAAAAATCGCGCGTTTTCCCTCCGAAAACGCCTTTTCCATATCGTCGGAGCCGCAGCAGAAACAAAATTGCGGATTTTCCGCAAGCTCGCGCATGAAATTATCGTAAATCCTGAAAAAATTATCGTAACATTCCTGTCCGGAAAGGTCGTTCTGCGACCATATATCCATTATCTGCGCATATTTTTCAAAGCACCGGAGCTTTTCAGCCGTTATGTGCGTCCCGCCGGACGCAAGCGGCGTTTTTCTTTTGTAAAGCTCAAAAGGGGTATCGCAATGAAGGTCAAAATAATTCATTTCACGCCTCCCGACGGAAAAAGTCTTTATCCCGTCACGTTTTTTATATGTACAATTCCCTTTTCCGAGAGGACGAACGCCCCGTCCTCCTCTTTTATGTATACCTCTATTACGTCTATCCTCGGCTTTTTCGGGCATTTTGTCTCGTAAAGATACTGCCGCGCGCAGAGCGTCATATTTTCCAGCTTCTTTTTTGTGACAGCCGCCGCGGGTCGCCCGTAGCGCAGGGAAAACTCCGCGTCAGTCCTCGTCTTGACTTCGACAAAAAGGATTTCGCTTTCGTTTTCGCAGATGATGTCCGTTTCGATATGCCCGAAATGGACGTTTTTTGCCGTTATCCGATATCCCTCTTTTTCAAGATATTTTGCGGCGATATCCTCGCCGACAGAGCCGAATTTTCTGTTATTTTTCATCTTTTTTCGCCCTGTCGACAAACGAAAGAAAGCTCTTTCTGTGCTCGGGACATGCTCCCAGCCTTATAACGGCGTCCATATGCGCCTTTGTCGGGTAGCCTTTATGTATCGCAAAGCCATATTCGGGATATTTTCTGTCAAGCTCCAGACACTGACGGTCTCTTGTCACCTTTGCGATTATCGAAGCCGCCGCAATCGAACAGCTCCTTGCGTCACCCTTGATAACAGTCTCCACGGGAATTTCAAAACCCTTTGCGCGGTTGCCGTCGATAAGGGCAAAATCCGCCTTCTGCGGCAAAGCGTCGATTGCCCGCTTCATCGCAAGCATTGTCGCGCCGAGAATATTGTATTCGTCAATCTCCGCAGGGCTCGCCCACGCAACCGCCCATATAGTCTTTTCCGTTATTATATCGTACAGCCTTTCGCGCTTCTTTTCGGAGAGCTTTTTTGAATCGTCAAGCCCCTCGATTATCAGCCCCTCGGGAATAATGACCGCACCCGCAACGACGTTTCCCGCAAGCGGACCCCTGCCCGCCTCGTCAACGCCGCATATGCTCTTATAACCCTTTTCGCGCAGGGCGTTTTCAAATTCATAGTCCGGCATTATCTGTCCCTCGGCCTTTCAAACGATATTCTTCCCATCTTCCCGCCGCGAAGCTCGTCAAGAAGCATTTTTGCCGTGCGGGAAAAGTCAACCTCGCCCCCGCGGACGAGAAATCCTCTCTTTTTGCCGATGGCTTCAACCGTTTCCCAAGGCTGCGTTTCATCTGAAACCGCCTCCTCGCTTATGCCGTATCTTTCCGTGAGCAGACGGGGATATATGCTTTTCATCCTCTCGCAAAGCGCGGTGGCAAGCTCATCCGTATCCATGATATCGTCCTTGATTGCGCCCGTTATCGCAAGATTTTCGCCGACTCTGCGCTCGTCGAACTTCGGCCAAAGAACTCCGGGCGTATCGAGCAAATCAATGCCGATAGAAGTCGTCACCCATTGCTTATTCAGCGTGACGCCGGGTCTGTCCTCAACTTTTGCCTTTTTGTCCGCCGCAAGACGGTTTATAAGCGAGCTCTTGCCGACGTTCGGAATACCGACAATCATCGCGCGCAGATGCCTGCCGTCCATCCCCTTGCCCTGCCAGCTTTGCAGCTTTTCCGCACAGAGCCTGCGTGCGGCGGGAGCAATCTCCGATATGCCTTCATTCGTTTTGCAGTCATAAAAGAGGGCGTTTTCACCAATCTCCGCAAAATATCTTTTCCATTCCGCCGTGACAGAAGGATCAGCCTGCGAGCATTTGCTGAGCAGCACAAGGCGGGGCTTTGCGTCCGTCAGGCGCTTGATCTCCGGATTTGACGAAGAAAACGGTATTCTGCTGTCGCGTATTTCAATCGTCAGGTCGACCTTTTTCAGGTTTTCCGCAATCATTCGGTGGGTTTTCGCCATGTGACCCGGAAACCATTGTATCTGTGTAGATGGCATAGCTTTGCCGTCCTCTCTTTCTAATTTCCCGCCGACTTGACGGCGCCGATCTTGTTTATCGGGAACATTCTGAAAATAACCTTGCCGAGAACCTCGCTTTCGCGGACAAATCCGACGTAAATGCTTCTGCTGTCGGATGATTCATTGCGGTTGTCTCCCATGACGAAGAGGTACCCTTCGGGCACGGTCATGACGCCGTTTGTGTCGAGATAAGCGTCATATACGGAATAATATTCTTCGACATCCATGCTTGTGTTTCTGAAATATACATAACTGCTTTCGTCAATGACATTGCCGTCGACCTTCACTTCCCATTTTTCAAAATCGATTGAAAGCGTCTGTCCGCCCGTGGCAATGACTCTTTTCACAATCGGCGTTTCAAAATATCCGCCGTTCTGTTGAATGACGATAATATCGCCCTGCGCAGGCGTATAAAACATGTTGCTCATGACAACCACCTGCGAATCCGAAAGGGTTCGCTCCATGGAATGTCCCTTTACGGTTGCGATACGCAGAACAAACGAAAGCATAATCACAACTATCGCCAGCGCCGAAACAAACACCTCGATCCAATCGTAAATGTCTGCCTTGACCTTGTCCTTTCTTTCGATTTCGGAATTTCCTCCGAGAAATTCCGTATCATTATTTCCGTTCATAACATCCTCCGAAAAAAATCATTTTCCCGTTTCGCTTTTTATTCCGTCGCCCGTCCACATGCAGAGCACAAGCACGACCATGCACAAAATCATTCTCAGCACCCAACCCATGGAAAACAGCGTGTTTATATCGCCGAAGGGCGACATCACAGCAGCCGCGACAGTTACAAAAGCATATATTATCTCGAAAGCAAACGTCAGGTTCGCGCGCCTTTTGAGTTTTTTCTTTATTTCCGCGTCCTGCCTGCCGGAGAGAACGTCATCCCCGCTCCAGCCGACGCATTTTTCGGTCATATCGCAGATTCCGCGACGCAGTGCGGCGAATATCAGTATAAGCACCGCCATCGATGCCGCCTCTGTGATTGCGTATGGCAGAAATGCTGTCAAAAAGCCTTCCGCCTCATATGGATAGAGCAACTCATAAAATTTCCCGGCATAAGCGTAACCGGACATCATCGAAGCCGACGACAGCACGGCAAACACGCCGCAGAGCACATACAGCTTTTTTCTGTATTTCGAAAGCAGATAGCCCGAAAAGCCGACTGCGACAGCCGTCACAATTCCGAACATGAATTCCGGGATCACGGGCTTTCCGCCGAGCGGGATTCCCAAAAGGAATATCACCGCCGCCGATGAAACGGCGCAGAACCTCCTCAGATATCTCTTCTTCCAGAGAGAATCGTCTGTCATTATCTCGGAATTATATTTTTCATCCGCCGCGGCAATGAATTTTTCGTCGCCGCGCAGCACAGCCATGCATTTCAGCGCGGAAACGAGCCATGCAAGCCCGATTACAAGCGAAAGCACCGCGCATATAACCGTCGTCACCTTTATGACGGACTCCACATCCGTTCCGCCTCCGCCGGAGATGACATCCTCCTCTTTTTTCTCAAAGAAGAGCGGCATGCAGAGCGGAAGCACCGCCGCAGCCGACCGCACGACAAGAAAAATCGAAGAGAGCGTCGCCGCGCCGGAAAAGACTTCCTCGTCCCCTCTGTCCGTCAGGCGGATACGCAAATCGTCAAGCCCGGAAAAGAGCTTCTGCATGGCGGGAATGATAAATATACATTCCAAAAGCCATACCGCGACCGCAAGTGACAGCTTTGTATAATCGTCCGCCGAGGGCGAAAATAACATTGCAAAAAATCCGGCAAGGCTGACCCATGCCGCCTTTCCGAAGCCCTTTTTCGCCTCTCCCAGCTCGGACGAAAGATCCGCATATTTTCTTATTCCGAAAAGTATGAGCACAATACCGATAACGTCCGGCAGAACGTCAATTATATTTATGCACGGATTGAAGAGAAAAATCATGCCGGCAGAGATCAGCCAGAGGTCTTTGGATCTCCTGCGCAGATCGGTCATTTTTTCTCCTCCTTATCCTTGTTTTTCTTTTTTTCTATTATGTCAAACGGCGTCGGCAGCTTGTGCGCCTTGTCCGGCATGTCTTCCTCGCCTTCAAGGCATATCCAGCGATAGCATGAGAGCAGAAGCGCCAGCATATAGGCCACAAACAGCACCTCCGCTATATAGCCTATTCTCATAGCCCATCTGAGCGTATCGCTTATTGTCTCGCCCTCACCGGCAGACGATATCGCGCTGACCGCGCCCGACCATGCAATTCTTCCGCCGAAAAGCATTATAATCGCCAGCGGCACCGCCGCCGCTCCTCTGACACGGATTTTCGGCAGCTCCGTTTCGGTTGCGATTTTTGATATCGATATCGCAAGGTTCACCGCGTATGCGCAGAGAAAAGCCGCATAAGAAACACGTATTACCGTTCCGACAACAGACGGCTCAATCGCGCCCGTTTTGCAAAGCAACTGATACGCAAACGAAACGATGGAAAACAGCACTCCGAACATCGCAAGGCGCCGAGTCAGATCAAAACAGCGACAGTACTTATACGCGCACGAAAGCCCGACAAGCATTATCATAAATCCGATAAAATCCGGCATCACGTCCACCGTGCCTATCACGGGGAACATGAACAGCCATCCGAGAAGCATCCAACCGAAACCCAAAATTCTTCCTCCGTATCAGTCATCAGAGCCCGCGTTTTTACCGCAGCACTGCTTGTATTTCTTTCCGCTTCCGCAGGGGCAGGGGTCGTTTCTGCCGACCTTTTCAAAGCTCTTTTTGACAACAGGCTGACGTTTTTCAGCCTTGCCGCCCGCATTTTTCAGCTCCGCCTGTCTGACGGTCGCAGCCGCCTTGTGCTTCATTTCCTGCGCGGGAACCGCGAAAAGCACAAACTTCACGGTCTCCTCACGGATCTTTTCAATCATCTCGTCAAACATTTCGCTTCCCGCAATGCGGTATTCCGTTATCGGGTTACGCTGAGCGAGATAAGAGAAACCTATACCGTCCCGCAGGTCGTCCATCGCGTCGAGATGCTCCATCCACGCTCTGTCGACTGCGCGGAGAAGCGCCCAGCGCATGAGATCCCCCATCTTGTCTCCGAACACAGCCTTCTGACCTTCGTAAATACCGTTTATCCTGTCGCAAAGGCGCTTTTCAAGTTCTGCCTTTGTAATGTCGCCGTCGCTGTATTCCTGTTCCTCCTTTGAGAGGAGCCAGAAGAGCCGCTCCTTTGCAGCCGAGAGATCGAAGTGACCGTCAACCTCGCAAAGGTCAAGCGCAGAGGGAACGATGTTTTTCATCATCTCGTCGATCGTGCCGCTCATGTCCTTTCCGTCGAGCACTTCCCTGCGCTGTTTATATATTACGGTTCTCTGCTGATTCATTACGTCGTCATATTCGAGGACGGTCTTTCTTCTGTTGAAGTTTTCTCCTTCAAGACGTTTCTGCGATGATTCTATCGTGTTTGAAATTATCTTCGCCTCAATCGGCTCATCATCGGGAAGACCGAGCCTATCAACTATTCCGATAACCCTTTCCGAGCCGAACAGACGCATGAGATCATCCTCAAGCGAGAGGAAAAATCTGCTCTCGCCGGGATCGCCCTGACGTCCGGAACGGCCTCGGAGCTGATTGTCTATTCGTCTGCTCTCGTGTCTTTCCGTGCCGAGGATGAAAAGTCCGCCCGCCTCGCGCACCTTGTCTGCCTCGGGCGCGATTTCTCTCTTGTATTTTTCAAGCGACTCCCTGTAAAGCTTTCTCGCTTCAAGAACCTCATCGCTTACGTTCTCGCTCATTCCCGTCGCAAGTGAGATGATATCCTCCTCATAGCCGGCGTTTTTCAGTTCGTTCTTTGCAAGGAATTCCGCGTTACCGCCGAGCATGATGTCCGTTCCGCGTCCCGCCATGTTCGTCGATATGGTCACCGCGCCGAATTTGCCCGCCTGCGCGATTATCTCCGCCTCGCGCTTATGTTGCTTTGCGTTGAGGACGTTATGCGCAATGCCCTCTTTTTTCAGAAGCGCGGAAAGTATCTCGGATTTTTCAACCGATACCGTACCGACAAGCACAGGCTGACCCTTTTCGTGGCAAGCCTCTATCTGCTTTATGATTGCACGGTATTTCGCGTCCGGGTTTTTATAGACGACGTCATTGCGGTCAACTCTTATCATGGGCTTGTTCGTCGGCACCTCGACAACGTCAAGACCGTAAATCTCGCGGAACTCGTTTTCCTCCGTCAAAGCCGTACCGGTCATACCGGAGAGCTTTGAATAAAGACGGAACAGGTTCTGATAGGTTATCGTCGCAAGGGTCTGATTTTCGTTCTGAATGTCGACCTTTTCCTTTGCTTCGATAGCCTGATGAAGTCCGTTTGAGAATCGTTTTCCGGGCATAATTCTTCCCGTGAATGAGTCGACTATCATGACCTTGCCGTCGGTAACGACGTAGTCAACGTCCCTTTTCATGATACCGTGCGCGTGAAGCGCCTCGTTTATATAGTGATAAAGCGAGTTGTTTTCGGGGTCGGAAAGGTTTTCAATGCCGAAAAAGCTCTCCGCCTTCGCAATGCCCCTTGCCGTCAGAGTCGCTTTTTTGCCCTTTTCATCGACGATATAATCCTCCGAAACGTCGTCGTTGTCGCTCTTTGTGTCCATCTCCTTTACGACCTTTGCGCGCAGGCGACGGACAAAAGCATCGGCTTTTTTATATATATCGTTCGGCTTTTCGCCCATACCGGAAATGATGAGCGGCGTTCTTGCCTCGTCTATAAGAATGGAGTCCACCTCGTCGACAATGGCAAAATTCAGCTCGCGCTGAACAAGCCCGCTGTGACTTATCGCCATGTTGTCACGGAGGTAGTCAAAGCCGAACTCCGTGTTCGTTCCGTATGTTATGTCCGCCGAATACGCCTTCTGCTTTTCCTCGGTGCTCTGCCCTTGAAGGATGAGCCCCGTTGAAAGTCCGAGGAAGCCGTAAACCTTGCCCATCTCCTCGCTGTCGCGGCGGGCAAGATATTCGTTTACGGTGACTATATGCACGCCCTTCCCAGTCAAAGCGTTGAGGTATGCGGGCATGGTTGCAACGAGCGTCTTTCCTTCGCCCGTTTTCATCTCCGCAATTCTTCCCTGGTGAAGAATTATTCCGCCGAGAATCTGAACCCTGTAAGGCCTTTTGCCGATGGCTCTCGCCGCTGCCTCCCTGACTGCGGCAAACGCCTCGGGAAGGATATCGTCAAGGGTTTCGCCCGCGGCAATCCTGTTTTTGAATTCAGGCGTGACGGAGGAAAGCTCGCTGTCCGTCATTGCGGCGTATTTATCAGAAAGTGCCTCCGTTTTGTCAACTATGGGCATGAGCTTTTTGATCTGACGGTCGCTGTAGGTTCCGAAGATTTTTTCGATCAAAGACATTTATTTTCCGCTCCTTTGAGAGTTTATTTTTCATTTTGTCAACAGTTATGCATTCTAATGCAATTTATATTATACTATATATCCGCCGCGAATACCATAATAAATTGTTAAAAAAATCAAAACTTTGCCCCTTGCGGAAATATTTTTCCCCGTTGCAAGCCCGATTTTCAGCGGTTTCTTCAAAAATGCAAACATTTGTTCGTTTTTTCTATTTACAAATGACCGGAAATGTGGTATAATAGAGGAGCAATCGGAAAGATTGCTTTGCGCGCAACCCTTACCGGAAAGATTTTCGCGCGCGAGCGGGGAAAACTTAAGCGAAAGCAGGTGATCCCTCTGGGAGATTACATCTCGGAAAAAGAAGAATCAGGCTCTCCCTCGCAGGGAGAGCGAATTGTCAAAATCGAGGAGCGGGAAAAAATCAATTCGCACAGGATTGACAAGCTCGAAGCTCTTGCCAATGCGATAAACAGTCAGAACGAAAACATAACGCGTCTTGTCATTCAGCTTGAGGAAGCAAACCGCAGGCTTGAAAATCAAGACGAGCGGCTTTGCGATATAGAAAAACAGCCCTTAATCAGGTTTACCTCCGTGATAAAGGCTGTTATATCCGCAGTTGCCGGAGCGGTTGCGGGCGCGCTTATCAGTCTGCTTTTATAAATCACGGAAAGGAGTGCGGCTCCGCCGTGATAAAAAAAGCCGGCGGGGTCGCTTGTTTTATGCTCGGATTTTTATCTGAATACTGGCTTTTGATATTGGTCTGCGCGATATTTATCGCCGCTGTCGTCATTCTCGCCCGCAAGGGCTACAAAAAAGAAGCGAGGGCGATTGCGCTTTCGCTTGTGGCGGCGGCAGAGGAACGTTACGGCGGCGGTACGGGAGAGATAAAATATTCAGCCGTGGCGGCGGCTTTATACAGTCGACTGCCCGCGGCGGCAAGAATATTGCTTGATGAGAAAACAATATCCTCAATCATTGAGGAGGCTGTGAAAAAACTCAAAAAGTATCTTTCCTCCGAAAGCGGAAAAGCACCGCAAACATAATATCATATTTTGTAAAAAACGGCGTTCTTACGCCGTTTTTTGCTTGCTTTGAAAGAGCCTGCGCGTTGTCCGATTGTCTCATTTTGTCATATTATAAAGCGGGAGGTGATAAATTTTCCGTGGAAAACAAAACAAAGGCTGTGAAATTCGGCGGAAGCTCCCTCTGTGACGCAAAAAGAATCGACAATGCCGCAAAAATTGTCCTTGCGGAAAGCGGGCGGCGGTATGTGGCAGTCAGCGCGCCGGGAAAAAGATTTCCGGGCGACGAAAAAATAACGGATATGCTTTATCGCGCGTTCATGTCGACGGGGGACGAATTTTATGCAATACTCGAAAAAATCAAAGCCCGTTTCGACGGGATAATCTCCGAGCTTGCAGTTCCCGTCTCGCTCGACGGCGATTTTTCCGAGCTTCTCTATGCGCGGAAAAATTATTTCGGCAGGGACTATTTTGCGTCGCGCGGGGAATATTTCTGCGCAAGAATTTTTGCTGCATACCTCGGTTATGACTTTGTCGACGCCGCAAAATGCGTTTCCTTCGGCGAGGACGGAGCATTTCTCCCCGAGATCACAAAAAGGCGCACGGCGGCAGAGCTTTCAAAATCGGAAAGGGCTGTCGTTCCGGGATTTTACGGCAGTATGCCCGGAGGGACTCTGAAAACCTTTGAGCGCGGCGGCTCGGACATAACGGGGGCAATTTTAGCCTCCGCCATGGGCTGCGACGAATACGAAAACTGGACGGACGTCTCCGGATTTATGTCCGCCGACCCGAAAACTGTTGACAATCCGAAAACAATCGGTATAATAACATATAAAGAGCTGAGACGCCTTTCTTTTATGGGCGCGGGCGTGCTTCATGAGGATTCGGTTCTCCCGATTATGAGCGAAAGAATTCCCGTGATAATCAAGAGCACTCTTGACCCATCCGCTCCCGGAACGCGCGTCGTTTACGACAGGGACGGAAAAGAAAGCGACGTTTGCGGCATAGCGGGCAGAAAGGGGTTTTCTGTCCTGCGCATATGCAAAACGAAAATAGCGGCAAGCGCGTCGGACGCGGAAAAAATCATGCGGATATTTGCGCAAAAGGGTATTTATCCCGTTTGCGTTTCGTCCGGAGTGGACTGTATTTCGTTTACCGTCCCGCGGGACTGCCTGACAGGCAGAGGGGATTACATCCGCAACGAAATCTGCGCCTGCTCGGAGCCTTCGTGCGTAACGCTCGGAGACGACTGCGCGCTCATCGCGATTGTCGGTGCCGATATCGGGCAAAGGCTTTCGGAGGTGTTTTCTGCGCTTGACGGGGATGACATTCCCGTAATTTCCGTCGACGCAGGCTCGGGTGACGGGGGAATCACCGTCGGCGTCCGCGAGGATGACCTTCACCGCGCAATAAAAGCTCTTTACAGAAAACTTATAAAGTAGAGGAATTTGAAATGAAAAATGAACGTCTGCGCACAATGGTAAAGCTTGCAATGCTCGTCGCACTGCTCGCGATATTCTGCTTTACCCCGCTCGGCTTTTTGAAGATAGGCATAGTTGAAATAACCTTTAATATGATACCGGTTATAATCGGTGCGATAGCCGTCGGTCCCGCCGCGGGTGCCGTCCTCGGCGCACTTTTCGGGGCGGCGAGCTTCTGGCAGTGCTTCGGACAGAGCACCTTCGGGACGTTGCTGTTCGGGGTAAATCCTTTTTACACGGCGCTGATCTGCTTTGTGCCGAGAATTCTGGCGGGACTTCTCCCGGGACTGATTTTCCGCGCGATGACGAAAAAAAGAGACAATATCGCCGCATATTTCGTTTCCGCGGCTGTCGGCTCGCTCACAAACACCGTCCTTTTCGTCGGCGGCTTCTGCCTGCTCTTCAGGGACACTATGCTCGGCATGGCGGGCGATCAGGGACTTTCCCCTCTCGCTTTCATAGCGGTTGCATTTCTTCTCAACGCAACTGTTGAACTCGTTGCAAACACGGCGATTGCCGCAGGCGTTTCAAAGGCACTTTCAAAGGTTGAAAAATCCCAAGCGAAAAAATATGAAGAATAACAAAAATCCCCGCCATGGCGGGGATTTTTTTCATCTTATAAGCTCGGAAACCGTCACAAATTCATAGCCCTCCGATATAAGATAAGGCAAAAGAATTTTCAGCGCGTCAAGGGTGTGCGCGCCGTCACGGGTGAAATCGTGAAAAAGAATAATACTTCCGTTACGGACGTTTTTCTTTACGTTTGATACTATTTCCTCCGTTCCCGCAAGTGCCCAGTCGCGGGTGTCGACGTTCCACAAAACGACGTCGCAACCGCACGGCCGCGC
>ERZ779725.340-NODE-340-length-32109-cov-2.602515_pt1 | contig 32109 bp, 24 predicted proteins | sample MGYA00511890_ERZ779725 | MGnify/ENA primary metagenome ERZ779725 (study PRJEB29588, sample SAMEA2148549) | human gut metagenome | biome: human gut; feature: human-associated habitat; material: faeces | place: Denmark | collected 2008/2010 ...
TGCTCCGCAATTATGCTCTTGACAAAATCTATGCTTTCACTTCGGAATATGGGAAAACCCGTACTGTTTTGAAAGGTTATATCCTTTAATGACACCTTGTTAAAATCAGTCTTTACTCTGTCTACAACAAATTTGCGGTCATCAATGGTGAGTTCCGTTCCGATAAGGTTTTCGGCGTTTTCCTCCGGCCCCGGTGTCTGCACTTCCGTTTGCGTTGTTTCTGCTTGCTTCGGCTCGTTTTCCGCTTGCTGTTCCTGTTCGGGTATAACCTTATCTGCCGACAAAAGCCTGTTATATTTCCTGTTTTCATCGGCAATAACAACATCATACCCGGCATAGAGCAGCTTGTTTGCGTATTCGTCAAGAATATGCTTCGGAAAACCGCACATCTTGTATGCGTTACCCTCAATTTGCTTTGAAGTTGAGGTTATACCAAGTATCTGTGCCGCATTTTCCGCATCTTCTCCGTAGCTTTCGTAAAAATCACCGAGAGGAATAAGGGCAACGGTTTTTGAGCCGTTATCATCTTTGTGAAGCTCTGCAAGATATTCGGAAAACGGCTGCTGCGGTTGAGTGTTGATTGCCGTTTCAATTTGTTGCTCCGTTACATATACAAGCTCATCATAATTGAGATTTTGTAAGAATTTTTCCGTTATATTTGATAAATTGTAATAGTATTCCGTATCAACCAAAACATTATCAATATATTTTTCAACGGTAAAATTCTCAAGATTTACATCAACCTGTATAGGAAGCTCATCGTCCGTAACAGTCGTATATGCTATGCCTATTTTTGAAAGGTTTGAAAAATCCGCCGGAGAGCCGTATTCTTCAAGGCAAAATTCATTGATAAGATTTTTTGCGGTTTCAAACTGTTTTTCCCTTCGTTCCTTAGTTATGGCTCTGTATAACGCCATATCATTATCAGTCAGATTATAGTTTTCACTGTAATCAAGACTTAATTCAACCTTGTCAACAAGTTCCTGTCTTTCGTCCTCGCTCATTTCGGCAAGCTGTTCTTCCGGTGTTTCCTCTTTAACCTCCTCAATTCTGTCGATATGCGGAAACAGGTTATATTCGCCGTTTGCATATTGTTCGAGGTCTTGTACCGCTGCTTGCCTTAAAGGATAACTTCTTAAATCAGCCGATGTTTCCGCAAGCAGATTTTTTAAGTCCGTAAGCATTGTCTGTGTTTGGACTTTATTGTTCAGCTTTTGCATTAAAATGTCTTTTGTTTTATAATAATCCGCATCAGACGGGTACGGCATAATTGTATTTTCGTCGGTATCATACATATAGGCTTGACGGATTTTTAGAATAAGCTCCTCTTTTTCATAATTCGGAATATTTTTGATTTCAGACTCATTCAGATAGTTTCGGCTTTTTATGAGCCTGTCAATATGCTTTTCGGCTTCACTCCACGAAATCTGTATTTTTGCATACGGTTTTGTCAAGTCCTCGTGACTGAAGGTTATCCCTTTGGCATCGTGATTTTCGTTGTATAACCCGGTATAGCTGCCGCCCCAGCCGTATTCGTTTTTAAGAAAAGTTATTCTTTCTTTTTTGTCTGTATGTGTATCAAAGAAAGTATATATTCGGTATTTTCCTTCCGAAACACCGCTTCCTCGCTTAAACATATTGTCAATTTCATCTCTTGAAATAAAACGCTCCGGCGGGGTATATGTAAGCTCCTGTGCCGTAAAAGTTTTTCTTGTGATATACAACTCCGCAACAACATTGTTTGTTTTGTGTGGATTATACCATTCATATCTGGTAATATCAAAGTTTTCATCATACAAATCCGACAGCTTTTGCGTAACCGACTTTATCTCGTCCAAGCCTGCGGAAGTTTTCAAGTGTTCGGCTATTTTATCTGTTTCTTCAGGGTATCCTCCGACAAATGAAAACACATCAGCCGTAAAATATTCTTTTAATTCGGGATAATCTTCCGTATTCAAATTACGACGCATTTCCCACACTGCATCCGCAGCCTTTTTACGCTCATATTTATCCATTTGCAAAAGCGTATCTTTGGGTGCAAATCTTCCCAAGTCCAAAAGCTCGTCAATGCGCTTTGCGGCATCTTCCCAAGAAATAAGCTGTGCTGTATTTTTGTTCGCACTATCGCCATAGGATATTCGTATTCCGTCAGAGTTCCACCAAGCCGATACTTTCCGTCCGTCAAAGATAAAACCTTTACCGTCCGTCTTATACAGATTTTTCAGAAATTCAGCTTTGTTTTCAAGCGATTTATCCTTTGAAAACTCTATACATATTTCGATTACGCTGTCTTTATCGTTTGTTCCGTCGCATAAAACCTCGTCAATTACTTGCTGCGGCATAGAAAAAGCAGCACCGAAAATTTCGTGTGCTGCTCTCTGTACGATTTCCTTTTGTTGCTCCTCTGTCGGAATGAGGTCAAACAGACTTAACTGTAAACTACCTCCGGCAGTACGACTTCTTCCGCTGAATGGAGTAGGTTGTTCATCAGCCCCGTCCACATCATCGGGTCTTTCGCTTTCAGTTCCTCGTTCACGCCCTCTGTCTGTGCCAATTTCCGGACTATTATCTGTATCTGTTCTGTCGCTGTCCTCTGTACTTCCAACAGATGCTCCGTTATTTTGCCCGTTATCATCAAGCTCGTGTATAGGCTCGGTCGGCTCTGTTTGAGAAATTTCCGCCTCATCTGTCCGTATTTGCCTATCTGTACTTCCGCTTGTTCCGTTGTCAAGTTCGGAATCAGGTATCCGTTCACTTGTGTGTATGTTATCTCTGTCATAACTATCCGTCCTTTCATTATTTATTGTCGGTGCGTCTTTTTCTTTGACTTCATTATACACCGCATTTTCTTTTTCCGCAAAATTTTTTCGGGCATTTATTTCTTCACGGACCTCCGCACGGATGGTTTCGGAGATATTCCGCAGCGTTTCCTCCGATATGCTTGATACCGCATTACCCAAAACCGAAAGTGCCGGAATTGTGTTGAAGTTCATAATATGCGGAAAGGCCTCACGCTCAAACACTTCATCAGCGTTGATTCCGAGCCTTTGCAATACCGTATATGCAATACTTGTTTCCGCCGTCTGCTGAAATTCAACATCAATATTTAATTCGTCCAAGCCGTCCAAAAAGCTGTTTTCTTTTGCGTATTTGAGTTCCGAAAGGTAGTCGGCTTTGCTGTCCTCTACCGCATTTTGTGCTGCACTGATAACGGCATCCGTAATACTGCTTTTGGATTTCAGTTCACCGAAAGAATTTTCAAGCGTTTCAATGATAGCTTCGTCAAATCGGCTGTTGTACTGCCAAAGCCGTATCGGACCATTATTACTATGCGTGTCGGAAATATCGAAAACATAGTCAAGATATTGTCCTCTGTTGCCCTCACGGAGCAGGGCAATACCTTTAGCGCCACGGTTTATCCAAGACTTTAACCGTTTATTCCAAACATCAATGCTTGCACACGCCGTTGCGTCCGGGCGTTGGGCATAGATGAATAGCTGGTCTTGAAAGGAATATTTATATTGCCACGCCGCACTTTTCAAAAATGCCGTCCAATTTTCATAATCGGCAAGGCTTTTGCCGATTTCGTTTGACAATGCACTAATATTTTGCAGCTTGCTTGCTATTTGCATTTCACCTCCAGCAATTTATTTTGCAAATATTATTTATCCTCTTTTTCGATAGGCACATACTTTGTGCAAGCCTTTCCGTTATGAAATTCCAAATACGGACACATCGGCTCGTTTGGGTCGAGCTTTAATGAGTCCGCACCTGTTTTGCAGTTCGGGCATAATTGTTTTTTATCATCATTCATTTTTTATCGCTCCTTTGTTTTTTTGCATAGAAAAAGAGCATTGAAATTTGTGCTTTCAATGCTCTGATATAATTTTATTTAATTTTTAGTTTTCTTCTGTTTCCTCCAAATATTTCACAAGTTCGTTTGGAGATAATACCTTTACTTTTGACTTCTTATAGTCCTTTTCGTTCCTTGTTACAATTAGGTCCACCTCGCACCTTTCGGCTGGTTTCACACATAACGGCATCTTCATAATCGGTAATGTCAGAGGACAATGCTTTTCTGCAATCAATGGCTGCCGTGTCGAGAATATCAAAAAGTCCGAGTAATGTTTTCAAAATCTTTCGTGTGCTTTCATCACTATGAGTTGCACGGTGGGTGATATAATAAATATCGGTTATTGATTTTGCGGAAATATACCCGTCAATTTGTTTATTTGCGACTGCATAAAATATTGTTTTTGCATTATCCGAAAAAGGCTTACGGTCTTGAAGTGCATCTACGATAACACAGGTATCAACCAAAACTCTCATATAGTATCAATCCTCTCGTTTTTAGCTTCTTCAAGTGTAATATCCTGCGGAAGAACACCAAAAAGAGATTTTGCCATATTCATTCTGTCTTGGTTGGGGTTTGACAGCTTCGCTACAACTTTTCCGTTTTTTGTGATAAAAACATCTTCCGTCGCAGCCATCAGCAAATAACGACCAAGATTTTGCTTTAATTCGGTAGCTGTAATTGACATAGTTAAAACTCCTTTCGCCTTTATTACACTATTATTATACACAAATCGCACGCAAAAGTCAACCTTTTCGTGCGATTTTAATTGTAAATTTATTTTTTATCTGCACATTTGCATCGGCTCACGAAGCCGCTTTGCCATTTCAATGCCCTCGGCTGCTGTTGTGATTTCGCCGTTTTCTATCATTTCAAGCAGTTCCGCACGGTGTTTTGCATTTAAGCAATACACGCTCCAACACAGCCTTTGAACAGTTCCGAGAGTATCGCGCTCGGTATTGATAAGCGTTTTCACGATTTCGCCGACTTCATCATTTGCGTTAAGCTGAATCTGAAGTGTACGGCGGTTATCGAGGTATATCATACTCGGCACTATCAGTATGCCGATATTCTGCAAGCTGTTACGGAGTTCGTTTTCTCTGCAAGTCATATCTACAAGCAAGTTGTTTGTTATAAAGTTTATTTTAGCTGTCATCATAAAAATCACGCTCCTTTTTCTGTACTTTTATTATACTTTATTTTATATCACCTTGCAAAAAATTATCGCTCCGGCTCTTTATCGGTTTTTGATTTTTCGGGAGCAGCATATTTTTTGAGTGCGTTCATTGTTTTAAGCGTGCAACCCTCAAAATCTGCCTTGCTTTCAATAAAGTCCTTTGCCGCTTCCATAAAAGTTTCGGTGCCGACATCATACAAAGCTCCTTTTGACATTCCCTCAATGTGAGAGAAAAAGTCCTGCGGTTTCTTATACTGCTTTGCCGCATCTAAAATATCCTCGTTATATATGGTTAGTTCAACAAGCTGTCCTCCGGCATTTGCATCGGGGTTATAGTACATTTCCGTAACACCGTTTGTAGTCTTATAGAATTTGTCCTTGTTGATAGCATCATAATTTTGCTTGACAAAATTTAAGTCAATCATTGTCTGCTTGTCGTATTCCGGCATACCTTTTGGGCGGTATGTGCTTTCGCCACGCTCCATAAGCTCGGCAAATTCGCAGATGTGAAAAACATCGTAACCGATTTTGGTATGATAATCGTCAATATATATGCATTTCCTGTCTGACATAGAGCCGTCAGAAAATTTAACCGTAATGCTTTCACCGTCTTTTATTCGGAAAAGCTCGTTATAACTGCTGTCTATGAAGCGTATTTCTTTTTTATCACTCATTTCTATATTCACCTTCCATATCTTTAAGGCGTATCGTACTGACAATTCTGTATCCGTGCCTATTTGCAAGAGCTTTTAATTCAGCTATGAGGTTTCGCCGTTCTTCACGCCGTACGGCTTTCATTGCTTCATAGGCGGTAATATCAGCACAACCGCTGCCGTTAAGTCTGTCGTTTATCTTTTCGCACAATCACTTCACCTCACCGTTCATTCTTTTTTGTCAGCTTGTCCGGCAGAGATAAAGCAACACATAAATACAACGCCAAGAAAGCCGCCGACTGCAACACCGGATAGGAATATAAGTATAAGTTTTAACATATTCATCGCTCCATTTCATTTTCCCGTTGCCTGCGCCATTTATCAAGCAGCTTCAAGATAATTTCCTCCATTTTTGCTTTTGAATAGCTTTTCGGGAAGTATTTTTTTAGTTTGTCCTCGCCAAGTGAGATTTTAACCGTTTCGGGTTTCTGTTCCATCATAATACTGTCAATTACAGCATTGCTTAAATTTCCCTCCTGATGAAATTTTCGCATTTTTCGTGCCTGTGCGATAGAAGGAGAGGTTTCCTCTTTTTCAATGGATTGCATAACCGCCGCTTGCTCCTTTGAGCCGAGATAAGATATTTCAACGGCGGCGTTCATTGCAATTTGGTTATTATCCACCATATCCAAAATTGGATCTATGAGATTTGTTAAGCGAATATAACGCTGAATTTGTCTGCCGCTTTCGCCTGTATCTTGTCCTAAAATGTCTGCACTTTCTAACTTCCCGACAATTTGTCGGGAAGTTAAATCTGTCCTTGCACCTTGTCTTTTCATAGCTTCCAGCTTCATTTGATAGGCAAACGCTTTTTCACTCGGCAAGACGTGTTCTCGTTGCAGATTGCTGTCTACAAGTAAAATTGTAGCCGTATCATCATCAAGATTTTTTACCACAACGGGAATATCGGTTATTCCTGCAAGTTCACACGCTTTCACTCTGCGATGCCCCGAAAGTATTTCATAGCCGCCGTCTTTGTGTGGTCTTGCAATTACGGGTGTGAGCACTCCGCATTGCTTGATACTTTCCACAAGTGCGTCCATATCTTCGTCAAGCTTAACCTTAAACGGCTGCTCCGTAAACGGTTTTAACTCGGATATGGGAACAGGCTTTATTTCTTCGGTGTTCCGCTGTTCCTCGCTCTGAAAAATACTATCGTATGATTTCAGACTTATGTTTAGTCCGTTGCTCATTGTCCATAACCTCCTTTGTTAGATTTCTGTACGCATCGGCAACTCTGCCATTTTTGTCATAGCTGTAAATGCTTTTGCCGACCGCAGAGGTTTCCGCCGCTTTTACCGAAAGCGGTATTTCTGTCTTGAAAACCTTTATATTGCTCCCATAGGTTTTTCGTATAAGCTGTGATATATCTTTTGCAAGATTTGTGCGACCGTCAACCATTGTCAGCAGTATTCCGTTGATTTTAAGTGTCGGGTTAAGCTGCCGTTTAACCTTTGCAACCGTACCGAGCAACTGTTCAAGCCCTTTTGCCGGAAGAAAATGCGACTGCACGGGAATGATTACCTCATTCGCCGCCGTAAGTGCATTTATTGTCAGCATACCGAGCGACGGAGTGCAGTCTACCAGCACATAATCGTAATTGTCCTTTATCTGTGAAAGATAATTTTTCAGCACACGCTCACGGCTCATAGTGTTCACCAACAATGTTTCCATTCCCGAAAGCTCAATGTTTGCCGGAATAAAGTCCACGCCCTCCGAGTGATGTAAAATGCCTTCGCCGTGTTCCGTCGGTTGCTCATTGATACTCTTTTCCATAAGGTTTGAAATTGTAACCGACAATTCATCAGGGTTGGGATAACCCAAGCATTGTGTTAAGCTGCCCTGTGCGTCATAGTCGATTAAAAGCACCTTTTTGCCCTCGTTTGCAAGTCCGATACCTAAATTCACGGTAGTTGTTGTTTTGCCCGTTCCGCCTTTCTGATTTGATATTGCGATTATTTTACCCATAAAAACCATTCCTTTCATTTTCTAATCTTGATATAAGCATTTCTCCGTCAAGCCGTGTCAATGCACGGAACCATTCGGAACGGAAAAAGCGCTTGATTTCTGCTCTGCATTGCGGCGAATATGTATGCCTGTAATCTTTTACCGCTTGCAGAATTATGGCATTTGCCAGCAGTTCGATATTTTCCACACATACCGCCTCCGATTCCTATACATTTGCCATATCGTGTTTTACTTTTGCCGAAAACCAATTATCCGCCGTTTCAAACGACCGATAAATCGTTGTAATTAAAAATGCCCGGATATTCCGGACATCTGATGTGTTGCTCCGCAGGGCGAAGTCTATATATTCAATATGCGACGAGTCAATTTTCAAAAATCTGCTCTTTACAACCTCGTGAGGATATTCCTGTTTGTTTATGCGGATTGTCGGCTCGTCGCTGCATACCACATCGACCATTATTGCCACAATTTCATCAAGCCACGCCTTACTGTACCTTTCCGAGATAATGTCATAGTCAATGTTTTTCTTGATTAGCTTTTCATACTTTCGCCGATTTTCTATCCATCGTATCGTATCAATGCCTTTTGGTGCAGGCAAGGGAGGAGAGTTATTCTCATTTCCACGATTGATAGGATAGGATATGATTTCAGTATCGCTCGATTCAGTATTATTCTTTTCAGTATCGTTAAAATCAGTATAGTTATTATTAGTATTATTTGAGTATGATTTCGGAACTTCTTGAATTTCGATTTTCATATTTGCAGAAGTTTGATTTTCATACTTCTGTAAGTTTGAATTTAATACTTCTTGATTTTCGATATTCATACTTTCGGTATTTTGATTTTCATACCGCTTTTCTTTTGGGTTATGTATAAAGTTTTTTACATAGATTATGTTCGGTCTGCCAAGCCCTTGTCGTTTGCGTTCAATAAGTCCGATTCCGTTTTCAAGCTCGTCAAGCAGCTTTAATGCCTTTTGCCTTGCACAACCGAAATCGCTCAAAATATCTTCAATGGTGTAGATGATATATACTCGATTTTCTTCATCAAACCAACAATTCTTTACCGACAGGCTCATACGGTCAAGCATAAAGCTATACAGTACCTTTGCTTCAACAGAAATTCCGGAAAGCGTTTCATCGGTAAATAGGATTTTCGGGATACGGTAAAACGAAAACTGCTCCGCTTGACTTCCGTAAAAATATTCAAATTGTATTGACATTGGTTATGCCTCCTTTTTTGCAAAAATAAAAAGCCAATATTTTTTACAGTGTAATGATCTTCGGATTATTAAACATATAAATTAACATCAACTATCATTTCAGGTTTTTCTTTTATTTTTTTAGATGTATAATCAGGGTTTGTCCCATACTTCAAACAACGCTCAAACACCTGTATTTGAGCGAGTTTCAAGACATTTTCGTATAAAGGAGCATTATGTACACGATATAGGAACAGAAGAGCTGGCGCATTTGGAAATGGTTGGAGCGATAGTTCATCAGCTTACGAAGAATGCGACGACGGGAGAAATAGAAAACAGTCCTATGGCGGCATATTTTGTAGACCATAACAGGGGAGTGTATCCTGCTGCCGCTTCGGGAGATCCATGGAAAGCTGAGTATATTGGTGTTAAGGGAGATCCGATTGCCGACCTTGTGGAGGACTTGGCAGCAGAGCAGAAAGCGAGAGCAACGTATGATAACATACTTCGTTTCTGTGATGACCCCGATGTTCGAGATGTCATAAAATATTTGCGTGAGAGGGAAGTGGTGCATTTCCAGCGTTTTGGGGAAACCTTGAACAGGCTTCAGGAAAAAGCTTGTTCAAAAAATAAATACTGTAACGGTATTGCTAATAAATAATATACACAAAACTGCGGCAAAGCGTTTTTTGCCGCAGTTTTAAATTACTTATAGATAAGAAAAAAGCGAAAGCAATACTTGGATTGAGGAATTAAAAAATAAGTATAACATTCAAATAATAACATGGGGAATTGCACCCCTGTAGAAAACAAGTTGAATAATACCGTTACTGCTTTGTATAAAGCTTTATTATGGCAGGAGAGGCGGTTTTTGAGGTTATTCCGTCTGAATGCGCAAGCACGTCAACCGATACGCAAGGGGTGTTAAAGGTCGGTACGGAATGAACGTATACACACTCGCTGTCTATACCGTTAATTTTCAACTTATAAGGCGAATTGTAAACGGGATAGATTGAAATGTCTCTGCCGTCCGTATGATATACTTCATACGTTTCGGGATAGCCGTCAATCGGCGCAGACGAGGGCGGCGTTACGCCCGTTGTCAAAAGATTAAATTCGTCGTTCTCAATCTCAACCGTAAAGCCGTAATTCATAAGCTCACGCACGGAAACATAAGTATTTGTTTTTGTGGTATATGAATTTATCACCATATCGTTTATATAAACAAGCACCTGCGATGGGACAATATCGTCGATATGCTTAATTCATGATTCGGGAAGCGCATATTTATACGTTGTTTTCACAGTATCGGACAGGCAAATATACGCTTCGCCTTTGTAATAATACGTTTCCAAACCGTTGTTTTCAAGCGGAACAAGATTATTATAGCACGAGCCTCTTGTTGACGCATAGTCATAAACAACTTCTGTTTCATTTTTATATTTTTCATAAATTTCAACAGGTACATAAATTTTTTCGCCAATCATAAAGGCTGTAACCCATTCCTGCGTAACGTCGCCGACGCCGAGATAAAGCCCCGTAGAGGAATAGGCTTTACTCTCCATGCGGTCGCCCGTAATATCCCATGTTTTTCCGTCATCTGTTTTTACGGTCTTGCCCGAACGGATAAAGTCGATTAAAAGCGCGCGGTTATCGCCGTCCCAAACAGCGCTCGCACCCGCGCCGCTTTTGCCGAGTTTATAAAATAAATTTGAATCCCTGTCAAACTGTTTTTCGGGTTCTTGACTTGCCAAATCTTCAGCTTCAATAACGGTTTTTCCTCCGATGTTGTACGATTTCACAAACATTTGATTAAAACGCACCGTAATATCCGTTTCGTAAAAGCTTCCGATAACCTCGCCGACAGTATTGTCTGCACGGTTCTCAACCGCAGGGGCGGATAAGGGCATACGTCCAGAATTGATTATAAGTGCTCTTGTATCGGGGCGCCATTCAACATAAAAGCCGTAATCAATAAGCCTTTCCGCCTCGATAACCGTACGTCCGCCGATGTTATAAGACGGAATCTCCATGCCGTCAACGTACGTTTTTATGTCGGTTGAGTAGATACTGCCTGCGATATCTCCGACCGCGGCATAAGCGCAAAATGACATAAAAACAAGTAAAAAGGTAATAATAAGGGCTGTTTTTTTCATAAAAAGACCTCCTTTATATTAATAATTTTTTCCGTTAAATATATCCACCGCACGGCTCCATGCCGTTTTTTCTTCCCGGGTCCATTCCTCGTTTGTATAGCGGTAGTCGTTTTTGCGTTTTATTTCCGATAAATTTTCGTTTAGGCGTTTATATTTTTCAAGTGTGATTTTCGTTATTTCGTCTGCGATTTTTCCTTTAAAACGCAGATTTCTTATCGCAGTTAAATGCGGAACGCATAGCATTGCGCCGTTTATGTAAAGCGATTTAAATTTTTCGTTTTCAAAAAATTCCGCAAATGCGTTTACATAGTCGTTTTCGTTATTTCTTGCATTTTCGCAGAAGAAACAGCCGTCATGCTTGTCATAGCGGATTTTATTGCGTTTGTTTCCGATATTTTCGATAACGTTGTGCATAAAATCGTGATACAAAACCGCATGAGTGAGCTGGTCGTTAAATTCACGCAGCTTATGCGCATGAAAAGAGCAAAAGCCGTTTGCTTTTTCGATTTTATACCGTAAATGCGGAGAATTAACTCCGTCATACAAAAATCTGTCATAAGCTTCGTTTATTCTGTATTCCGCAAATTCGCATATTGGACATTTCCCGTTCTTCATGCGCTCCGAAAGCTCATGATATACCTGTTCCTTATCCATTATTTCCTTAGCTCCAATGCTCTTTTTGTACATTTCTTCATGGCGCGGTCAATCATATTATAAAAGTCCTCGTCTTTTAGACTGTTTACCGCTTCAATTGTCGTACCGCCCTTGGAGCAAACCTTATCAATAAGTATTTCGGGAGAATCGGGAGATGAAAGCAGTAATTTTGCGCTGCCCAAAACCGTTTTTGCCGCCATAATAAGCGCCGTATTGTAATCTATACCCTGGCTTTCTCCGCTTCTTGCGATTGCGTCTATAAACATATAGGCATACGCAGGCGATGAACCCGAAACGGAAATTACGGCGTCAAGATATTTTTCGTCCATGATGTAAGCGTCCGAAAATGAGGATATAAGGCTCTTCGCAAAGTCAAAATCCGTATCCGTTATATCGTCGGGTCTGCATACCGCCGTAACCCCTTCTCCGACAAGCGCGGGGGTATTGGGCATTGTGCGGATAACTCTCGTACTTTCACCGAGCATTTTTTTGATATGCGCTACCGTTATGCCGGGAGCAACGGTTATGTACATTTTGTTTCCGAAGTCCTTGATTTCCGTAAGAACATCATCATAAAACTGCGGTTTTACCGTTAGAAAAATGCAGTCGCATATGCGCGCAAGCTCATAGCCCGTTTCAACTGCGTTGAAACCTTTGTTCTTAAATTCGTTTCTTTTTTCTTCATTTATATCCGTAACGTATATGTCTTCTTTTTTTGCCGTTTTTGAGCTGACAATTCCGTTTAGTATGGCTGTCGCTATGTTTCCTGTTCCGATAAATCCGATTTTTCTTTCCATAATTATATCAGTCCTTTCTGCTACGATTATAGCATAAATTTGGCTTTTTGTCAATAGAATAGCAATATTCTCATATTCGCAAAAATATATTTATATTTACAAATGCGTTCTTTTGTGATATAATAAAGAAAAAACGAACGGAGTGAAAAAATGAGATTTTACGAAGATTTAAGCAATATTGCTGTAAACAGACTGAAACAGCGCAGTTATTACATACCGAAAAACGAAGGCGCATACACGCTTTTAAACGGAAATTGGAAATTTAAATACGTGAAGAATGAAGAGGATTTCCGCGAGGACGGAAAATGGGACGAAATTCCCGTGCCGTCCTGCTGGCAGTTATACGGATATGAAGACCCGAACTACACGAATGTAAATTATCCGTACCCAGTAGACCCGCCTTATGTTCCCGATGAAAACCCGATGGGAGTTTACGAGCGCGAATTTCGTGTTGAGGATACCGACAAAAAAACGTATATCGTTTTTGAGGGAGTAAGCTCATGCGTTTTCCTTTATATTAACAATAAATTTGTCGGCTACAGCCAGGGGAGCCATTTGCAGGCGGAATTCGATATAACCGATTTTGTGAAAAAAGGCGAAAATACGGTAAGAGCGTATGTTATGAAATGGTGTTCGGGAAGCTATCTTGAGGATCAGGACTTTTTCCGAATGAACGGAATTTTCAGAGACGTTTATATTTTGACACGTCCGAAAAATCATCTTACCGATATAAAGGTATCTGCAAAGGACAGCGTAATTACGGCTGAATTTTCGGGCAAGGCTGTTGTTTCGCTTTGGGATAACGGTAAGAAGATAGGCGAAAGCGAGTGCGAAAACGGCACAAGTTTTACAGTTTCCGACCCCGTTTTATGGAATGCGGAAAAACCGTATCTTTATACGCTTCATATTGAAGCATACGGCGAAATTATAGAAATAAAAACAGGCTTCAGAAAATATGAAATAGACTCTGACGGCGCATTTTTGGTAAACGGCGTTCCCGTGAAGTTAAAGGGCGTAAATCATCATGATACGGACGCTTATAAAGGCTGGTATCAGACAAGAGAGGACTACATAAAGGACTTAAAAGCTATGAAACAGCTTAATATAAACACGGTAAGAACATCGCATTATCCGCCGTCGCCCGAATTTTTGGATATGTGCGATGAAATGGGCTTTTATGTGGTTTTGGAAACGGATTTGGAAACGCACGGCTTTACTAACAGAAATTCAGGCTATGCCGGCTACGATAACGAAAATCCCGATTGGATTCACTCGCAGCCCGAATGGAAAGCTTCATATGTTGACAGAATGGAAAGAGCGTACGAAAGAGACAAAAACCACCCCTCGATTTTCATGTGGTCAACGGGTAATGAGAGCGGACACGGTGAAAATCATCTTGCAATGATTGATTTCATACGCAAAAAAGACAGTTCGCTTATTGTACACTGCGAGGACGCTTCACGTGAAGGCTTTGAGGAGCGTGCCGACGTATTTTCCGTAATGTATCCGCAGATTTCCGAATGGATTGACCCCGAGGGTAAAAAGAAGGATTTAAGCACGGTTATGGGTTATATCAAAAACAGAGAAACGCATAAACCGTATTTTATATGCGAATATGCGCACGCAATGGGCAACGGTCCCGGTTCGGTTAAGGATTATTGGGATATAATCTATAAATATCCGTTTATGATTGGCGGCTGTGTTTGGGAGTGGGCAGACCATACGGTTATAAGAAACGGTGTTCCGCTTTACGGCGGCGATTTTAACGAGCTTACAAATGACCATAATTTCTGCTGCGACGGACTTGTTTTCTATGACAGAACGTTTAAGGCAGGCTCATATGAGGTTAAGCGTGCGTATCAGTATATGAAAGCCGAGCTTTCGGAAAATGTCTTGAAAATCACAAATCTTTTTGATTTTACAAACTTAAACGAATCAAAAATCAAGCTTGAAACACAAATTGACGGAAAAACTGCGAAAACTAAAGAGCTTACGCTCGACGTTCTTCCGAAAAATTCCGCTGAGCTTGATATTTCGGATATGATAACGGAAAAAGAGTGTAAACTCGGCGCATATCTTAATATATATATGATAAATTCGGACGGTTATGAGACGGCTTGCGAGCAGTTTAAGCTTGATATTCCCGTAAAATGCGAAAGCGAATGTGCGGAATCGGCGTGCCTTAAGGAGGATAAAATCTTTATTATTGCAGAGGGTGAGGGGTATAAATACGTATTTTCAAAAAAACTCGGCAATTTCGTAAGCATGGAAATAAACGGCGAGGAACAGCTTTTAGAGCCTGTGAAAATAACGTCATGGCGTGCGCCGACCGATAATGACAGACACGTGCGCAAAAAATGGGAGTATTCGGAGGCTGACAATATGTCGGGAATGAATTTTAACAGAACTTTTTCAAAGGTTTATTCCTGCATAGCAAAGGACGGCAAAATTTATGTTTCGGGTTCTTTGGCAGGGGTTGCAAGAAAACCGTATTTCCGCTATAATGCCGTTTATGAAATCATGAAAAACGGCAAAATCAACGTTAAGCTTCACGGCGATATACCCGAAAGCTGTATTTTCCTTCCAAGACTCGGTTTTGAGTTTAAGACGATTTACAAAAATAATAAATTTACATATTTTGGAATGGGGGAGGGTGAAAACTACATTGATATGCACGGCTCTGCCATAATGGGACTTTATGAAAGCACACCCGAAAAGGAATATGTTAATTATATAAGACCGCAGGAGCACGGAAATCATATGAACGCACGTATGCTTATGTTTGAAAACGGTCTCAAATTCACGGGAGAATCCTTTGAGTTTAACGTTTCGGATTATGATTCCGAGGCGCTCACAAACGAAAGAGGTCATATAAATGAAATTCGTAAAAACGGTGCAGTAAATATAAGAATTGACTATAAGGTATCGGGAATCGGTTCGCAGTCATGCGGTCCCATGCTTTTGGAAAAATATCAGCTTAATGACAAAACGGTTGATTTTGAATTTTCCATTTCGTTCTAATTTTATAAATTAAAGTAAAATTAAAAATTTTGTAAGCGTATTTTCGGCATTATACCGAGAATACGCTTTTACTTTTTTCTTTTTTAAGAATTAATTTTCTTTGTTTTAATTTTTTTCAAATTTATTATTCATTCTTTTCGGGCAAATTATATTTATGCAATAGCTGTAAAGAAATGAAAAAATTTAAAAATACCCGATTTTATGAGGTTTAGATAATATTGCCGGTTGACATTTTGAAGAAAATATGTTATCATAGTTGAGTACCAAAAACTTTTATTGGGAGGAGTTAACGTGAAAAAGATTATAGCAGGTATGGCTGTTTCGGCGCTTTTGGTAACGGGTGCGCAGGCATATTCACCGAATAATGTAAATGTTTTTATGGGAGGCGCTCCGATAAGCTCGGAGGGAGTTATAAAAGAGGGAAGAACGCTTCTTCCGCTGCGCAGTATATGTGAAACTCTTGGCGGAAGCGTAGAATGGAATGAGACGGACAGAACCGTTACGGTAAATTCCGACGGTAAAACCGCAAAATTCACAATCGGAAGTAATATTTTTGAAACACAAAACGGGAATATAACGCTTGACTGCGCTCCCGTAATCATAAACGACAGAACGTTTGTTCCTGTTCGTGCGCTTTTTGAATTTCTTGATTGTAATGTAAGCTGGGATAACGGAAACGTGAACATCGAAAAACCGCAAAAACCCGAACAAACGGAAAAACCCGACACGGGAAACAATGAAATCGGCGGCGGAACAGACAACGGCGAAGAAACCGCTCCCGAAGAAACCGGCTTGTCAATGCAGGTGTTTAATCTCGTGAATGAAGAACGTGAGAAACAGGGACTTTCTCCGCTTAAATATTCAAAAGAGCTTGAAGCGGTTGCTTATGCGCACAGCAAGGATATGGCGGAAAAAAACTTTTTTTCCCATACGAATTTAGAAGGACTTTCACCTTTTGACAGAATGAGCAACGCAGGACTTTCGTATTCCTATGCCGCTGAAAATATTGCGGCAGGTCAGACAACAGCGTCGGCTGTCATGAATTCGTGGATGAATTCCGACGGACACAGAAAAAATATCTTAAATCCGAATCTTACCGAAATCGGAATAGGCGTTGCAAACGGCGGAAGCTACGGAATATACTGGACGCAGCTTTTCAGAAGTAAGTAATGTTTTTAAAGATAACCGAATTGAAACGAACGAGCTGTGCCGTACCCCTGAAAAGAAGCATTGCGTCCTTTTTAAGCTGTTTTGCAGAAAGGGATATTCGCCCTCCTCGTCCTTTGAATTCAAAGCATTTACGAATACTGCGAATGTTAGCATTTGCAATAGCGTTGGCGGAAGAAAAGTAAAAAACCGAGAAAGGATCTCATATTGGGGTCCTTTTTCAATAATCTTAGAGAGGATAGGCGATGCGCCTGTCCTCTTTGTGTTTTTATGTTTAGGTACTGCGGATTTTCTGTGCATTTTCTATGTATTCTTCGGCATTGAATTCAAAAAAAGACAAGTAAAACGCAAAAACTATCATGGACTTATTTTTGTGCATTTTATATAATATTCATAGGAGGATTTTATAATGAAAAAAAGATTATTATTACTTATCGGCATATTTTGCTTCTTATTTTCAGCAGTAGGATTTGCCTATACGGACGGAATCAGATACGTTTGCTTGAATTTGAATAATTATTTGGCTTTGAAAAACAGTTTTGTTTCCGAAAAAATGCTGACTTGCGAATCCGGAAGTGCCGAATATGAAATTTATATTCCGTTTTACAGCGACAGTGTTGATTTTTTTGGAGAACCCGATAAATCATTTGAATTTGCGGTTAATGAAAATACATATAAAATAGATTTTGATGATAAGGGAACCGCAAACTTGAATTTTGGGAGCGCCTTTAAGCCCGACAGTTACAATATCATTGTAAGCGCAAGCCAAAAGGTTACCGTAAAAGAGATAAAGTTTAATAAAGAGAATGCGGCTATGCCGACCCAGTTTGAATCTACATTTCCCAAATTGACGGAATATGAATCTGCTTTACAGACAGCGGTTGCGATAAAAAAGGAAAGTTCTGTTATGTTTGTAAACGGCAGTACAAGATACATTGATTATAATAACCCCTCGGAAACCGTTTTTATTTTTAACGGTACCATGTATCTTCCGATAAATACCGCCGCAAGGGCTTTGGGGTATTACTATGAAGACATTCCTCAAAAAAGCTATGCGCTTATGCGGTACAATAATACTGAATATATAATTCGTGAAGGAAGTATATATAAAAAGATAAAAAATGCCGAAGAAGAAAAGACATCTTCTTATGTATTGTACAGAGAAGGAAAAACGTGGGTTCCGCTTCGCTATTTTGCGGAAGAAACGGGAAAAAATGTAATTTATAAAAACGGCATTGCCGTAATTGATTACAGCAGGTATATTTCTCTCATTATGCAAAATGAAATATTTGAAGCGCTGGAAGATGAGTTTAAACCATACATAACCGAGGAGAAACGTTCGGGAAATATATACCATGTCGCAAAATCGGAAATTGCCTCTGATGAAAATGACGGCTCGGCAGAATTTCCGTTTCTTACCTTGAAAAAGGCAGGCGAAACGGCTGTCAGCGGCGATACGGTTATTATCCACGAGGGAACATACCGTGAAATTTTAAAACCCAAAAATGACGGAACAGCCGTTAATCCGATAACATTTAAGGCGGCTGAGGGTGAAACGGTTACAATCAGCGCAAATGAAGTTGTTAAAGATTTTTATATTGACAGCGGAAAAATCCTTTGTGCAAAAGCATGGGATTTGGGATTGGGACGAAATATGGTCTTTTATAAAGGCGAGGCAATTCCCGAAGCCCGACATCCAAACGTTAATACATCGCAGAGATATCAGCCGAAAGAGTTGCCTAAATTCTTTATGACTATGGGAAATATTGTGAACTCCTCCGAAGATTCTTTGAAATTCGTTAGCGATACCGATTTGAACCAGCCTGAGGATTTTTGGAAAGGCGGAATTTTTGTCGGACTTGCCAATGGCGGCTGGTATCCCGAAACGGGAAAAATAGTCGCTTCAAAAGCAGGTGAAATTACAGTCGGCGACCATACCGACGTCTGGTTTGAAGAAGGCGATTTCACCGATTGCGGCTATATAACGGGAACAAAAAACGCAGTCGACATTGCAGGCGAATGGTATGTTGATTCGAGAGGCTATGTTTATATGATACCGCCTGCAGGCGAGAATATGATAACGCTTGAAATCGAAATGAAAAAACGCCAGCTTACGATTGACTTGACTGACAGGAAGAACATTATTATAGAAGGTATAAAGACAATCGGCGGTGGAATAACTATGAAAAACGGCGATATGTGTATACTTAATAATAATGAAATGAGATACATAAGCCATTTCACTTTTGCCCAAAGCCAGCTAAGAGGTGAGTTTGACAGATCGTATGATTGTATATCTTCGGGTGAAAACGGTATCTATATAGATGGAGAAAACAATGCTGTTGTAAATTCAAAGATTGATTACAGCGCAGGATATGCACTGTATCTCCTGGGCAAGTATACATATGTTGAAAATAATGAAATTGCAAATTGCGGATATATAGGCAGAGGCGGAATATATATGTCGCAGAATCCGAATGAAACGATTGAAACAGTATGCGGAGGACACTATATATACTCAAACGAAATATACAATGCCAACAGAGAAGCGATTTCGCTTTGCGCTTATGAACCGTGGTTTTACAGCGAGGGCAAGCAGCCGTCTGTACTCTCGGTAGAGATAGCATATAACAATATTTATAATGCGTCGCTGTTTGCGAGAGATTCGGGAAGTATATATATGCACGGAACTGTTTTGGGGTCTGACAGACGCTATACAAAGATACATCATAACTATGTGCATGATACGGGGAATTACGACAGCTTTTATGCGGATATATATCTCGACAATCTTTGCCAATACGGAGAGGTCTACGATAATATAATATATTCTAAAGATGAACAGTTCGTAAGAAATAATCCCGTATATATTCAAAATCACCCTTATTATATCGAAAACGGCTCTTTTGCATACGGAAAGCAATGGGACAACACGGATTTGGGATATTTGGAAAACGGTATATATGATTTTGATTTTTATGCAGGCAGATTGACAACGGAATTTTTGAATAATTACGAAAAGTATATGAATTAATATTAAAAGCGGAAAGGATATGAAAATTGTGCAAAAAACAAAAGAAAAAAAAGAAAGAAACGGAATAAAAAACTATTCTTTGTATCTGTTTTTGATTCCGGGATTGGTACTGACAGCGGTTTTTTCGTATGCCGCCATGCCGGGTCTTCTTATCGGATTTATGGATTATGATTACTTTTTGGGCTTTAAAAGCCCGTGGGTCGGGTTTGCTAATATAATCGAGATTTTTACAACGCCCGATTTAAACTCGGCTATAGTAAATACTTTGATTTTGAGCCTTTTAAATTTGGTTGTCGTATTTCCGCTTCCGATAATATTTTCGCTTCTTCTTAACGAAATAAAAAACGGATTTTTCAAAAGATTTACGCAGACGGTAAGTTATCTGCCGCATTTTCTTTCAACAATTTCCATTATCGGACTTGCGACTTCGATTTTTAGCGAATACGGCATAATAAACGACATAAAAATGTTTATAAATCCCGATTCTCAAAGGACATTGTACCTTACCTTGCAAAATTTGTTTGTTCCGAATATAACTATGCTTACGGTTTGGCAGACGCTTGGCTGGAGCTCGATAATTTATCTTTCCACAATTGCCGGAATAGACCCGACTTTATATGAAGCGGCTGTGGTTGACGGCGCAGGAAAGTTTAAACAGTGTATTTATATAACATTACCGTCAATTATGCCGACGGTTGTTCTGCTCTTTATATTACAGATAGGTAATTTGTTTAAATCTAATTTCGATTTGGTATACGGACTTCAAAACCCGTACATAAATTTTGAAGTTATATCTACCGTAATATACAAACAGGGTATCACAAACGGTAAATACGATATATCCACGGCATTTGGTTTTGTGGAAGGATTTATAAGCTTGATACTTATATTTACCGCAAACTTCTTCTCAAAAAAAGTTAATGATATTTCAATAATATAAAAGGATGTGATGATGGTGAAAGTGAAAAAAAATAAGTTAAATGACGAATCTGTATCTTATAAAATATTTACAGTAATAAATTACATTATTATGATTTTTGTTATCGTTGTTATGCTTTTTCCGTATCTTAATGTTTTGGCAAAAGCGTTAAATGACGCTAATGATACGATGCTGGGAGGAATAACAATTTTTCCGAGAAAGCCGACTTTTGGGAACTTTAAGCTGCTTTTGAACGACGAAAGTATATACAGGGCGTTTTTTGTCAGCGTTATGAGAGTTTTGACAGGCGTTGTTTGCGGCATTGTCGTTCAGTTTATGACGGCATATGCGCTGTCCCGTCCCGAACTTAAACATAAAAAACTGTTCAACGTTATATTTATGATACCTATGTATATAAGCGGCGGTCTAATTCCGAGCTACATATTGTATTCACGCTTAAATCTGCTTGATACATTCTGGGTGTACATTCTTCCGGTGTGCTTCTCGTTTTATAATATTCTTATTATAAAATCATATATGAGCATAAACATTCCGGTTAGCCTTATAGAAGCTTCAAGGCTTATGGGTGCAAAAGAGGGAACGATATTCTTTAAAATAGTATTGCCGCTTTGCTCGCCGATAATGGCTACAATTGCACTTTGGATAGCGGTTGACGCATGGAACGACTGGACATCAACGCTTTATTATGTTCAGAAGCCTGCTTTATATACCTTGCAGTATATTTTAATGCAGACCATAAAGGAAAGCGAACGTATTGCGGCGCTTGTACAGGCGGCGGCGCAAAAAGGAGAAGACGTAACAAAGATTCAGAACAGTATAACCGTAACACCCGACGCAATGGTTTCGGCGCAGGTTATAGTTGTAACATTGCCGATAATCTGCGTATACCCGTTCTTGCAGAAATATTTTGTACAGGGTGTAACGCTCGGCGCAGTAAAAGAATAAAAATAAAAAATATAATAAAAAGGGAGAAAGTGTTATGAAAAAAAGATTTTTATCACTACTGACAGTTTTGTGCATAGCTTCGGCGGCATCCGGCTGTGTAAAGAAAGAGGAACTTAAGAGCAAGGAAATGCCGTTCCTGCTGAACGAGGTTGGAAATGAGGTTGACGTTATCGACGATATTCCTGATTGGACCGGAGATAAAATAGACCTTATAGTTTGGGAATCACACGGAACACAGGCGGCGGAAATAGGTAAGAAAGCAACAAACGATAAGTTTTTGGGTGAATTGGAAAGAGTTTCGGGTATAAAATTCGATACGGAAAATTCATTTGACAACAGCGGAGAGAGCGGCGAGGCGAAAATTGCTAAAATGGCGGCAACAAAAAACTGGCCCGATGTTGGTCTTGACGTTAACAAAAGCTTGCTTAACAAATGTATCGAGCAGGACAAAATCTATGATTTGACCGAAGCAATCGAAAAATGGGCGCCTAACTATATGAAAATGGTAAATTCCGACGATATAATGAAGGAAGCCTATGAAAACATGAAAATAAACGGCAAGATGTATCAGTTCTTAAGAACGGGTACAAAAGCTCTGAGACATACCGAAAAGGATCCCGAAAAGTATGAAAGCATTATTTGGGAAATGGATACACGCAGCTGGCTCTATGTAAGAGACGATATTTTAAAGAAGATTTATCCCGAAGCAAAAACTCAGGACGAAATCGAAGATATATATATGAAAAACGGAAAGTATACAATGGAAGACATTACCGATGTTACCATTAAAAGCCCCGAGGAATTTAAAGACTTTTTGGTAAAAATAAATAATTTGGGAATTACGGAAAACGGCAGAAAGGTTTGGCCGTTCTATACGCATAACGGCAGTGATAACTGGAGTCTTTGCACAGCGTTTAACTCTTTGTGGGGAGCGGGCAGCGAAAGCGCTGTCGACTATTTCGGTTACTATGATACCGAGGCGGGAAAGATTGTTCCGACCGTAAAACAGCAATGGTATAAAGATACCATAAAATTCTATAATGAGCTTATTCGTGAAGGCTTGGCTTCCAAAGAAGCTTTGGCAGATAACAGCAGCGCTTTTGCGACTAAAAAGCTAAATGGTGAATACGCTGTATTCTACGGCAACGACGTACCTCCTACAGACGAACAGCTAAAAGCGGCAGGCAAAAATTACCGTTACCGCAAGGTGCTTTTGGATATACCGAGAAATCATAACAGATTTATGTACTACAATTCCGATTTCAGCGATGTATACCAGGGCGAAACAATTACAGTATTCAAAAACAATATAAAAGAAGATCAGCTTGAACAGTTTATAAGATTTATCGACTTCTTCTATTCCGACGCAGGTCAGAAATATATGGAATGGGGACCGAAGAAATCGGGACTTTACGAAACGGATGAAAACGGCAACACGAGATATACAGATAAGCGCTTTGAGGAAGCAATGCTTTTGGAAACAAGCAGCGATGTGCTTTATGAATACGGTCTTGAAAGCTGGCCGGCTCTTCGCAAGTTTATGCCTTCCGCAAGCAAATATTCCGCTAAAGTAGAGTATAAAAAATTTGAGGAAAGACAGAAGGCGCAATACACGGACGAATGGAAATATTCAAAAATCGCAGGCAAAACGGAATATCCGATATTGGCGCAAAGCTGGGCTATTTGGGATTATACTGCGGACGTTAAGGAAATGGAAGACTTCTGGAACACAAGACAGTCATGCGAAGACGCGCTTAAAGTTGTATTTACGGCAAATTCCGATGAACAGTTTGAAGAATATTACAATAAGATGGTCAGCGTTTTTGAGAAAAACGGTCTTAACGACACTATGATGGAAAAATGGAACGAAGCGTTTGAAAAAGCAAATGAAAAGTATTTATCCGATTTCAGAAACTGGAAAGAAAAATAAGCTTTTTATAAAGTTTTGGACTTTCACAAATATTAGGAGAGTGAATCAATGAGAATTTTAAAAACAGCGGTAACCTGCTTTCTGCTCATAGCAATACTTGCATCACAGGGGCTGTGCTATGCGGACGAAATAAAGGAATATACTGTGGATTTGAGCAAATATACTGCGGAGGACAATTCACAGATGACGGACGGACAATTGATTTTAAATAACGGTTCAAAAGCGGAATACAACGTGTTTTTTCCGTTTAATGCGGCAAAAATGGTTATTACATACAGCGGAACGGGAAATTTGAAATTAAATGTAAACGATGATGAGTTTGTATGTGTTTGCAATGGAAATAATGCCGAAACCGAAGCTAACTTTGTGCGTGTTAAGAGGTCGGGCGATTATAAGGTTGTTATTTCGGCAGATTCATATATAGCGATACAAAAAATAAAGTTTGTAAAAGAAAAATTAGATACCCCTCCGCGCGAACCCTTTGACCTGAAATTCAGTGATTACGAAAGCGCTTTACAGACCGCTGTTGTGTTGTCTCCGAAATCTTCCGTAATGATGGTAAACGGAAGCAGAAGATATACTGACTTCAATGATTATAAGGTTACTCCCGTTGTACAAAACGGGAAAACCTATCTTCCGATTCATGCTCTTGCAAGGGTATTGGGATATTATTATGAAAGTATTCCCGACAAAAATTATTTTCTTTTGAGAGAAGATAACCGCGAATATTATTTTATAAACGGCGATACAAAAAGACGTATATCCGAGGATACTCCCGAAACAATCGAAAACAAACATATTATGATAAACGGCGATTATTGGCTTGAACTCAGATATTTTGCGGAGGAAATCGGAAAATATGTCGGCTACAGAGACGGATATATCGCTATAGACTTAAGAAAATATGTTTCGGATATTTTGAATAACGAAGAAATTTTTTCAATGGTAAAAGAAGAAATGGAAGCATATCAGCCCGTTGCGGATAGCGGAAACACATATTATGTTGCGCAAACTCCGAGCGCGTCCGATGAAAATGACGGCAGTCTGAGCGCACCGTTTTTATCGCTGAAAAAAGCCGCCGAAACAGCAAAAGCAGGCGACACGGTTATAATAAGAGAGGGCGTGTACAGAGAAGTTCTTGAGCCCAAAAATAACGGAACTGCGTCAAAGCCTATAACTTTTAAAGCAAAAGACGGCGAAAAAGTTACAATTTCGGCAAACGAACCTATTTCGATATTTGCGGATTACAAAGACGGTATGGTTATTGCAAATATGGACTGGACTTTGGGACAGGGACGAGATATGCTGTTTATTGACGGAGAAGCCGTTCCCGAAGCAAGGCATCCTAATACGCATACTGCGGAAAGAAAGGAAACCAGGGAATATACAAGTCCGTTTTTTATGACAAGGGGTAATATAAGATTGTCGGTTGATAATGAAAAATTAGCGTTAAGCGATACTGACCTTGATCAACCGGCTAATTACTGGAAAGGCGCAATATACGTTACACTTTCAGGCTGGGGCTGGTATCCCACAACGGCGAAAATCACATCGTCCGAAAAAGGCAAGCTTTATCTTGGCGAGACAACGAAAACCATGTGGTTTCCCACAAATGAGGGGTATCGAAAGACAGACTGCGGTTATATCACCTGCACTAAAAATGCAATTGATGTTCCGGGGGAATGGGCAGTTGAAGACGGCAGACTTTACATGATTCCGCCGGAGGGAAAAACTGCAAAAACGCTTAAAGTCGAGATGAAAAAACGTCAGCTTGTTATGAATCTTGAAAACAGCAGCTACATTCATATAAAAAATATCAATACAATCGGCGGAAGCGCGAAGCTTAATAATAGCGTTATGTGCATACTTGATGGCGTAAACATGAAAAATATTGCACATTATACCTTTACGGCAAACCAGCTTTATAATACTTTTGACGGCATTCCGCCTACCGACCCCAACAATGCGCCTATGCGAGGCGAAGACGGAGTATATATCGGCGGCAGAGATAACGTGTTTATAAACGGCAGTATCGACGGAAGCGCAGGCAACAGCTTAACGCTTACCGGTTTGTATACCTACGTTGAAAACAATGATTTTAAGGATTGCGGATATATTGCCAGGGGAGGACTTGGTATTTTCGGAAACGCATTGCAAAAGACCGAGGATTTGACGGGAGGACATTTTATTTATCAAAATTCTTCTCATGGCGCAAACCGTTCCGTTTTCACGGGTTCAACATATGAAGACTGGTACAGCCGATATGGAAAGGTTCCGTCAAGACTTCCTATGGAAGTTGCTTATAACGATTTTTATAATGCAAATTTCGCGGCACGTGATACGGGTATATTGTACTATCACGGCGCTGTTATCGGAAGCGACAGACTTTATTCAAAGGTGCATCATAACTATGCGCATGACGGAGGAACGGCAGACGGAGCAAATTCAAGTTATTATTTTGATAACTTAATGCAGTTCTTTGAATGTTACGATAATATAGCATATTCAACGATTAAAGAAGTGCCGAAGACAGAGCTTCCGTATGTTCAGGACCCGGGATATTTTCCCGAATCGCACGCTTTCGGATATGCGTATAACAACAATAGCTTGGACTATCTTGCGGGCGGAGCAAAAGATTTGACATATGAAGACTTCCCCGGCGGCAGACCGTTTGACGCAGGCGTTTATGACGGCGAATATTTAGCTAATTATGAGCGTCTTATGAAGAATGAAGAAGCGGATTATCTTTATTTAAGAAACGCAAAGGTTGAAAACGGCGCGAAAATTGTTTCGGGAAATGTTGTGTTCAGTGATAACAACCAAACCGCGGTTTTGGAAAATGTTGATTTTGGAGACGGCAAAAATATGCTTGATTTCTATTTCAACGGAGATTATTCGTATACGGATGACAAATACACAATTGCAATAGGCACAGACCTTGAAACTGCCCATAAATATACGCTGAATACGAAAACGTTATCGAGGTCGGAAACGGGATTGAACAAAAATACTTTGTTTTTAAACAAAAAGTCATATAAGGGCAAGCAAAACATTTATATTACGTCTCAAGCTTGGAAAAGCTCGTCGCTTATAAAAATAGGTATAGGTTATAAAGACAATCTTGACAGCAGGATTGTAACGCAGATTTATGCCGGAAACTGCGATGCTCTTACAAGTACATGGGCTCAGAGAATGTACGTTGAAGGACCTGACGGCTTAGATGGAAAAAATCACCCGTGCATATATCTGGCAAATAAAGGAACAATGTTAGAGTATAAAAATGTATCGGTATTTGAAGACTGCAATGAGTTTGTTATAAACAGCGCTTCGCCGCGAGCGGTTTTGGGCAGTATAGTTCAATTGCGGAAAGACAGTCCCGACGGTGAAATTTTAGGCGAAATTACGGTTACCGACGCTGTAGTGGGCGAGGGGGAAAACCAAGGCTTTAAGGATATGAGAGTACCGCTTAAAGAAACGCTGAAAGCAGGTAATTATGATTTCTACCTTACATTTACCGGTCCCGATCATACTTGGACGAGAATTTATTGGTTTGCACTTGCCAATACTGCGGCGGAGGTTTTGAAATGAAAAAAAGTTTAATAATTTTTATCGCAGCTTTGCTGCTGGTTAATGTGTTTTTTACGGTGAATGCCGAAAATACGGGATTTTATCTTGATTTATCCTCCGAAAATATAACCTTTTCGGGTGATGAAAATACGGTTGTTTCTTATAACGGAACACCGCAGATAAAATCACTGACATCATTTTCGGGGACAAAAAAGTATGTCGATTTACGAAGCGGTACGGTAAATATAGATAGTACCGCAATAAAAAATCTTGATAAAATCAGCGTGAATTTGTGGTTTAATCTTTATGATACAAAACAAAAAACCTTGCTTTCCTTTGAAGACGAGGCGGGAAAAAGCGATTTTAATGTTTCGTATGACGGAAACGGTCAGCTTGTTTATGTTGTGGGTTACAGAAATTCTAAATTTCAGATTACAAAGAAAGCAAGCGTTTCTTCCGCGGTAAATATGTGGAATAATATTGTTTTTACAAGAGAATGGAACAGCGTTTCAAAAAGATGGAGCTATACGCTTTATTTAAACGGAGCCTTGCTGGTGAGCGAGTATGCGGGCGGAATCCAAACGTCGCAGGATGACATGAAGCTTTACATTGGAGGCAATACGGATAAAAATAATTTGGGAATTTCGGATATGTATATATTCCCTGAGGTTTTGGATGCACTTAAAGTAAGTAACTCCTACAATGCAAATAAGGAAAGCTTTTCCGAGCTTTCAGATACCATGAATATAACAGAGGTTTTACCCAAAAAAGGCGGCGCGATTAAGATTGATGAAAACCATATTACGGTGAAATTCGATAATTATATCAATGCCGAAGATGCGGATAAATACGTGGAATTTGTAAAGGAAAACGGCGAAGCTTTAGGTGGGAGCGTTTTTGTAAAAGCAAAGAATAAGGCATTAGACCTTTATTTTGGTAATCTTGAGCCTGAAGAAAATTATATATTGCGTTTTAAGGAAGGCTTAAAATCCGTAAACGGTATAAGTCTGGAGCCTTGTGAATTTGTGTTTACGGCAGAAAACGACTATATTGTAAACGAAGATTTTTCCGATGATGAAAATTATGTTGTGGGAGAAGCTCCGAAAACTGCGGGTAAAATAAGATATTTTTCCGACGGAAATTGGACAGCCTCCAATATGGAGGTATGCGAAACTCCCGACGGAGATAAATACGTATCTTTAAAAGCGGGGCGTGCGGACAAGGATAATTTTATAGATATGACATTTGATACACCCGTTACCGACAAGGTTATAATATCCGATATGAAGGTAAGAGTATACAATGTTTTAAACGATAACCATGTTATTACGACGCCAAACAGCCTAATGAGAGTTTATGTAAACGAAAATGCCATAAGCCCGTTTTCAATTGTCGGAGAATCGGCAAACGGTGTGTTTCAGGGGAATACAACGCAGGAAAACTTGACATATACTACATATAGAATGTCTGAAAACACAAGAGACCAAAACGGATTTAACTCTGTACGAATAATAGCCGCAAAGAACGAAAACGGATATTATGCCATGAAAATGCTTGATAAGAATACGGACGGCAGCGAGTATTTTCTGAAAACAAACAATCCGAATGCAATTGCGGTTGAGCGTATTACGGGACTTGCGGCAACGCTTTTATATCCGACGGGTGATGACTGGGAAACGCAAATTGCAAACGACAGATATTTTTTGAGCGACTGGAAGGTTTATTTTGCTCCCGAACCTAAAATTATTTATGTAAATGCCGATGAGATAACGCCTATGTCCGAAAGTATATCGGTATACTTGAATGATGAGGCGGCAAGCGAATCTTTAAGCTCCGACAGTATAATTTTAAGAAGAAAAGATACGCAAAAGGAAATAGCTGTTTCGGTAAACGGATACGACCCGAAAAAAAGACAAGTTGAAATTGTTCCCGAGGAATGTCTCGATTACGGAACCGAATATGAGATTATTTTAAACGGCGTAAAGACGAAATTGGGAGCAAAGGCTGACAATTCCGCTTACAGCTTTAAGGTAGGCGACAGAAAGCTGCGGGTTGCTTCAAATATTTTTGAAAAGAATGCAGAGGGGGCAAATATAAGCGTTTCCGTTACAAACGATACGGAAGAAAATAAAATAATCGTTCTTGCCGCGATAGTTTATAACGAGGCAAATCAGGCAGTTTGCTCATATACAAAGGAATTTGAAGTTGAAAAAAATTCATATTCTTCATCATTGCTTTCTTTGACAAATTACAGTGAAAAAGGAGGGAAAAACGTTAAACTGTTTGTCATGGAGGCGGCAGACGGCGGACTGTATTCGATTTCCGCTGAAGAATATTCATACAATTTGTATTAAAATAAAAAAGAAAGGAAAAAGAAAATGAAAAAAGTATTATCACTTTTAATGGTTTTTGCAATGCTCATATCGTCCTTCACGGTATTTGCGGCAGAAGAAAAAACCTATTCCACAGTTGCGTTTATCGGAGGCTCGATAACGGAACAGAACACTTGGATAGGAAGCGGCACAGATCCTGTTTTAGGCGGAGAATATACGGGTCTTGCACAGTATTTCAACGCTAAATACGGCTCACAATACGTTATAAATGCAGGTATAAGCGGAACAGGCTCCGATTTGGGCGCTTATCGTATCAATGACGAGGTTTTGAAATACGACCCCGACCTTGTTTTCATTGAGTTTGCGGTTAATGATTCAGGCAGAACCGACTCGGAAAAATTAAGACAAATCGAAGGTCTTATCAGATTGATTAAAAAACATAATGCAAGCACGGAAATAGTTTTACTTTATACGGCATCGAGAAACATGGGAACAGACCATGAAATGCAGGATAAGCTTGCGGAATATTACGGACTTAAAACAGTTGACTTGTACAATGCTTTAATAGGCGAATTTTCATACGGAGGCTTGACGCACCATACGCTTGATATAAACGGCGACGGCGTATTGAGCGAAGACGAAGTCGTAAATTATTACACAACAGGACCTCATGTTAATGACGCGGGCGGACACAGATATGCAGATTATATAAAATTGCAGATAGAAGCGGAAAATTCAATTTTGGGAAATACTCCGCTTGATAAACCCTCTTTGTCGGGATATGATATGTCAAATCCGCAGTTTACTTTAGCGGCAGATTTGGACAGCAGTTCGTTTGAGGGGTCATGGACAGAAAAAAATATTTCGACCTGGAGCTTTTATCCCGTAGGAAATACTCCGGAGAAATCCGCTTTGACAAGCGCTGTAGACGGAGCGGCATGCTTGGCGCAGCAAATTGATATACGCTCAAAATCATCACAGACTATAGGCGATAAATTGATTTTCAATTTCAGCGGTTCGTCAATCGGAATGCTTTATCAGTGTCATTCAAACGGCGCACTCGTTTCTTATAATGTTGATAACGGACTCAGAACAGGTCTTATCGATACATACGGAGAGGGAACATATTCGAGAAATGCAGATTTCTACATAAGCGATCTTGGCGGGGGCGAGCATACAATAACGTTTAAAATTGAAAACAGAGCGGATTTTCCCGCAATGAATTACGTTAATAACGAAAATGAATTTGCAGTATCGTATCTAACCTCCGACAGCGGTTCAACTTATAACGGTGAAACTGCCCAAACAGGCGGCTTGGTATTTGAACTCGGAAAAGACGCAAACGGCAATTTTATAAATACGTTGGATAATTCTGCTGTGGAAATGACAGGTAATGTAAAAGAGTCTGCATTTATTACTTTGGGCGGAATGAAAACTGCATACAGCTTTGATAATGAATCTTATTTATCGGCTGATGTTTCGGCGATAAAGAATGCGCCCGAGCAAACGTTTATGGTATGGGCAAAGCCTAAAGAATTTGAGGGTGCAAGCCAGCATTACGATTCGTTCTTAAGCTATTCGGATTCTACCGGAAGCGTTAATCCGTCAACGGATATGCTTTTTGAAATAGGCTCTACATGGTACGGCTTGGGAACGCAGATGGGTTACAGCGATTCTTCATACAGCCAGTATATAGGAAATAATAACGGCTTGAAATATATATGGCAGAACAGCGTGCCTGATTGGAGATGCTACATCGTTACAAAAAAATGGAACGGCGATAACTCAACTTGGCTTTATAAAACATACGTAATGAATTTGAGAACAAAGACGTTGCAGCCCGAATATAATGTATCTTTGGCTGAAGAAACAGCAGGCTTCCGCGGTGATGAAAGCAATATGAAGCTTTATATCGGAACATCTGTATACGGCGATACGTTTAAAAACTTTGAGGGACAGATTGGTTCGGTAAAAGTTTATAATAGGGCATTAAGCGAAAAAGAAGTCAATACGCTTGCAAGAGGAGAAAGACAGGATTACATTGAGGTTTTGGATAATTCGGCATCACTCAAAGTTGAAAGCGTATTCCCAAGCAATACATACAGTGTTGCAGCAGGCGAAACAACATTCAAGGTTAATTTCAACAACAGCGTTAATCCGTCAACCATATCGGGTATAAAGCTTCTGAAGAAAAATTCCGACGGAACAACAACCGATGTAAATGCGTCTGTTGTTTCGGTAAATACCGAATACAAAACCTTCAGCGTTACGGCAACGGTTGAAGAAGGCAGCGAATATATCCTCTCGGTAGACAGCACGGTTACATCAATCGGCGGAGTTTCGGCAGAACCTTTTGCAGCCGTATATACAGTAAGAAGTCAGGGCATAGTATTCTCGCTCGGAATTAACGACGACGGTACGGTTTACAACAAGGAAAATCCAAATACGGTTATAAATAAAGCAGGAGATTATTCATTATCATCACATTATCTTTCAAACTTTGAAAAGGTTAATTCAATCAGCTTTGACAGAAACAGCTATATTGAAGCCGAAGTTCAGGAAGCAAGAAATCTGGGTGAAGCAACATATGTATTGTGGATGAAGCCTGCCGAAAATGACGGTACGGCAATCAATGAAAATACTCCGTGGGGCG
>ERZ779725.347-NODE-347-length-31800-cov-2.355017_pt1 | contig 31800 bp, 32 predicted proteins | sample MGYA00511890_ERZ779725 | MGnify/ENA primary metagenome ERZ779725 (study PRJEB29588, sample SAMEA2148549) | human gut metagenome | biome: human gut; feature: human-associated habitat; material: faeces | place: Denmark | collected 2008/2010 ...
CTCCATAAAAACGGCGATATATTGCCTATCGGCAATGTGATAATGCAAACCATGGCACAAATTCAAAAAATTTTTGTCCATGGTTTTGCACCGCACAAAATAATTCCCAATTTCGTTACAATGCGCCGCGGTAGAAATGACCTCTTGTGAATTTGGTAAGCGGATTAATATGTGCGCTTACGCACATGAGGATTTCTTCGGTTTGTGCCTTGTTTTCAAAAACAAAGTCAAGACGTATTGTGCTTATTCCCGCATTTTTTATATCGTCAAGCTTATCCGTCATAATTATCGGATATGAATTATAAATTTCGTTCTTTGAACAGCTTTCACACGCAATAACAAATTCTTCGTTTTTTCTGTCCGTTATCGTTATCGGTTCATTTGTACAACCGTTTTTGACAGCCGATTTTATACAGCTTTCCGTAACCATCAGCGGAACGCTTCCGTATGCCAAAGCGTTAAGCTTTGCCGTTGTGTTTCCCATATCTTTTATGTTTTTCAGGTTTAATTCAACGCTTACCGTCTGCGATTTTACACCCTCGTTACTGTAAAATTCCGACGCTATGGAATTTGTTATATTAAGCGTGAAATCGCCGTATATTTCATATTTATCCTTAAATTTTGCGGCGGCGCCCAAAGTGCCTGCCATAACCTTTGTAATTTCGGGGTGAGAAAGCAGAAAAGTTTTGTCGTCATTAAGACTTTTCTCATCGGGAATACGCTCGCACCGAAGTCCGACGTTTGTGAGTTTTCCGTATTTTGTTTCATATTCCTCTAACGCTGTCCGCCGTGCAAAAATAAGCGTGTCGGGCTGTTTTTCTCTTATCCATTTTAACTGCTGTGCCGGTCTTACCGTTGCAAAAACCTCAATATTCTCGGCGGCTTTTCGGCGGGTCAAATTATAACTGAAATTACCGATATTCGGTTTAACATTCAGCATTTCGTCCATATCGGCGCTTATTTCTCTTCTGATGTTGTTAAGCCCCGAAACGCTTAAAAACGGATCTGAAACTTCAAAATTAACATTGATATTTTCAAAATAGAACGGTTCCGAGCCTGTTTTTGAAAGCTGTGCGCTGACCTTTTCGGCATTTAACGGCGCGTTATTCGCTTTTTCCGCCTTGACAGACGACACAAACGAGCGGATTTGTCCCAAATATTCATATTCTACGCTTATGGAATAATCTTTTTGAAAAGTTACCGAAAGATTTGCGGGCGTTTTGTAATAATCGCCCGACTGACGGAGTAGATCCGAATAATGCTTTTCAAGCTTTTTTGTATCGTCGGAATACGGATTTTCACGTTTTTTGTAGTTGAAAAGCGCACCGTTTTTTATTCCTTTGAAATAGCCTGCCGTATATCCGCCGCGCATAAACGAAGCGTTTAGGATAGCGGCATCTTCCTCGCTCGGAGCGTGTCCGCTGTCAAGCGTGCGTCTGTAAACGTCCGTAACGGCGGCGGTGTAGTATTCGCTTTTTAAACGTCCCTCAATTTTGATAACGTCCGCTCCGCTTTCGCCTACTTCACGCAGATTGTGAACGAGCGATAAATCCTTGGGGGACAAAAAGTAGCCTTTTTTGCTTTTATATTCATACATCATACGGCACGGCTGTGCGCAAAGTCCGCGGTTTCCGCTTCTTGCGCCGATGAAGCTTGAAAAATAGCACTGCCCCGAATAGCAAACGCAAAGTGCGCCGTGACAAAAAATTTCTATATTTATATCCGTTCTGTCGCTTATTTCTTTTATCTGCGCTTTTGTAAGCTCACGGGGGAGAACAACGGTATCAAAGCCGTATTTTTCCAAGAGCCTTACACCATATACGTTGTTTACGGTCATCTGCGTGGAAGCGACGATTTTTATATCTGGCGCAATACGCTTTATAATGTCATAAACTGCCCAGTCCTGCACGATAATTCCCGTAACGCCTGCATTTGCCGCAGTTTTTACGGCACGTGCGGCAGACATAATTTCATTTTCGTATATCAGCGTGTTTACCGCCGCAAAAACCTCAACACCTCTTTTTTTGCAATGTTTTACTGCTTTTTCAAGCTCGTCGGGGGTGAAGTTTTTTGCATTTTTTCTTGCGGAAAAGTCAGAAAGTCCGAGATAAACGGCATCCGCTCCGAATTTAACGGCGGATAAAACCGCATCGTAAGACCCTGCGGGCGACAAAATTTTCATATGATTTTTTCCTTTCGTTTGTACAAACACAAAATGTATTTACTGTAAAAGTAAAATAACTGCTCTCTCAGCCAAAAGACAGCAGTTATTTTTATTAACAAATATTATAATATGAATTTTTGATTTTGTCAAGTGGTTTTGACAATTTTTTTGTTTTATATGCTTTGCAAAAAGGCTTTTGCGTTGCCGATTGCAGTATCTATTGCGGCAGGAGCGCCGTATACCTTACGTTCGTTTACGCACGTATCGAGCGCAATAGCGTTAAAATAGTCATCTTCTATAAGAGGCGAATATTTTTTGAGCTTTTCCAAAGGAATTTCCTCAAGGCTTATATTATCCGCAATGCAGTCGCTTACCATTTCGCCGATTATTCTGTGAGCGTCTCTGAAAGGCACGCCCTTTTTCACGAGATAATCTGCGGCGTCGGTGGCATTTGTAAATCCGCCCTTTGCGCCGTTTCGCATTTTGTCCTTACGCACGGTCATGGTTTCAAGCATTTTCGCAAATATCGGAATACACATTTTTACAGTATCGTAAGCGTCGAAAAGCGTTTCCTTATCCTCCTGCATATCCTTGTTGTATGCAAGCGGAATACCTTTCAAAACGGTTAGGATTGCCGTTAAGTCGCCGTATACACGTCCTGTTTTTCCGCGTGTTAATTCCGCAATATCGGGATTTTTCTTTTGAGGCATAATGCTTGAGCCCGTCGAATACGCGTCGTCCAGGCGTATGAACGAAAATTCGTCGGAACACCAAAGAATGATTTCCTCCGAAAATCTTGAAAGATGCGTCATAATAAGCGACATGTCAAATATAAATTCGGCGACAAAATCCCTGTCCGAAACACCGTCAAGGCTGTTTTCCGTTACGTGGGAAAAGCCGAGAAGCTCCGCCGTGTAATGCCTGTCAAGCGGATATGTTGTACCTGCAAGCGCACCCGAACCCAAAGGCATATAGTCTGTTCTTTCATAGCAGTCGCAAAGACGCTCATAATCTCTTTTGAACATCTGAAAATATGCCATAAGATGATGCCCGAACGTAATCGGCTGAGCCTTTTGCAGATGAGTATATCCGCTCATGACCGTACTTTTATGCTCCTCGGAAAGAGTAATAAGAGTGTTCATAAGAGCTTTCAGCTTTTCTCTTATATCGAGATTGGCTTTTTTTGCATACATTCTGACATCGAGCGCAACCTGGTCATTACGGCTTCTGCCTGTGTGAAGTTGTTTGCCGATTTTACCCAAACGCTCGGTAAGTATCGTTTCGATATTCATGTGAATATCTTCCGCATCCTCCGAAAATTCGATTTTTCCGTCTTTGATGTCCGAAAGAATGTTCTTCAGCTCATCGGCAATTTTTTTCGCATTTTCTTCGGGAATTATCTTTTGCTTTCCGAGCATTGTTACGTGCGCAATGCTTCCTTGTATATCTTCTTCAAACATTTTGCAGTCAAAGGATATGGAGCTGTTGAAATCATCAACAGCCTTATCCGTATCTTTTGAAAATCTGCCGCCCCAAAGCTTCATATTTTTCTCGCCTTTCGTATAAATTATTTATTCTTTTCAACCATAAGAGCGTGCATCTTAATCGGAAGTCCGAACAGATTGATAAAGCCCTCTGCGTCTTTCTGATTGTAAACCTCGTCCTCGGAGAATGTTGCGTAATCCTCCGAATAGAGCGAATACGGAGATTTTGAACCTGCGGACATTATGTTGCCCTTGTAGAGTTTAAGTCTTACAGTACCCGTAACGGTTTCCTGCGTTTTATCCACGAACGCGCTCAAAGCTTCTCTTAAAGGAGTAAACCAGCAGCCGTCATAAACAAGTTCGCCGAATTTAACAGCCAAGGTTTCTTTCTGGTGGAAGGTCTGCTTGTCCAAGCATAAATATTCAAGCTCTCTGTGCGCATAGTAAAGGATTTTTCCGCCGGGAGTTTCATAAACGCCTCTCGATTTCATACCAACCAAACGGTTTTCAACTATGTCGTCAATACCGATACCGTTTTTGCCGCCGAGCTCGTTTAATTTTTCAACAACGCCTAAAGGTGAGAGCGCTTCGCCGTTTACCTTAACAGCTTCGCCTTTTACAAACTCGATTTCAACATATTCGGGTGTGTCGGGAGCTTTTTCGGGAGTTGTCATAAGCTTCAGCATATTGTCAAACTTCGGCTCGTTCCACGGGTCTTCCAAATCCAAGCCCTCGTGAGAAAGATGCCATACGTTTCTGTCCATGCTGTAGTTATCTTCCTTGCTTACGGGAATAGGAATATTTCTTGCTTCCGCATATTCGATTTCCTGTTCTCTCGATTTTATATCCCAAATTCTCCAAGGTGCGATAATTTTCATTTCGGGAGCGAGCGCTTTTATAGTAAGCTCAAAACGAACCTGGTCGTTTCCTTTGCCCGTTGCGCCGTGGCATATAGCCGTAGCGCCTTCTTTTTTCGCAATCTCAACAAGACGTTTTGCAATACAGGGTCTTGCATGAGAAGTTCCCAAAAGGTATTTGCCTTCGTATACTGCGCCTGCTTTTACCGTAGGATATATGTAATTTTTAACATAGTCTTCTCTCAAATCCTCGATATAGCATTTTGAAGCGCCCGTTTTAATTGCTTTTTCCACAAGTCCGTCTGTTTCCTTACCCTGTCCGACGTCGCCGCAGACAGCGATTACATCGTAATCATAGTTCTCTTTTAACCACGGAATAATGATGGAGGTGTCAAGTCCTCCCGAATAAGCTAAAATAACTTTCTCTTTCATCTTGCATTTCTCCTTAAAATGTGTTATAATATATTTTGTAGATATAATTATACAACAAAATTTATAAAAATGCAAGTATTTTTTTAAAAAAAATGAAAAAATTTTAAAAGGAATGATAAAAAATGCGTATTTTGGGTATTGACCCCGGTTATGCTCTTATCGGTATGGGAGCCATAGAATACAACGCAAACCGCTATAAAACGGTGAAGTACGGCAAGATAGAAACATCATCGCACGACGAACTTCCCAAGCGTTTGCATGAAATATTCAATTTAATGAATATTTGGCTTGAGGAGATAAAGCCCGACGCGGTCGCCATAGAACAGATGTTTTTTAACACAAACACAACAACGGCAATAGGAGTGGCGCAGGCGAGGGGAGTTATACTTCTTTCTTGCCAAATGTATGGAGTGAATATTTATGAATATACACCGCTTCAGGTAAAGCAGGCGGTTGTCGGCTACGGAAAAGCGGAAAAACAGCAGGTGCAGAAAATGGTGAAAACGCTTTTGAACCTTGAAGCCGTTCCGAAGCCCGACGATGTTGCGGACGCACTTGCAATCGCAATTTGTCATACGAATAACGCAGGCTACAATAATATTATGGAATTAATAAAGAAAGGAAGAAGATAAATGTATTACAGTATAACAGGCAGGGTACACATAAAAGAAGATTTTGCGGTAATCACGGCAGGCGGAGTGGGCTACAGAGTGTTTTCGTCCTCGCAAACGCTTGCAAGATTAAAAAATAACGAGGAATGTACGCTCTATACATATTTAAGCGTAAAAGAGGATTCGCTCATGCTTTACGGCTTTGATACGGAGGAGGAACTTTCAACGTTTAAAATGCTTATCGGCGTTTCGGGAGTGGGACCAAAGGCGGCAGCTGCGATTTTGTCTGCGCTCACTCCGTCGGAATTTGCCATGAGTGTGGTTATGCAGGAGCCGAAAAGCATAACAAAAGCGAAAGGCGTCGGCAAAAAACTGGCGGAAAAAATAATTGTTGAGCTTAAGGATAAACTCAAAAGCGTCGATTTAACAGAAATTACACAAACAAACGGTAATATAGTAAGTATGGCGGACGATTTTGTGTCTGAGGCTGTTAATGCCCTTATGGTTTTGGGCTACAGCGCCGCAGATTCCAAACAGGCGGTTGACAGCGTTAAGAATGACGCGGATAATCTTGAAGATATTATAAAAGCCGCACTCAAAAAAATGAGTATTATATAAAGGAGAAAGGCACATGGAAGAAGAAAGAATAATAACGCCGAATCTAATGAATGACGATGCGGAGCTCAGCCTGCGCCCCAAAACCCTTGATGAATACATAGGTCAGACAAAGGTTAAGGAAAATCTAAAAATTTTCATAGAAGCGGCAAAGAAGAGAAACGAAAGCTTGGATCACTGTTTGCTGTACGGTCCTCCCGGCTTGGGAAAAACAACGCTTGCGAATATCATCGCAAACGAACTTAACGTAAATTTGAGAATAACGTCGGGTCCTGCGATAGAAAAACCCGGCGACTTGGCGGCTATACTTACGAACTTAAGTGAAAACGATGTTCTTTTTATCGATGAAATTCACCGCTTGTCAAAAAGCGTTGAGGAAATACTCTATCCCGCAATGGAGGATTTTGCGCTCGATATTATAATAGGAAAAGGTCCTGCGGCAAGAAGCATAAGGCTTGATTTACCTAAATTTACATTAATCGGTGCGACAACAAAAGCAGGAAGTTTAACGTCTCCTTTAAGAGACCGTTTCGGGGTCTTGCAGAGACTTGAGCTTTATACACCCGAACAGCTTTTTGAAATAGTTAAGCGCTCGGCGCATATTTTGGGTGTGGATATTGCGGACAGCGGAGCAAAGGAAATAGCAAGACGTTCGAGAGGTACGCCGAGAATAGCAAACAGACTTCTTCGCCGAGTGCGTGATTTTGCCGAGGTTAAAGCGGACGGAAACGTAAACGAAAAAACTGCCGATATGGCGCTTTCTATGCTCGAAATAGACAAAATCGGACTTGACAGAACGGATAAAGCAATGCTTAAGGCTATGATGGAAATATTCGGCGGCGGACCTGTCGGACTTGATACGCTTGCCGCAACGACGGGCGAGGATACGAACACTATAGAAGACGTGTACGAGCCGTATTTGCTCCAGCTTGGTTTTATACAAAGAACTCCGAGGGGCAGATGTCTGACAAAATTGTGCTACGACTATTTTCATGTCCCGTATGCCGAGGATATGAAAAACGGCGGCGGACAAGCAACGCTGTTTGATTTACAAGGAAAGGAATAATTATAAAAATGAAGAAAACATTAATATTTATAATGCTCTTTATCGTTTTGTTATCAAATGTCGGATTTTGTAATAATTCGGTGAAGGTTTTGTATAACGACAAGGAAATAACGTGCGATGTACAGCCGTTTATAGAAAACGGCAGAACGCTTATACCCGTCAGAATGGCGGAACAGCTCGGCTATAAGGTTACATGGAACGAAAGCTCACGGACGGTATTTTTGTCAAAGGACAATACAAATATAATACTTACCATAGGCAATGACGTAGCGGTTGTGAACGGAAAAGAGGTAAAGCTTGACGTGCCTGCGGAAATAACGCAGAGCAGAACCTTTGTGCCTGTCCGCTTTGTTGCCGAAAATTTCGGATATTTGGTAAAATGGGATGCGAATACTATGAGCGTACTTATAAACGATTCAACGGGAATGATTGTTACGGCGGTAAAAACAAGTAAAACCGCTTCTGCGGTAAACGTTCAGATTGTAACGTCGGGCGGTACTCCGACTGTTCAGACAATGGTTCTCGATAATCCTAAAAGATATGTATATGATGTGCAGAATGCACTTTTGTCAGACGGTGTGAATGCGGAGAACATAACTTCAAATGCGGTCAGCTCCGTGCGTTTTTCGCAGTTTTCATATTCGCCCAATGTTGTTAGGGTTGTTGTTGAGCTTAAAGCGGACACAACTGTTAAGGCGGGAATTTCAAACGGTATTTATACCGTTGCTGTAACGGAAACCGCCGCGGTTGTAACACCGCCTGCGCAAAATACGTCAAAAGACGATTTTCTTATAGTTATAGACCCCGGACACGGCGGTGAAGAACCGGGAAGCCTGGGCAAAATCAACGGTGAAATCGTGCTTTACGAAAAAGATGTAAACCTAAAAATAGGAAAAAAGGTGTACGAAAAGCTTTTGGCACGTGGTTATAACGTAATAGCGACAAGAACAACGGACGCAACCGTATCACTGGCACAGAGAGTGGAAATAGCGAATACCGCAGGCGCCGATTTGTTTGTTTCGGTGCATAACAATTCGTTTTCCGACAGTTCCGCAAAAGGAACGCTTACAATGTATGCCTTTGACGACCCGAAAACCGTCGGCGCATTTACGGGCAAGCAGGTAGCCTCCATAATTCAGCCGTATTTGGTACAGGCGACTCAAAGTCAGGACAGACAGCTTATGCACAATCCTAAAATTTATGTTACGGCGAGAACGACAATGCCTGCCGTTTTGTGCGAATGTTTGTTTATGAGCAACCCCGAAGATTTGGCTAAATTAATGGACGATAATTGGGTTGAAAGAATCGCAGAGGGCATTTCAAAGGGTATAGAAGCGGCTGTGGCACAGATGAAATAAGAATTTTTTTGTCGCTTTTATATAATTTTTGAAAAAAATGCTGTTTAATTCTGCTAAATTATATTAAATTGCGTGAAAACACTTGAAATTTCAGAGTTTTTGTGGTAAAATATCAGCATAAAGCTTTTTGGTGAATCGCAAACGCCATAGCTTACAAATTAGAAAGGAGGCAATACAATGAATAAAACAGAATTGATTGCTGCAGTAGCTGAAAAAACGGAATTGAGCAAAAAAAATGCGGAGGCAGCTGTTTCGGCTGTTCTTGACAGCATAACAGAAAGCTTGAAATCGGGAGACAAGGTTTCCTTACTCGGCTTCGGAACTTTTGAAGTAAGAAACAGAGCCGCAAGAACAGGAAAGAATCCTCAGACAGGCGCAGCAATAAAAATCCCCGCAGCTAAAGTTCCGGCTTTCAAAGCAGGAAAAGCTCTTAAGGACGCTGTAAAATAATTAATTAATCAGTATAAAAAACAGCCTTTTAGGTAAAGGCTGGTTTTTATTTCCCTATGAAACGAACGATTCCAAAATTTCCAGAACTTCAAATTCCGTTTCCGCGTCTATCCCTGCCGTAAGCTCTTTTATATCCGCGTCCGCAAGGGCGGCGGTATTGATTTTTTGTTCCCGTATGCTTTCGGACGTATTATTTTTTTTATAAACATAAAGCGTATCGTTCTTAAGCTTTATTAAATAATGATTATCGCACGGCGCTTCTATAGTTTCTTCGGCACATAAAAGATTTTTTTCAAATTTCGTTATTTTCCAGTTGGGATGAATCTCCATGACTTCATCTTTTGTCTTTCCTATTCAATCTTTGTCGGTTTCTCTCGTTTCGTTTTTTATATGACCGCAGGAATATACCGTTTTCAGCTTTATTGCCGAATTTTTTTCAAGATAAATAACTTCGGGGGTATTTACGGCAGAAGTTTCTTTTATGTTTTCACTTGATAAATCTTTTTTCGGAATATACTTAAGCGCGCTCACAAGCGCAAGAATACAAAGTCCTATAATAAGAATTGTACTGCGGTGCAATTTTTTTCTTTTCATATGAAATTCTTCCATAGTCTGACGCTCCTATTCATAATATACTTATTTTAAAGTCATTTTTTCCCGCAATATGATTTTTTATACATTTTTTGTCGATAAAAAAATTTTAACGTTCGACAAATTGCAACAGCAATTTTTTTTATGGAGTGCTATAATGATAAAAAAGCATGAAAAGAGGTATCTACGCAGCAATGAATATAGAATTTCACAGCGATAACGGCAGGCTTTTTGCAGAGCTTTCGGGCGAGCTTGCCCACCACAGCGCAATGGAGGAAAAGCCGAGGATAGAAATGAAATTAAGCACAAACGAAGAACATGAGATTATATTTGATTTATCGGGACTTACATTTATGGACAGCTCGGGAATAAGCCTTATTTTCGGCGCTTATAAAATTGCGTCGGAATTCGGGCAAAAAATAACCGTGATTACCGAAAACGAAAGATTTGAAAAAATTCTCACCATGGCAGGTATGGGAGAATTTGTAAATATAGTAACGAAAAGAGGTGAGCTTCTCTAATGGAAATTATAAACGAAACAAGAATTATATTTTTATCAAAGTCAGTAAACGAAAGCTTTTGCAGGGTGAGCGTTGCGGCGTTTCTTTCGCAGCTTGACCCCGTTGTTTCCGAACTTGTGGATATAAAAACGGCGGTAACGGAGGCGGTTTCAAACTCCATTATTCACGGTTACGGCAATACATACGGAATAATAACGGTTAATATGAGAGTTTATGAGGACAGAACCGTCGAAATTTCCGTCGAAGATAAGGGCAGAGGAATTGACGACATTGAGCGTGCGAGAACTCCGCTTTTCACAACAAAGCAGGACGAAGAACGTGCAGGCATGGGTTTTACCGTTATGGAAACGTTTATGGACAGCGTTGAGGTTTTTTCAAAGTCGGGAGAAGGCACTGCTGTAGTGATGAAAAAAAAGCTCGGAAAGGTATAAAGTCTTTAAAAAATCGCCCATAGCGCTGTTTTTTGCTCAGGGCGGTACAGACGCGTACAGCGCCGCTCGCGTCAAAGCAGCGCTATGAACGATTTTTTTTCAGACTTGTTTGTCTCTTACAGCAGTGAAAGGAATGACTGAAAAATGGAAGCAGTGTTTAATAAAAACATCGAGCTTTTGAAAAAAGCGAAGGAGGGAGACATTTCCGCCCGAAATGCGCTTTTTGAAATGAATATGGGTCTTGTGAAAAAAACGGCGGCAAGATTTGCGGGACGGGGAATAGAATTTGAGGACGCCGTTCAGATTGGCAGTATCGGACTGTATAAAGCGATAGAAAAATTTGATTTTTCGTATGACGTGAAATTCTCGACATATGCCGTTCCCATGATAATAGGCGAGATTAAGCGTTTTTTGAGAGATGACGGACCTATCAAGGTGTCGAGAAGCATAAAGGAAAATTACGGAAAAATAATGAATTTTTTGGAGGAAACCCGAAAGCGTGAGCAGGCAGAGCCTACGGTGAACGAGATTTCAAAAAAACTCGGAATAGACGTTGAAGATGTTGTTACGGCGCTTTCTTATAACCCGAACTGCGAATCCTTAAATGCGTCTGTCGGTTCGGAGGGCGGAGCGTGCCTCGGTGATTTGATTCCCGCCGCAAACGACAGCGAAGAACGTATTGCCGAAACATTGAGCCTATATTCCGTTTTGGAGGAACTTCCGAAGCGTGAAAGAGAGCTTATTGAGTTAAGATATTTTAAGGAGGAAACGCAGAGCAGTGTTGCAAAGCGTATGGATATTTCGCAGGTGCAGGTATCGAGAATAGAAAAGAAGGTTTTGGAAAAACTGCGGAAAAAGCTGATTTATTCATAAATTCGTGGAAAATGTATATAAAAATGCAAAAATATAAGATTTTGTTATAAAAACATAACAAATTTCGGAAAACCGCTTGACATCTGCTTTCGGATATGCTACAATGATTTCAATAAAAATAAGGAGTTAGAGAATTATGACTTTATTCGGTTCTGTATTTTTTGCATATTTCTTTAGCCTGAGCTTTTACTTTAGCTTTGGTTATTTTTGGTATGCAAAATTAAATAGAACGAAACGGGTCGCAGCTTGTCTCTAACCGAAAATTAAATTTTTGTACGCTTCATAAAGCCCGTGGATACTACGGGCTTTATTTTTTTGCGGAAGGGAGAATGAATTATGATTATCGTATTGAAAAGAAATCCGAAAGCGGAGGACGTAAATCAGCTTGAAAGCTATGTTAAGGGCTTGGGCTTGCAGCTTCAGCACATCAAAGGCGAAGAAACCTCCATGATAGGTCTTGCGGGCGATACCTCCGCCGTTGACCTTGACCACCTCGAAATATTCGACTGCGTTGAAAGAGTTTTGAGAGTGCAGGAGCCTTACAAAAAGGCAAACAGAAAAATGCACCCCGAAGATACAATCATAAAGGTCGGAGACGTTGAAATCGGAGGAAATCGGCTTGCAATCATGGCAGGTCCCTGCTCGATTGAATCCGAGGAACAGATGCTCGCCGTGGCACAGGGCGTTAAAGCAGGCGGTGCGAATATCTTAAGAGGCGGCGCGTTCAAGCCGAGAACATCTCCGTACTCGTTCCAGGGAATGGGCGGAAACGGCTTGGAGCTTTTGAAAGCGGCAGGCAGAAAAACGGGACTTCCCATAATTTCCGAAATAATGTCAGTCGAACAGCTTCACAAATACGGCGACGAGCTTGATATAATTCAGATAGGCACAAGAAATATGCAGAATTTCGAGCTTTTAAAGGAGGTCGGTCATTGCAGAAAGCCCGTCCTTTTAAAAAGAGGTATGTGCGCAACGTTTGAAGAATTTCTTATGTCGGCGGAATATATCATGGCAGGCGGAAACGAGCAGGTTATACTTTGTGAAAGAGGTATAAGAACATTTGAAACATACACGAGAAACTGCCTTGACTTAAGCGCAGTTCCCGTTCTTAAAAGATTAAGCCACTTGCCGATTATCGTTGACCCGTCGCACGCAACGGGAGTATGGTGGATGGTTGAGCCTATGAGCAAGGCGGCTGTTGCCGTCGGCGCAGACGGACTTATGATAGAGGTTCATAACGACCCCGCCCACGCAAAATGCGACGGTCAGCAGTCATTAACGCCCGACGTATTCGGAAATCTTGTTGAAAAATTAAGAGCGCTTGCTAAAGTTGAGGGCAAAACAATATAAAATTCGGGAGGTAAAATAAAATGGCAGATTTAGACTATTTAAGAAAACAGATTGATTCGGTTGATGAAAAGCTTACGGGACTTTTGGAGGAAAGGCTTGATATAGTAACAAATATCGGTAAATATAAAATGGAAAACAATCTTCCCGTAATTGATACAAAGCGTTCGGGAGCGGTTGTCGGAAAAGCCGTTGAACGTCTGAAAAACGAAAATTACAGCGGCGAGATAACGGAAATTTTCTCAAATATAATAAGCGTGAGCGAGGATATGCAAAAACGTCTTAACACGATAAATTCAAACGGACGTTATATTGAATCGGTTATAAATTCGTCCAAGCCGTCAAAAATCAATGACAGCGATATAAAAATCGTTTATCAGGGCACTCAGGGTTCGTTTGCGCAAATGGCGCTTTATGACTTCTTCGGCGAGGACAAAAAGAATGTGGAAAATCTCGAAACTTTTGAAGAGGTTTTCGGGCAGGTTTGCTCGGGCGATGCGGATTACGGCGTTCTCCCGATTGAAAATTCACAAACGGGAAGCATTGCGGAGGTTTATGACCTTTTCAGAAAATACAGAGCGTATATAGTCGGCGAAACACAGATAAGCATTCATCAGAATTTACTTGGCGTAAAAGGCGCAAAGCTGTCGGATATTAAGACGGTGTATTCGCATCCGCAGGCTATTATGCAATGCCGTGAATTTTTAAAGGAAAACAAAGAAATAAAGGCGGAGGAAATGTCGAATACAGCTGTTGCGGCACAGTGCGTCGCACAGGCGAACGACCCGACCGTCGGCGCAATAGCCTCCAAAACGGCGGCGCAGGTTTTCGGACTTGAAATTATAAAGGAAAATATCAATACGCTTTCCAATAATACCACTAAATTTATTATAATTTCGCACAGCCCCGAAATAACCCCCGAAGCGTCGAAAATAAGTCTTTGCTTCACGCTTCCCAATACCCCCGGCGCGCTTTCGGCAATCATGCTCGTTTTCGCAAAGCATAAGCTTAATATGCTGAAAATCGAATCGAGACCGATTCAAAACAAAAAATTTGAATATTTCTTCTTCTGCGACATTGTCGGAAACATAAACAATTCCGATGTGAAAAATGCTCTCAATGAAATTTCGGCTCGCACGGGCTACCTCGAAGTTTTGGGCAATTATTAAAAAAGAGGCGAAAGCCTCTTTTTTTAATGCCGTGATTGATTTTCTGTAGTCTATTTTTACATTTCGCAACACAATTCGACATTTTTCTCTTGACAAAAATAAATATATATGGTATAATTAAAGAAAAAACAATTCAAAATGAATTGAAAAAAAGGAGAGTTTATATGAAGTATTGTTCAAAATGTGGAAAAGAAATTAGGGATGAGGCGGTAATTTGCCCTGCATGTGGTTGTTCTCAAGAAAATACGCCTATTCGTAATTTGAATGATTCAAGTAGTGCAGGATGGGCATTTTTAGGTTTTTGCGTCCCTCTTGTCGGACTTATTCTTTATTTGGTTTGGAAAGATAGTATGCCGCTTAGGGCAAAATCAGCCGGTAAAGGAGCATTGATAAGCGTTATAATTTTAGTAATTATATATGCTATTTATGCAGTTATTTTAGGTATTTTGATAGGAAACGGAAGCTGGTAAGTATAAGTGAATTTCAAAAAATTTCTCGGTATAGCGTTTATGTGCCATCAAATTCCCGAAAGGTCATTTGTAATAAACGGAAAACAATTTCCGTTGTGTGCCAGATGCACAGGAATTTTATTTGGGTATTTTTGTGGAATAGTGATAGCGGTTATTACACGCTGTGGGAACTATCCGTTTTTTTTTCTTATTCCGATGATTATAGATGGAGGTATTCAGCAGATATTGAAAATCGAAAGCAATAATATTCGTCGTTTGGTTACAGGAATATTAGGTGGCATCGGAATAATATATTTATTTATAAACCTACATTTTTTTACACTTTGGTGGGTAAAGTTATTGGTGAAAAGTTTATAACAGTGGTGATTTGAAATAGAAAGGCAATGCTTTATAAAAAAGAAATGATTATTAAGTGAACCCTAAAGTTTAGACAATATTAAATCGATTGGGAATGAGTTCGGTATTGCAACGGACTCATTCCCTTTTGTTTCATAGAAATTCTATCATTTCTCAGTAAAATATCTCTATTTTTAGCCTGCCCAAAAAGTTTTCCATAGCTCCGTTATCCATACAATTACCTTTGTTTTGTTGCTGTAATTGATTTTTTGTAGTCTATTTTTACATTTTGCAACACGATTTGACATTTTTCTCTTGACAAAAGCACTTGACAGTGATATAATTATAGTTAAATAAATTCAATTTGAATTTATTTAACTGCGGACGGTCGGCGGTATAACATATTGATTGGGACGTATGTAATTAAGATGGCTTTAAATGTATAAATTAGGCTTGGGGGAGTGGAAACATGGAAAACAGCGCATATTTAGAGAACAGGCTTGAGGAGCTTTTTGATGTGTGCCAAAGAAACGGCTTTAAAGATGAAGCGAAGAGCGTAATGCAAAAGAAAGAGGATTTAAAGAAATAGCGAGAATGTTGAAATAGTTTAAAAATTCGGTATAAAAAAGAGGCGGAAAGCCCCTTTTTTATATCTTAATTATTTGGTTGGGGTAAATGAGGTTCGGGTTTTCGATGTTATTAAGCTTTACAAGATTTTCAACCGTTGTGTTATACCGTCTTGCAATGCCCCAAAGCGTATCGCCAGATTTTATGCGGTATGTCAGATAACCCTCGTTTGAGAGTGCGCCTGCGTCAATTTTGAGAATTTCGCCTGCGTATATGAAATTCGGGTTTTTAATACCGTTTATTGCCGCAATTTTTGCGATTGTCGTATCGAATTTTTTCGCTATTCCCCAAAGCGTGTTACCCCTTTTAACGGTGTACGTTACATATTTTTTTGCAGGCGGCTTGGGGCGGTTCTGCGGCGGCACGGCGGCGCTTGTGTTATCCAAAATGCTTTCCTTGAAATAATCTCTGTCCACAAAGGTGTCTATACCCGAAATTTGCCCTCTGTCGGTATACTGAAAGCCCGACCAATTTTTCCATTCGCCTGTTGAGTCAGGCTCGCTTTTTCCGTAATCGGCAACCCAAAGCGGATATTGCGTAAGCCCCCTAAAAGTGGCTTCTGCATTATAAGCGTCGCTGTAAACGCAGGCTTTTCTGCCGCTTTTTGCCTCAACGGTTTCCAAAAATGCTCTTGAAATTTCATTTATCATAGAATCGGAAAGTCCGTAAAAATATTCAAAATCCATAGCTAAACAAGCGGACGGATTTTTGTTTTCCGTAAGCGATACGAAAAATTCCGCCTGCCGCACGGCTTCCTCTTTTGATGTCGCCGTTACATAATGATAAAATCCGATTTTTACTCCTGCGTCCGAAAATCCCTTGTAGTTTCTTTCCAAATACGGGTCTTGATAATCGTCGCCCACGCCTGTTCTGATATATACGACTTCAACCCCGTCATTCTTAACCGCATTAAAATCAATATCTCCCTGCCATTCGCTTACGTCAATCCCCGAAAGCGTTTGTGCCTCCTCGGCACATGCCGTCAAACTGCAAAGCATAAACGAAAGCATAACAAATAAAATGAATATCGCTTTCATCTTAATCCCTCCTGTTTTTTCTGATCTTCGATTCATTATATGAAAAAATAAAATTTAGGTTAACATAATATGTTTTAAAGCAGTTTGTTTGTATACTTAAAACATATTTTGCCATTTTTTTTAATTTTTTTTGTTTTTTCTGTTGACAAAACTGTTTTTAATCTGATATAATTATAACAAATAAGGCATTATTGAGATGTCGAAAAGGAGGAATTTTTATGAAATATTGTTCCAAATGTGGAAAAGAAATCATGGACGAAGCTGTTGTTTGTCCTAATTGCGGTTGCTCTTTGGAAGAAACGAAAGTGCAAAACTCAACCGACTCAAGCAGTGCGGGCTGGGCATTTTTAGGCTTTTGTATTCCGATTGTGGGGCTTATTCTTTATCTGGTATGGAAAGACAGTATGCCGCTGCGGGCAAAGTCGGCAGGTAAGGGTGCGTTGATAAGCGTTATAATTGCAGCGATTATATATGTTATCTACGCAATTATTATCGGCATCTTTATAGGCTCGACAAGCTGGTAAATTTTAAATGAATTTCAGAAAGCTTCTCGGTATAGCCTTTATGTGCCATCAGATTCCCGAAAGGTCGTTTATAATAAACGGCAGACAGTTTCCGCTGTGCGCCAGATGTACGGGTATTCTGGCAGGGTATTTTTTGGGAATATTTACAGCGTGCATCACGCGGTGCGGTAATTATCCCATATTCCTGCTGTTTATTATTCCTATGATAGCTGACGGAGGGATTCAGCAGATATTTAAAATCGAAAGTAATAATACCCGTCGTTTTATTACTGGTATATTAGGCGGAATCGGGATAATATATTTTTTCATAAGCCTACATATTTTTACGGTTTGGTGGGTTAGCTTATTGCTGCAAAATCTGCGGTATTGATATTCGAGCCCGGTTGAAAAAATAAAACTAAATAATACGGCAAGGAGGACAGTCCTCCTTGCCGTATTACAATATAATTTTGTTTGTGCCGTCTTTTGTTACGTAGTGCGTTTTGATGCCCAGAATATCCATCCATTCCCTTGTTAAGGTTGTTCCGTACATTCCGAGGCGACCCGCTTTGCGCAGTTTTTTTCTGTCGGAAAGATAATGGGGAATTTCGGGCTCGTTATAAAGCCAATCGGCACAGCACCAAAGGCAGGCTTCGGGCTTGACGGCGGCATATATTTCCATGTGGCAGTTCATATGACCGTGATGCGCCATTTGCACTATGTCGGCTTTTAATAAATGTCTTGATTCCTCATAAAGAACATCTCCGCCCTCAGGACCTATATCCCCTAAAAACAGCACGGTTTTATTCGGCGCCGTTACTTTGAAAACAAGCGAGCTGTCATTCATAAGATTTGATACAAGTCCCTCGTGATACGAAAACAGAAAGTCGATTTTCACCTCGTCAATCTGTATTGATTCACCTTGCGCGGCAATATGAGCTTTGGCTTGAAATAAGGGGAGAACTTCGTTGAAATCCGGGAGAATTTCCGTAAGCTCCTCCTTGTAGTAGTCATAATCGGGGACATCATGATTATTTATAATTTCATACGGTGGGAAATTGTAATACACTTTTTCGATATCGAAATCCTTTGCGCCGTCTTTTTTAAATTCGGAAATAAATCCCTCTATATGGTCGTTGTGAGCATGTGTGAGTATCCAAGCGCTTATGTGCCTGCCGCTGACATATTTCTTTAAAAGAGGCATATCCTCCGCTCGTCCGCCGTCAATAACAATCGCATTGTTTTCTCTTGTAATTATCACAAAAGACATCATAAAATTACTCGTTTCGGTGAGCTGATATAACACAGTTTCATTATTTTTCATTAATATTTCTCCAATTTCGTTTTCTATTATTGTAACATATTGTCCTTTGCTTGTCAACTAAAATATTATAATATGAAAACACAAAAAATATAAATAAATTTTAAAAAAAGTCTTGACAAAACAGATGATATATATTATAATAAATTAGATAGTGTGCGAATTTACGCACGTTATTCCTTACTCTATGAAAAGCATAGGGTTAATGAGCAGGCTGCTCAAATCCATAAGGAGGTGAAATTAAGATGAGCGAAATCAAAAACAACTATGAAGTTATGTTCATCATCAATTCTACTTTAACCGAGGAAGCGATTGCAGGCGTTGTTGAAAAATTCAAGGCGCTTATATCCGCTAACGGTGAAGTTACAAAAGCTGAAGAATTGGGAAAGAAAAGATTGGCATATCCTATCATGAAGATGAACGAAGGCTATTATGTATTGATTGAGTTTACGTCCAACCCCGAATTTCCTAAGGAATTGGATAGAATATTCAACATTACAGACGAAGTTATCCGTTCACTCATAACCGTAAAAGGTGAATAGGAGGGAGTTTCAGAATGCTTAACAAAGTATTTTTAATGGGTCGCTTAACGAGAGACCCCGAACAGAGAATGTCGCAGAGCGGTGTTTCCGTTGTTAATTTTTCTCTTGCCGTTGACAGAGATTTTTCACGTCAGGGCGAGCAGAAGCAGACGGATTTTATAAACTGCGTGGCATTCAGAAATACCGCTGATTTTATAAAGCGTTATTTTGTTAAAGGACAGCTTGTTTGTGTTGTCGGTTCAATCCAAACAAGAAGCTGGGACGGTCAGGACGGCAAGAAGAATTATGCTACCGAAGTAATCGTCAATGAAGCTCACTTCACGGGTGATAAGAGAGACAGCAATTCCGGAAATAACAACGGAAATTATAATACGAATTTTGAGCCTGCGGGCGGATTTAAGCCTATGGGTAATCAGACTTCCGAAAACGAATTTATTTCCGTTGACGACGATCAGCTTCCGTTCTGATTTTACATTTATTTTATGATAGGAGGATATAAAAATGGCTGAAATAAAAAAAGAAGTCGGCTTCAAAGCAAGAAGACCGAGAAAAAAAGTTTGCCAATTTTGCGTTGACAAGGCTGTAAGCATTGATTATAAAGACGTAAATAAACTCAGAAGATATACTTCCGAAAGATCCAAGATTCTTCCCAGAAGAGTTACGGGCACTTGCGCAAAACATCAGAGACTTCTCACAATTGCTATAAAGAGAGCAAGACACATTGCACTTTTGCCGTATACATCGGATTAATTTTAGAGTATAAAGTTTTTAAATTTCGGAAAGCATATAATATAAGTTATACGCTTTCCGTTTTTTAGACATTTGAAAGGACGGGGACTTATGGAAAACAAAAAAATATTGGCACAGAATAAAAAAGCCCGTCACGACTATTTTATTTTAGAGGGCTTTGAAGCGGGGATTGAGCTTGTCGGAACGGAGGTTAAATCCGTAAGAATGGGCAAAATGAATCTTAAGGATTCATATGTTGATATAAGAAACGGCGAAGCGTATCTCATAGGCGCGCATATAAGCCCGTACGAGCATGGGAATATATTTAATAAAGACCCGATAAGAACACGCAGATTGCTCCTTAAAAGATCTGAAATTATGCGCATCGGCGGCAAGCTTGCCGAAAAGGGACTTACTGTTGTTCCGCTTGAGGTTTATTTGAAGGGGCAATGGATAAAAATCAATATCGCTCTTGCACAGGGTAAGAAAAATTATGACAAACGTGATGCGAAAGCTGAAGCGGACGCAAAACGCAGTATGGAACGTGCATTAAAAGAAAGAAATTACAATTAATTTTTTGGGGGTGTACCGGTTTCGACGGGGATTTTGAAGCAGAATAAGCGGGCGGTTGCGGGGAACAACCTTAAAAGCTCCGATTTTTAAATATAAACGCTAACAAAAATTTAGCTTACGCTGCCTAATTATCGGCGGCCATCTTACCCGGAATTACCGTGTTTTGGGATTAAGGTGTCATTTTAACGGTCAACGCTCACATCTTTTCGCCGCAGATGAGAGTGTATCAGGCGATACCGTTTGTCTTCGGCGTGTTATCCGCCGCGGCACACGGGAATTTTAATCGATAACTACGCCCGTAGAAGGTTCTGTGAATGAGTTTTCGGACAGGAGTTCAACTCTCCTCACCTCCACCAAATTGAAAAACCGCTTGAACACTGGAAAACCCAGTAATTAAGCGGTTTTTTGTTACTTTTTGAGTGTTCCCAAATGTTCCCCAATATCCCCGAAAAGTTAGTCAAAAGTTAGTTGGACAGAAAAACGACTGTTTTTTTCTTGCTTTTTTCATTGTTTTATGGTATAATTAGGAAAAGAGTTTGGGAGGGGAAAATATGGCTTCAAGCAAAGATTATCTCAATTATATTTTGGACGAAATTTCCGAGCTTTCGGATATTACATACCGTCAAATGATGGGAGAGTATATCATTTATTATAAAGGAAAAATTGCGGCGTATGTTTGTGATGACAGACTGCTTGTTAAAGACGTACCGTCTGCACTGAAATATCTGAAAACAATTGTATACGAAAAACCGTACGAGGGCGCAAAAGATATGCTTTTGGTTGAGGATATTGACGATAGAGAATATTTGACGGGGCTTTTTGAAGCGATTTATGAGGAGCTTCCCGCGCCAAAGAAAAGAAAGAAATAGGAGAGGAATTATGAAAAAGAAAATTGTCAGTTTATTTACGATTTTTCTATCTGTTTTTTTGTTACGGCTTATTACGGCAGAAGCGTTTACAAATGCGCCGACCGTATTTGTAAACGGAAAAAGGCTTTGCGCAGATTCGCAGATTTCCAATGACAGAACTATGGTACCTATGAGAGCTATTTTTGAGGCGCTCGGTTATGGTGTTGAATATGACAAAGATACACACACGGCAATCGCGGGCGAAAAGCCGGCTGTACTTCAGCCTAAAAGGGAGGACGGTGTAATCAGAATTGCCGTAAACGGCGCTTATGTCAATATGGATACCGACCCGTATGTCGATAACGGCACAACATACGTTCCCGCAAGATTTATCGCAGATTCCGCAGGGGAGGCTGTAGAATGGGACGCAGCCGCAAATGCCGTGTATATCGGAAAGGTTGCGCATGATACATACAAGGCTTTTAAAGTTGACGGAAATTATGGCTATGGTTCGTCATTACACAGTTTGGATAATTCAAATTTGCTTTTTATAAAAGGCAGAAATGATATTCTATATTGTACAACGCAGGATAATTCAACAGCGGTTATATATAAATCGTATACGGAGAAATTTAAAGAAAATACGTTTGCCGATATGAAAATTACAACCGTAGGCGGTGAAGTATATTACGGATTTGAGGTGTGGTACAGCTTTTATGACCACAATACGGGCAGCATTGCATTGTTCGGCGCAACCTATTATAACAATGGCAACAGTTACACGGAAATACTTTATACAGGCGGAAAGTTTTATACATATGACGACTTGGGATTTCCTGACGGTCATTCGAAATATTCTATTTTTATGACGCTTTCGGACGGGGCATATATGCTTGTGGAAAGATGGGACTATACATACTTTTTATCGCTGTATCCCGATGTGGTTTATAAGGATACATTTGAACATTTTAATGCTGTTTGGAATGAAAATGTAGACTTAATGCAAAACAAGCTTTACGAATATGACGGTTATTTATATTATTTAATCTCCGACACCACGCTTAATAACGTAGATAAAACGGCTTATACGCTTTATCGATATGATATATACGAGGGTATCGAGGAGCAGGTCATGAAATTTGAACCGATTAAACACAGACCGATGTTTGCAAACGGTCAAATTTTTGAGGAAACGCCGACAGGCTTTAATGTGTACTCGCTGACGGGGCATTTTCTGCGAACGATTACAATCGAAAACCGTGAGGAAATACATCCGATTTCATGGGACGGAAACGGATTTGATATTGACAATACCAAAGGTATACAGGAATGTCCGAACGGAAAAATATATTTCTTTGACGGCAACCAATTAATTATGGGAATCAGAAAGAGCGATAATCCGCCGACATATACGGATAATCCCGATACAGGCGATATACTGCATATAACGCTTGATTAGATGAAAACAGATGCAATCCTCAAAATTGCATCTTTTTATTTGTAAATTTAAAACCATTTTTTATGTAAGAAAAACCAATATGTAAGACAGCAGACAACAATGCTCAAAATAATGACGTATGGATAGCCGAAGGTCCACTTGTATTCGGGCATAATGATATTCATGCCGTACCAGCCTGCGATGAGAGATAACGGCGAAAATACGGCGGTCAAGACAGTGAAAATCTTCATAATTTGGTTTTGCTCTATGTCAATCTGCGCCTGATAAGCCTCGCGAACCTGTGTAACATATTCCCTCAAATGCGCAACAGTGCTTTCGAGCCTGTCAATTTTGTGGCTCAAAGCGATAAAACGGCTGTTTAGAGCCTTAGGAATAATTCCTGCCTCATCAAGCGCAAGAATGTCCGCAATAGCGCTGATTTGCTCATAATATCTTTTCAATTTCAAAAGCGCCCTGCGATGAATTATAATTTGTAGGTCCGTACCTTTTTTCATTTTTTCGGAGGTAATAAGCTCCTCCTCCAAGGCGCTCAAATCGTCTTCAATTTTATCCAAAATATCAATATCATCTTTTGTAAGCATTTCAAAAACTATTGCAAGCATTTTAAAGGATTCGGGAGAGGGGAGACCTTTTTCGGTATTCGGAAGTCTCATAGTATCGCTCCACATAATAAAATCATTTTCATCACAATAGATTACAGTTCTGTCATCTTTTTTTGAAGCGTCCTTAATGTCATATTTATCAAAAATCAAAAGATACGCTTTTTCGCCGACAGCCTCACATAAATGACTGTATGAAAATTGCCGTTCATAGGCGGTTTTTCCGATATAGTCCTTCAGTTTTTCAATTTTTTTATATTTAAAAACTTCATTCATTTTTCTTCTCCGTGAATAATTAAAGGAGCTGATATACAGCTCCTTTAAAAATCAAGCGTTTATTATTTGTTGGGGTTTTCATGCGTGTTGGACGCTTCAACGATTTCATAGAATGCCCAGTGCATATTTATATCCTTTGCATCGGGGAAGATGATAAGACCGCTTAAGTCTTTATCTTTAAATTCTGCCTCTGCATTTCTTTGGAGCATTCTGTTTACAACCGTTACAACCTCGCTTCTCTTTATGAAGCTGTCGGGCTTGAATGTTCCGTCTTCATAGCCTGTTACCCAGCCTTTTTTAGATGCGGAATTAATCATCATAAATGCCCAGTGGAGCGATGTAACATCAGAGAAGATGTTTTCGTTTATATCGTCAAGTCTGTCATATCTTGATGCGATTGCGGCAAATTCAGCACGTGTGATGTAGTTGTTAGGTCTGAATGAACCGTCCTCATAACCTTTGATTACGCCTGCATTTTCCATAAATGCGATTGCATTGTAATACCAGTCAGATTCGGAAACATCTGTGAATGTTGCTTTTGCGGTTGTGTCAATATTCATTTTCTGAACGGTAATTCTTGAGAATATTGTTGCAACTTCTGCTCTTGTGATAGGCAATTCGGGATTGAAGTTGCCGAAATCATCACCCTGGATATATGCGATATGGTCTCCGATAAGTTCGGGAGCTATAACATATTTTTCTTCGGCAATTTCGCTCTTAATGCCGTCAGCGTCAACAGCAATAGCCTTTAATGACGTATCTTCCGTTATTTCGATTGCTTCCGTATATTTCTTTGTTGTGCCTGTGGGATTGCCGTTTTCGTCAAGTGCAGGGTCTGTGCCGTCTGTTGTATAGTAAATGTCTTTTCCGTTCTTTGTGGAAAGTTCAACCTTTGTACCTGCTTTAACTATTCCTGATGAAAGGCTGATGCTTACGTCAATACCTTTTACGGTATATTCAAAAGTATGAACGTCGGATTTTGTTTTTCCGTTTGCCGTTACTGCGATAGCTTTGATAACGGTATCTTCATTGATTGTAATTTCGCCTGTGTAAAGCTTTGTCGTTCCTTCGAGGTTACCGTTTTCGTCAATAGAAGGATTCGTTCCGTCTGTTGTATAGTAAACCTTACCTGTTAAAATTGAAGGAGTAAGTCTAACCTTTGTTCCCGCTTTGATTTCACCCGATTTTACGGAAGCTTCGGGAACGATTTTAACAGTAACGCCTGTGTTGTCGCTCTTTCCTACACCGCCCGAAGATTTTTTCGCAGTTGATACGCCAAGCTCTATAAACAGAAGTTGCGTAGCCTGCTCAACTGTGTCGAAATTAGCGTCTGTGTTTCTGTAGAATTTAAGTACACCGTTTGAAGATGCGTCATTTCCCGTTACTTTAATTCTTCCGCTTGCATCTTTTTCAATAGTTAAATTTGCGTCTTTTGCACATACGTCAAACCAGCCTGTCATATTAAGATCAAGGTCTTCTTCTCTTTGTGCGGCATTGCCGTTACCCAAAAGGTCGGAGGTGGAAGAAACAACTTCAAGATATAAGCTGTCATTTCCTGTGATTGTTTCGATTGCTTGGTTAGGTTCGATTGTTTTTATCGGAGTAGTTGAGGAAGCAGAGGAATAAACGTTAATTCGTGTTTCCAAAACGCCCGAAAGAATTGTATCAATTGCAACAGCGCTTACATCGGGAACAACCGTTACTGCGTTTGCTATTGCTTTAACAAATGTATCGTTTGTGGCGATAGTTGTGCTCAAAACGCCTTTTGCCTGCATTTCTGCAATAGCCGCCTTTAAGCTGCCGCTCTGCGTGTTTGTAAGTATATCAACGAGAAGCTTTGCAACCAAATCCTTTGTGCTGTTTGTAAACTCGGTAGTGTTAATTTTCAAAAGCAAATCTGTGTATGTAGAGGGGTTAGCTTTAGCGTCTTTTCTGATTGCGCTTCTGAAACTGTAAAGAAGTGCGCCGAGAGCGTTTTTGTTCATTTTTCCGTTTGACATTTTGTCCAAAACATCTGTCGCGCTTAAATCATCCGTGCCAACAGCATATTTTTCGTTTACGAATTTGTCCGCCGCATTTGAAATATCGGCATCAGATACTGTGTTTGTGCTTTGCTTTGCAGTAACAAAAGCCATAAGCTTTGCAACAGCAACGGACAAAACTTCAGATTCTGTTGTCGGAGCCGCAATCGCTGCCGAGGAAATTGATTTAAGAACATCAACCTGGTCTTCGGAAACAAATCTGTATGCTCTTCCGAGGTTGGGGGCGCTGTCGATTGTGTCGTCAAACTGACCGTTAAATACGGCTTCGATATCAGCTTTTGTCATAGGTGCCGCAAAAGCCGTCAAACCGCACATTGTGAGTAACATAGTGAAGATCAAAATGCCTGAAATGATTTTTTTCATTTAAATTACCACCTTTATATAAAATTTTTTTTACTTATTTATTTTTCCGCAAATTTGCAGAAATTGTAAACCATTTGAGCGGCTTCGGCTCTCGAAGCGCCCTTTTTGGGGTTAAACATATTGTTGTTGTCGCCGTTTATAACTCCGTTGTTTTTCAATGTATTTACCGCAGTAAGCGCATAGTCGGCTATGCTGTTTTGGTCGGCAAACGGATATTTGAGCGATTCGGGCGAGAAATAACCGAGGCTTTCGCCTATACGGTATATCAAAACAGCCATATCCTGCCTTGAAATATCGTTTCCGGCACCGAACAGTGAATCGGAAATCCCCGAAACCAAGGCGTTTGAAGCCATTTTCATTATGTAGGGATAATACCAATCCGAAGCTTTAACATCGGAAAAATTACATTCCTTACTGCCGTAGGGTATATCAAATGCGGTACACATCATTTTGACGAATTGCTCACGTGTAACGTTTCCGGAAGGATTGAATATAAAGTCGGAAGTTCCGTTGATTACATCTTTGTTAAAAAGCGAATCAACAGCTTCATATGACCATTCATAACCCTGCATATCGTCAAAAATTATTTCAACGGTACGTTCCTGAAAGCCGAGAACACAGCGCGCTTCTTTTTCCAAAACCGTGTAAAGCTTTTTGAATTCTTCGGGTACTTCTCCCGCCGCAATTTTAAGAATTGTTTCTTCGGGATAAGCGTCGAGAATCATCGCAAGATAAACGGGTTCGAGCGTCATAACCGCGTCGGTAAGTATCGCTTTGAAACGTTCGTTCATGTTTTCTTCCGTAAGCGTGCCGTTTTTCTTTTCTTCCAAAGCTATGTCCGTAACACGGGTAATAAGCATTTTTATTCTTTGGTTTACGCCGTCTTCGGTTACGCCTTTATCAGCATAAAGCGGAACAACGCTGTGAAGTTTATCGGCAAAATCCGTATTTTTAACAACAGCCTTGTAAATTCTTGTAACATCGGAATTCTTTGCCGCAAAAACCGTGGAGAAAGAACTGCACGTAAGCAAAAAAAAGAGTATTGCCGCCGTAAGTCTTTTTTTCATACTCAAGAACTCCTTTCGTATATAGTCTTAATCATTATTTTATATGATACCATAAAATTGTTAAAAAGTCAATACTTCAAAAAAATATTTCACACTTTTTTTGAATAATTTATTTTTTAAAAAATTTTTTCGATTTTTTTGAAAAATTATAGACAAAACCCCTTTTATTTGTTATAATATAAAAGTTATTAAGTATTTTGGAGGATTCTATCATGATAAAGAAAGTTATTTCGGGCGCTTTGGCGGCGGCAATACTGTCTGTTGGCGTTGTATCGGCGGAAACTGCGGAGTACAGCGTTATAAAAAATGCGTTCGGCGTTAAAGTAAACGGCAATTATTTGACTGCGGACAACTATTTTGTGGGAAATGCGCTTTATGTACCGCTTCGCGCCGTATTTGAAACAATGGGCAGCAACGTCATATGGGACGACGGCGCAAGAAGTATAAAAATAACCGCAAACGGCGAAAAAAGCACGCAGTATGTCGGCGAATACAATCCGACGCTCTCGGATTCGTCCAATGAAACGCTTTATACGGACAGCGTGATTTTGAGTGTTGACGATAAATATATTACTGCCGATACGTTTATTTTAAACGACAGAACTTACATAAACTTCTCTTCGCTTGAAGGTATTACGGCACATACTTATTACAGTCCCACCACGATGACGGTGCGTATTTATTCCGATGATTATAAAACGCTCGGTGATGACGTTGCCGCAGTTTACGGAGACGGAAAAACCGTTAATTATACGCAGTTTTTCGATATTTCAAAATTCATTTACGGCGACTTGAAAACAGCGTCGCAGAATTATTTCTCGGAGGTTGACAGCTACCTGCTTATAAATGATTCTTTGGGTAAGCTTGCAAAGGAGCTTAACGCAGATATAACAGATGATGAAGTGAAGGCTTTTTCGGAAAAAAATTCGGTTGAATCCAAAATGGAAAAAGCGGAAATTACCGACAAAGAGTATATACAAAACAATTATATAAAAGATTATGCTCTTTCCGATAAGATTTTTAATAATGCGGCGGATTTGAAAGAGGTTACTGACGAAGAAATGCAGTCATATTATGACGGACTGAACGAATCCAAAGGTCTGTGGCTTAAAGCGCAGCATATTCTTATACAAAAGGGCGAAAACGGCGAGGGCTTAAAAAAGGCACAGCAGCTTTTGGAAGAGGTTAAAAAGCCCGATGCGGATTTCACAAAAATCATGCTTGAAAATTCGCAGGACCCCGGCTCGATATCAAATCCCGACGGATATATTTTCACAAAAGGTCAGATGGTTGACGAGTTTTATGAGGGCGCTCTTAACTTAAAAGAGGGCGAAATTTCCGATATTGTGGAAACAAAATTCGGCTATCATATCATCAAAAAAATAAAACAATGGGATAACGGAATCCCGATGTCGGACATAGAAAAAGAAATCAAAGCGGCTTGCAACAACAACTATTTTGAAACCAAACTCAAACAAAATATTATAGAGAGCGACGTATTTTTCAACGAAAGCGATATTATAAAAAAAGCAAACGAAATAATTGAAAATAAAGATAAATAACAAAATGAAAAGGAGATACAAAAGGTGAGTAACGATAATAAGAAGCTTGTTCAGGATATAACGTCTATGGACGAGGATTTTGCGAAATGGTACACAGATATAGTAAAAAAGGCGGATTTGATTGCATATTCGTCTGTTAAAGGATGCATGATAATACGTCCGTACGGCTTTGCGATATGGGAAAATATAAAAGCAGTAATGGATAAAAAATTCAAGGAAACGGGACACGAAAACGTTTATATGCCGATGTTCATTCCCGAAAGCCTGCTCAATAAGGAAAAAGAGCATATAGAGGGTTTTGCGCCTGAGGTTGCATGGGTTACGCACGGCGGTAACGAAAAGCTTACCGAAAGACTTTGCGTACGTCCGACCTCCGAAACCTTGTTCTGCGACCATTATGCGGATATTGTTGAATCCTACAGAGATTTGCCCAAGCTTTACAATCAATGGTGCAGCGTTGTAAGATGGGAAAAGACGACAAGACCGTTCCTGCGTTCGTGCGAATTTTTGTGGCAGGAGGGTCATACCGTCCATGCTACGTATGAAGAAGCACAGGAAGAAACCTTAAGAATGCTCAATTTATATGCGGACGTCTGTGAAAAATATTTGGCTATTCCTGTAATAAAGGGACAAAAAACCGATAAGGAAAAATTTGCGGGCGCAGAGGCTACTTATACAATAGAAAGCCTTATGCATGACGGTAAGGCTTTGCAGTCGGGTACATCGCACAACTTCGGAAACGGATTCGCAAAAGCGTTCGATATTCAGTTTACAAATAAAGACAATAAGCAGGAATATGTTTATGAAACCTCGTGGGGAGTATCGACAAGACTTATCGGCGCTATAATCATGGTACACGGCGATAATGACGGACTTGTACTTCCTCCGAATATTGCGCCTATTCAGATTGCGCTTATTCCTATTGCACAGCATAAGGAGGGGGTTTTGGAGAAATGTGCGGAAATTAAGAACAGGCTTTCCGCTTTCACTGTTAAGCTTGACGACAGCGAAAAATCACCCGGCTGGAAATTCTCCGAGTATGAAATGAAGGGCGTACCTTTGAGAATCGAACTCGGACCTAAGGATATTGAGAAAAATCAGGCTGTTATGGTAAGACGTGATACAAGAGAAAAGAAAATCGTATCGCTCGATAACATAGAAGAAGAAGCAAAAAATATGCTTAATGAAATTCAGAACGGACTTTTCCAAAAAGCGTTAAAACGCAGAGAAGAAATGACGTCTTATGCGCATGATTACGAAGAACTCAAGGACATCGCGGAAAATAAGCCCGGCTTTATAAAAGCTATGTGGTGCGGTGATTTGGAATGCGAACTTAAAATAAAAGAGGACACAACGGTTACGAGCCGCTGTATCCCGTTCGAGCAGGAGCATATTTCCGACAAATGCGTTTGCTGCGGAAGACCTGCGAAGAAAATGCTTTATTGGGGCAAGGCTTATTAATCCTTGCTCCTGTTCACCAATATAATTCCCATACAAACAAGTGCAAGGGAGATAAGGGTTGTTAAACCGAAGGCTTTGTTTTCGTTTAGTATAAGCGCAGAGAGAAATACTCCGAATACGGGAGTGGAAAAGCTGTAAATCGTAACTTTTCCTACTGTGTTGTATTTAAGAAGTATTCCCCAAAGCGAATATGCGCAAGCGGAAATAAAGCCCATATATATGAGAAGTAAAACCGATGAAAACGAGAAATCGGGAAATGCTCCGCCGAAAATAAGTCCGATAAATGTAAGCAAAATTCCTCCGAAAAGGAATTGGTAACCGCTTAAAACAAGCGTGTCTTCATAATCGGAATATTTTTTTACGAGTACGGAGGAAAGCGCATATGCAACGGTGGACATGAAAATTGCGCCTTCGCCGTTCAGGGAGAAACCGCCCGAAATTCCGCCGTCTCCCAGGTTTATCAGTATAACGCCCGCAAAGCCTGCGGCACAGCCTAAGAGCTTTTTTGCGCTCAGTTTTTCATATTTGAAAATAAGCGATGAAATGAGTATCGCCACAAAAACATTTGAAGCGTCGAGAATTGACGATTTTATTCCCGTTGTGTGCGCAAGACCTATGTAAAAAAGTAAATATTGCAGAAACGTCTGTACACAGCCGAGTTTGATTACATATTTTACAGTTTCTTTTTTGGGGTGTACGAATTGCTTTCGTATAACGCTTGCCGTAAGGATTGCCATTATCCCTGCGAGCGTGAAGCGCATACCTGCAAATACAAGCTGTGAACCCGTGTCGGAGGGCGAAATTTTAAAAAGTGAATAACCGATTTTTACGCACGGAAATGCGCTTCCCCAAAGTAAACAGCTTATAAGCGCGAGAGTGCAAACAACGGACGGTCTTGTAAATACCAAAGTTTTGTTTTTCATCGTGATACCTTCTTTTTTTATGATTTAAACAGTATAACATAAAATATTGAGTTTGTCAAATTTTTTTATTTTTCGGAGGATAATAAAATGAATGAGAAAATCTATTTGTGGAACAAAGAGCAGGCGCCTCTTTATGACGAAAGCCTGGGGCAAGACGTTCCCAATATTACAATTTATAATGCAAAGGGCGCAAAAACCTGTATCGTTGTATGCGCAGGAGGCGGCTATGAAATTAAGTCGGACTATGAATCCTACGGCTATGCGCAGTGGCTTATGGAAAACGGCGTCAGCGCGATTGTTACGGAATACAGAGTAAGTCCGTACCGCTATCCCGCACCGCAGTATGACGCAATGAGAGCAATGCGTTATGCCAAAGCTCATGCCGAAGAATACGGCTGGGAAAAGATAGGCATAATGGGCTCGAGCGCAGGCGCACACCTGGCAGGAACGGGTGATGATATGGGATATAAAAATATCGATGAAATTGATAACCTGCCATTTAAACCCGATTTTGCGGTTTTGTGCTATCCTGTTGTTTCTATGACGGATTTTACACATATGGGAAGCAGGCTGAATCTTTTGGGGAAAACTTATGATTTTAAAGCGGACGAGCTTTCCGTCCATAAAAGAGTAACCGACTCCACACCGCCTATGTTTATATGGCACACAGCGGGGGACGACGCTGTACCCGTGGAAAATTCGCTTATGCTGTCAAATGAACTTTCAAAAAGAAAAATTCCGTTTGAGCTTCATATATTCCAAAACGGTCCTCACGGTCTCGGACTTGCAAAAGAAACGGACGGAACAAACGCATGGGGTGAGCTCCTCTTGAAGTGGCTTCAAATAAATAATTTGAGGTAATAAAAAATGTACTTATTGTTATTGGCTGTTATTTATATAGCATTTATAAGCTTGGGTCTGCCCGATTCGCTTTTGGGTTCTGCATGGCCTACAATTTACGGTTCGTTTAACGTACCGCTTTCATATATGGGAATCGTTACCATGATTATATCGGGCGGTACTATAATATCGGGGCTTATGTCGGAACGTCTTACGAAAAAATTCGGAACGGGAGCGGTTACAGCGGTGGGGG